>Ga0315905_10001772_pt1 | contig 22946 bp, 22 predicted proteins | sample LakEriMetagenome_5_FD_203522 | JGI IMG/M metagenome (GOLD analysis project Ga0315905, IMG submission 203522) | Freshwater fungal communities from buoy surface, Lake Erie, Ohio, United States - Buoy 4 MA121 | ecosystem: Environmental > Aquatic > Freshwater > Lake | place: USA: Lake Erie, Ohio...
CAAGACACAGCATCGGTCTATTGGGAAGTATTTGGATCTTACGTGTAACATATGAAAGCAAGAGTTGGTGGCATTCTAAAAGGATTTAGCGTTCATCGAGCAGATGGAACAGTGGAGCGTTATGATCAGCATCTTCATAACGTAATGAACGACGACATTCTTACTGATGCTGCTCTATTTGCATCTGCTATAGGTGTGGGAGGAGCTACATATCGTTGGGATACTCCTTTTGCTATTGTTCCTTGTCAGCTTAAGGTAAAAGAACAACTCGTAGGTACTTATTCTCAATCTGGGAACATAATTAGCAGAGTTAGCGGTGAAGATCTTACTGCAGGTACTTATTTTTGGGAATCAATTGGTACTGCAATGATGGCATACGGAGGTGGAACTGGTTCTCAGAGTGTTCATGGAACTGCAACAGTCCCTGCAGGAACAGATAATCTTTGGATCATTCGCACTTCGTTTTCTCCGAACTCCGGATTTTTGCAACCTATTGAAAGCGGGACTAATACAGCTGCAACTAGAGTAACTACGTACCTAGGAGCTGGAGTGTTTTCTTCAAAGAACACAACACTCATTGTGTCAAGAATTTACACAGGAACATACACAATCAAAAGTATTTCATTCACTGGTCCTAACACAATTCAGTGTAATACATTTGATCTTCCTTCACCAATCGTTCTTAACCCTGGAGATCGGATCGTCGTAGGTATTGGTGACTTTGAAGTAACATACACACTTGATGCATATCAGCCTCGAGCATTAGGAACGTGTCCTATCACTGGCATTACTACTTCTTGTGTAGTTCAGCGTTGCTTTAGATTTAACTCGTCAGTAGAAAATCATTGCAATGACACTCAGAGTGCTACACGAATTTGGTTACTTGATGACGCAAACAAGTTGACGCTTCCTCCAGATGTTGGTTTGATTAGTGCAATCATCTCACCCCCAACAACAACTCTTCTAACAATTACGTCAACAGGCAGCTCTATTGCACCTTCACGAACTAATCAGTTCATTCGAGAAAACAAAGGCGTTGGAACAATTTCATCAACACAAACAGGAGTGAAACAAGTCGTGTGGGGAAACACAACAATGGTGTTTGGTATTCTTGAATTTGATACACCACAAACTCTTGAAGCAGGAAAGGTTTTAACTATTGGAGGCAGACTTTGGATAGAGCAAGATTTAGATCTTTCTACTCCGTAAGCTTAAGATAAATACAAGTATGAACGCACGTGTAGGAGGTATTCTCAAAGGCTTTACGATCCATCGAAAGAATGGGTCTATTGAACGTTATGACAAGCCATTGCATAACTATATCACCTTTGGTGGTATCGCAACTCTTTTACAATATGCAGGGAACGCTTCTTCTGGCACTATTTCTCCATTTAGTTCGCTAACTCTTCGGATTTACAATCAGCAGTTGCCAATCAAATTGACTGGCAGCTATGACATAGTAAATGCGACTGGTCAAGCTATCGGAGTAGGGACTGGACCTTGGAATCGCATTCGTATCAACTCTGGAACTTCGTTTAATGCATCTACAATTTTATTGACTAGCACAGGTGATTATGCATTCGTAACAGCGACCTCAAGTAACATTCGAGTTCTTTCAGTAGATTCCCTTGACATTATTGGAAAAGACCTTTATGTTCTAAGAAGTTCATTTGACGTTCCATCAGTTCAGAGCGGAACTTCGCCTACAAGAACTGTTACTTATTCTGCAGGTGTTTTGCGTTCAGTAAATAATCAGATTGCTACATTAACTTCAACTACGAATAACACAATTTATTCAATTGGATTTACTTCGGCCACTGAATCAGTAGGTCACATCTTCGACCTTGAGACTCCAGTAGTACTTGGGATTGGAGATGTACTTTCTGTGGGTGTAGAAGATTTTGAAGTTCTAATTACATATGATTCATATCAACCAAAAACATTCACTGCAGGGAACTGTCCTATTGCTGGATTTCCTACTGCAACTGGTCGATATCAAAGAATGTTTCCTGTGATTAGTAATACTTCTCCACCTACAATTGAATCAGGGGGATCAGGAGCTGTGATTTATCTAGTTCCGAATGGATCGCATATTGCGATTCCTGACTTACAGTACCCATCTTCTACTCCGACGACTAGTGCAGCATTTGCGACTAAGGAAACAATCACTTGTGTAACTGAAGTACAGGGTAACACACAAACAAATAACATTGAGGAGTTTCGTAAATGGTTTGGTCAAGTAGTTACTGGAGGAGCAAATATCAAACAAATCGCCTGGGGAACAACAACATTTGATAGAATTCTAGGAATCCTAGAATTTGATACTCCACAAAACATCCCTGCAGGAAAGATTCTTTCAATTACACAGATGGCCAAAATTGTTCCAGATTTTGTCATTCCAACAATTCCATAATTTATGCCTGAAGAAGCATCACTCGTTATCACTAACTCGGGCATTCCAAATGCAGTGCCTGAACCTGGATTTATTGCCTTTGGCGAACTTACGCTGAACTGGGCTGACTCCATCATTTACTTCAAAAATAAAGAAGGAGCGATTCAACAGATTTCTGTTGGCGGTCTAACTCCTATTCAGTTAACTGAAAGACTTCCTGTAAATGAAGGACCTTGGTTTACATTTCCATTTCCTGGCACTCCTGCAAATACTGCATACATTCCAGTTAAGAAAGCCGATGGAGATTTGCCTCGTTTGAAAATTGGTCTTATTGCAGATCCAGGTCCAAACTATGTTCTTATTGAAGATGATGTCGACATCACGGTCGGTGTTGTTGCAGGAACTACAATGAACGAAATCATTGCTCTAATTCGCAATGATGAAGATGCAAATGCTTTAATTCGTATCTTCAATTCACCAGGAAGTGATGGAACTGGCGTCGTGACAGGTTCTCTCCCGCTTGTTGCAGCTGCGTCATTCAATAACGTAAATAACAAAATTGGTGATAGAGCTGAATATGTAGGCCAAGTTTTATTCGTTGATCATTCGGACACAGTCGTTGGATTCCAACAAATTTCTGAATGGGTCGCTGCAACAATCAATCCAACAGTGTGGATTCCAAGAACACCTGGTATCATTTGGAATCGCGATACTAGCTTATGGGAAATTCAATATTCACAGGATGGTATCTTCCAATCATCAGTTCTTCCAGATCAAATCTAATATGAAAAAGACATTACTCATTTTACTTGCATGTGCAAGTTCACTTTTCGCTCAGACGAAATCAGTATCTCCAACTGGAGGTGGACTAAACGCTACCGATAATCCTGCATTCCGAACCGCACTTGGTGGAACAACTGTAGGTCAGAATCTATTCACACTGACGAATCCGTCCGCAATTACTTTCCCAAGAATCAATGCAGACAACACTGTAAGCTCATTATCTGCAACAGATTTCAGAACAGCAATTGGTGCATCTGCTTCATTCACGACGTCAGCTGGACTTGCAGGTCTGCTCTCTGATGAGACAGGCACCGGTTCATTTGTTCTTGCATCAAGTCCTACACTAACAACACCGGTTATTAACCTGGGCACAAATGCTACAGGTGATATCTATTACAGATCAGCAGGTGGTTTGTTTACGCGTCTACCAATTGGGTCTGCAGGACAGGTTCTTTCTGTGGCAGGTGGCATTCCTTCTTGGGCAACTGATGCAGGAGGTGATGTTACTCTTGCGGGTAGTCAAATTCTAACGAACAAAACTCTTAGCACAGGGACAGTATTTTCATCTCCACCAACAATGACTCTTGGGTCTGATGCAACTGGAGACGTTTACTATCGTAATGCAGGTGGTCTTCTGACAAGACTCCCGATTGGGTCTGACGGTCAGTTCCTTTCTATTGCTGCAGGTATTCCGACATGGGCATCTGGAGCTGCGCCTGATGTAACATTGAGTAATTCAGTTACACTTACGAACAAGACTCTTGGATCTGGCACAGTTATTACTGCAGCTACAATGACTCTTGGCTCAGACGCAACTGGTGATATCTATTACCGTAATGCAGGCGGACTCCTTACTCGCCTTGGACCAGGTTCGGATGGTCAAGTTCTAACTCTTGCTTCAGGCATTCCTTCGTGGGCAGCTGCAGGTGGCTCTTTAACAAATTGGACCGAATCAGTTAATACTGCTGCTCCTAACGCGACCGTTCCTGCGGTCAGATTCTTAGCAACGAATGCTGCAACAAATGTTGACGCTGTGATTAGCCCAAAGGGCACAGGTGCAATTCTTGCTCAAGTACCTGATAACACCACAACAGGAGGTAATAAGCGCGGTGCAAATGCAGTTGATCTGCAGACATCAAGAACTTTAGCAACGCAAGTGGCGTCTGGTGCAACCTCACCGACTGTCGTAGGCGGAAATGGAAATACTGCCTCAGGGTCAAACTCATCAACAGTTGTTGGTGGTTCAGGTAATACTGCATCTGCTAACTTGTCTTCTGTTTTGGGTGGCAGCAGCAATACTGCATCTGGAACTTGGGCAACTGTTGTGGGTGGCAGCAGCAATACTGCTTCAGGAACAAATTCTTTTGTGACAGGATCAGCAAACTCAGCAGCCGACTATGCATTTTCTTCAGGTAGATCAAATGCTGCATCAGGCGCATATTCTGCTCTACCTGGTGGACAAAACAATACATCATCAGGAAACTATTCTGCAATTCTTGCTGGATATCTTAACACAGCTACAGCTGACTATGCCACAGTTATCGGTGGAAATGACTCTGATGCAAATGGAGTTTACTCGGTTGTTAGCGGTTTAGAAGCTGATGCGCGTTCACTTCGTGGAGCTGTTGTAAGAAGCATTGGAAAATTTCAAAACACGGGAGATAATCAAACAATGAACTTCATCGTTCGCCGACAAACCACAGATGATACTCCTGCAGTATTAACCTCAGACGGTTCTGCTCCTGCAGCAACGACACGTATCGCTATTACAACTAACAGTGCATATCGTTTCCGTGGAATGCTAGTTGGTCGAACAAACGGTGGTGTGAATAAAACTGTTGCATTCTCTGGTGCAATCAAGCAGGATGCAAACGCTGCGTCAACCGCGATGATTGGTTCAGTTACATATGATACTCTTGAAGATGCTGGTGCTGCTACCTGGGTTGTTTCTGTAGGAGCAAATACGACAGATGGTTCTCTTGACATCACCGTGACAGGAGCTGCAGCAACGACAATTCGTTGGTCAGCTACAGTCGAGACTATTGCCGTCAAGTACTGATTTGAATAAATACTGGTGTAACTCCAACCAACTAAACACCCATGAAACTATCCCGACTATCACTACCATTTGATTCACCAACTCGTATTGCTTCAAAGGCAGGCCGCGTTCTTTTTGATGTTGTTGCAGGTATTCTAACCGCACGTGTTCCCGAAGGAGCATTCACAATCGGTGCAGAAAAAGTTGTCAATGACACTGCAGTAAGCACTACTGCAACTCAGTCATGGCACAATGCATATGTTCGTAAGAGCTTTGCTACTGCATGCGATATCATCATTCCTGAAGAAAGCGAAGATCTACAGTTGCTTCCTGGTACTTCATTCATCGTAAGAGTTGTTGGCGCAGGTACCTGCACGATCACTGCTGAAAATACCGATGACGACCTCGTAACTCTAAACGGCACTGCTGCTCTTGTGCAAGGCGACGTTGCAAAGGTTATTCGTATTGCTGAAAACGAATGGGACATCATTCCTCTCCATGTCGTTGCTCAGACTAACGCATAATATCTGAGTTCCTCCGAACCCTAACCAAAAAGGTGCGTTCCTCGTGTTCGCACCTTTTTGTTTTTGCTCATTTGAATAAATAGAACTAGGTATGCCACATCGAATTCTTCAATACGCTATCAGTAATTTCCCTGTGAATGTGACATCCCTTGTCGAGGGAACAATGCTTTCTATCCTTGCGATATGGAAAGGAACTGCAACGATCATCTCTGATGATGCCTGGGAAAAGCTTACAGGTCCTCACGGTCTTGTATTTGCTTTAATCATTGGCATCATTATCATTTGGTCTAAGTCAGTTCGTGATGACGCAGCACGTGAGCGCAGACACAAGGAAACAATCAAGACTCAACAAGAACACTTTCAGAAGCTAATTGATCTAAACGAAAAGACTGCAAATGACTTGAAGATTCTAACTGTTGCTTCAACTAAAGCTCAGATGTCTGCGACAAATGCAATCATTTCGATGGACCATAATATCATTCGGCTTACGAATGAGTTATCAGATCAAGCAAGAATCTCTGTAAGACGTAAGGCGAAAAAGGCAGCAGCTCGCGAAGCGAGAGAAGCTGCTGAAACAGAATCATAAGTATGGCTAATTTCTATCGAGACATATTCATCAATAAGGGTGATGACTTCAGCGAGATTATTGATATCTCGGTTCCGTTTGATGAATATGATTTCACAGGAACAGTTAGATCATCAGTTGAATCTAACATTGGAATTCCAATTTCCTTTGAAGCCGTAGAGACTGATACGCGCAAGATGCGTATCTCAATTCCTAGCGAGCTTACAGCAACGCTTCGTCGTCGCCGTGGTGTCTATTCTATCCTTGCGACAAACAAGATAACTGAAGATCAGTTTACGGAACGTCAAGGTACTGCTCACTATTCTCAAGCACCTTCCTTTGTTCCTGCAGAACCTCCGCCACCAAACTATGTAGTTCAACTTGAAAACATTGAAGGTGCCGGAAGCGCTGCAGGTGCCGACATTGAAGACTTCGCGACAGCTGCTCAGGGTGAGCTTGCCGAATCTGCTTTACAAGCTGCTTCAGTGACAGGTGCAGTCCCTGTTGAATCCCTTGATGATAAAGAGTTCCTTCTTAAAGGTTCTCCAATTGATTCTGTCACTTGGACTAAGCTAAAGGAATTACTCCAACTCTATTTTGACGAAATCTACGGAGGAGGACAAGAGCTTGTCCTTGCAGAAAACTTTGATGATCTATTCTTTCCTGTTGAAGTTCCTGAATTAGGTACACCTGGCTTTATCTCAAATGATAGTAAATTCGTAAAGTACATTGGTAATACTGGAGAAGGACGCATTGGTCATATCATCTCTGGTCTTCCAGTTCCTGAAGCAAATGGAAAGTATGCATTGACAGGAACTGAAAACTTTCGTAACTATTACTATTCAGAAAATGGATTCTCCCTATCAAACGACATTCAGATCGTAGATGATCAGGAGCAAAATCGTTTCGTCTTTCGTAATGATAACTCTGACATCATTGCTTACTCCAACATCAATAGCTACAGCTATCCATTTGCGAATGAATTGACTTGGTATGACGCAAGTGATGATTCTGAAATTGCAGTAACCTTTGCTGACTGGGTTCCAGGTTCTTACTATTCATGGCAAGTTGATGTTGCTGACTTAGTTCCTAACTTTCAGAGCGGCATCTGGATTCGTAATGAATATGGCTGGCAAAGAATTCCTGAACATCTAGAAGGCTTTTTCAATTCTTGGTCAATTGAAATGGCTAAGGACAGTCTTTTAGTAAATGACCTCCTTGTACTTTCTCAGGACGACTTTAACAATGGAGGATACTATTCATCTCCTAAGTTAATCTATGTTCGAGAGACTGGACAGCTGTATTCATTGAATGAATCACTCCCAACAAGCGATGCTAAGCCAATTCAAATCAAGCAGATTTACCGTCATGACTTTGACGGATTAAATAGCTATAACTATCTAGGAAAAGCAGTATTTGGTTCTCAAGAAGCTGATGCTGTCTGGACAGTAACTCGGTTAACAATTGCAAGCAATGGATCGGTAACATCGGAACCTGCATTCACCTTGATTTCTTGGAATGACCGAGCAAACCCTCTCAATTACAATTCTTAATACTTATGGCAATTCGATATGCAGTAGCAAATGGTAACTGGTCAGATGTGGCTACATGGGATGGCGGCGTGTCTTTACCAACACACGGCGATACTGTCTATGCGAATAACAGAACCGTGACGATTGACCAGGCGGTTGATATTGGTGACACTGGCATCTCTGTGAACGCAGGATCATTTATTGTCGGTCATTTCTATGTGATCACTTCGATTGGAACAACCAACTTCACAACGATTGGTGCTTCTGCAAATACAGTTGGTCTTCCTTTCATTGCTACTGGAGTAGGAACTGGAACTGGAACTGCCGATGCCCGCGGTTGCCTTTTTAATGCTGCAGTCGTTTCACCAGCAATCACTGCAGGTGGCGGCTTTACTGTTGCGAATAACTTTAACATTCGTTCATCTATTCTTGGTGGACATACTACATCAACATTAACTATTTCTGGAAACTCTTCTCTAACAATCACTGGTATTGTTGGAATGGCTAGAGCGTCAGGAGCAGCGGTTAACGTAACTACAGGTGGCACGATTAACTTTGTTGGAGATGTGTATGGCGGAACTGGCGGGTCTGGTGCTGCAGTTAACTTTGCTTCTGCAATCACAATTTCAACTACTCTAACTGGAAACATCATTGGAGCAACAACATCTGGTTCTCGTGCATTCACGGTTGGATCAAATGGAACAGTGACGATCAATGGAAATATCACCGCAGGAACTACTTCTAACACATCAGGTTTGTATTTGACGACTGGTGTAACTACGACAGTTGTAACTGGTAATGTTACTGGAGGAGGCTCGGGTTCAGCTGAAGGTATTCTTTTCACAGCAGCAGCAGGAAGTACATTAACCGTAAATGGTAATCTGTCTGGAGGAACTGCTGGTCCAGGTATTTCAAATAATGCTGCTAGCGGAACAGTTACGATCAATGGTAATTCGCAGGGAGGTAATGGAGGACTTGGCTTTTCAAATAGTGCAGGGACCGCCACAATCACAGGAACGGTCACTGGTGGTTCTGGTTCAGGATCACACGGCCTAACAATTGGTGGAGGCACAGTTATTATTAGTGGACAGGTGACCGGAGGTTCATCTGCTTCATCCGCCGGCGTTAGTGTAACTGCAGGCAGCATTACAATCAATAATAACGTTCTTGGCGCAACAGGGCCAGGAGTTAGCACCGCAACAACCGGAACAACACTTATCGTCAATGGTAATGTCATAGGTAGCGCATTGAATAACGGAATCACCTATGATGCAGGAAGCTCTATCGTTACTGTCACGGGTAATGTTACTGGAGGAACTGCTACAAACATCTATGGTATTGCGTTTAATGCTAACGCAGGAACATTAACAGTCAACGGAAATGTCACTGGTGGCTCAGGAGCAAATGCATTTGGTATTTCAGGTCCTGCTACTACAAATGCGGGAACGATTATCATTAACGGTAACGTTACTGCTACATCTACTTCAAATGCAATAAGAAGCACTAGCACATCCGCTGCAAATTTGCTTTCATTCAACGGAAATATCATTGATCATGTAAGTGGTATGAAAGCGATTGCTATTCCTCGTTGGTATTACACAAGCACTCCATCAAACAAATCTATGACTGTCTCAATTGGTGGACTATCAACATACACCATGTATTCTAACGATACCTGGAATAGTTCATATCCTGCAGTAGGAAATGTTAGAGCAGGTCTTTCATATGGTGCGGGTGGTGTTCTTACTGGAACTCTTAATGTTCCGCCTGCCGGATCAGTTGCTCTTGGAGTTCCAGTTGACAACACGACAGGTACTGCATACCTAACCTCAGGAAGTCTTGAGTCTGGTGTAAGAAGTGCTCTTGGAGTTGCTGCTGCCAACCTAGATACACAGATCGCTAACATTCCAAGCGCGGTAAGAACTAACCTTGCAACTGAACTTGCACGAATTGATGTTGCTGTTTCTTCAGTAGGAGGAACTGCTCCTACAGCCGAAGAAGTTGCAGATGCAGTCCGTTCTGAGCTTGCAACAGAGCTAGGAAGAATCGATGCTGCAATTTCTACTCGCCTTTCCGAAGCAGGTTACACTGCACCTCCTACAACATCAGCAATTGCGACAGCAGTTGAAGCTGCTCTACTTAATGAAGGAGATGGTCAGCAACTCATTGATGCAATCCTGCAAGTTATCAATATGAACCTTGATCTACCTGCACTTGAACTTACAGCAATTGCCAATGCGGTTCGTTCAGAACTTGCAACTGAACTTGCCCGAATCGACGCTGCTATCTCCTCGCGTTCAACATTGACTGCAGGAGGAGTTCGTACTGAGCTTGCAACTGAACTTGCAAGAATTGATGTTGCTGTTTCATCTGCAGGTGATCCTGCTACAATCGCCGAAGCAGTAAGAACAGAACTTACGCCTGAGCTTGCGCGCGTAGCGAACTGTTCTACAGTTGATACGACAGGCGCTCAGCTTGCTGCAATTCTCTAATAAATACGAAGTATGGCTAAACCAACAACACGACAAGGACTCATTGATTACTGCTTACGCCGACTAGGTGAGCCTGTCGTTGAAGTTAACCTTGATGATGAGCAAATTGAAGATCGTATCGATGAGGCACTTCAGTTCTATCAGGAGTATCATTCTGATGCTGTTGTTCGTACTTTTGTCAAGCATCAGATCACTCCAACTGATATTACAAACAAGTACATCACGCTGCCAGAAGCTCTCATTTCAGTCTTTCGAGTTTTCCCATTGACTACAGCATCTGTTGGTGGCTCCGACATGTTCTCACTGAAGTATCAGATGCACATGAATGATCTGTATGCGCTGAATCAGGGTGGGCAAGGCGCTCTTCTAAATTATGAAATGACTAAGCAATACATGAGCACGATTGACATGACTGTCAACGGTATGTCTCAACAGATTACATTTCAGCGTCATATGAATCGTCTAACGATTGAAGCTGACTGGGATGAGCTTGGTCTAAGAGAAGGTATCTACATCATTCTTGAAGGTTATCAGACACTTGATCCTCAGGCATATCCTGACATCTACAATGACATGATGCTTAAGAAGTATGCGACAGCATTGCTTAAGCAGCAGTGGGGTCAGAACCTAATCAAGTTTGAAGGTATGCAACTTCCTGGTGGAGTAACTCTAAATGGTCGTGCGATTCTTGACGATGCAAAAGAAGAACTCGCTAAGATTGAAGAAGAGTTCGATTCTAAGTATTCATTCCCTCCTGACTTCTTCGTAGGATAATATGCCACGCAACATTTACATTTCGCACGGAACTACTTCCGAGCAGAATCTCCTTGCCGATATCATCGAAGAATCAATTGCGATCTATGGTCACGATGTCTTTTACATTCCTCGCAAGATTGTAAAGCTTGACGGTGTTCTAAACGAAGACACACTATCAAACTTTCCTGATGCATACATGATTGAAATGTATGTTGAATCAATTGATGGATTTGAAGGAGACGGTAAACTAATCACTAAGTTCGGTCTTGAAATTCGAGATCAGCTTACTCTTATCTGTTCGGTCCGCCGATGGAATCAGCTTGTTGGTCGCTTTGGTTATCCTGAAGAACAGGTTAAGCCGCGTGAAGGTGATCTTATTTACTTCCCAATGTCAAAGGGTCTATTTGAGATCAAGTACGTTGATGATAAGAAGCCGTTCTATCAGTTGAACAATCTACCTATGTATCGAATGACTCTTGAATTGTTCGAATACAACAATCAGAAGCTTGATACTGGCATCACTGAAATTGATGACATTCAGTCGTACTCCTCTCAAGGATTTACAATCGTTGCGGAATATGATGTTGGTGTAACTCAGAAATTCGCAAGACATGATACATTGGTTCTTACGTTTGGTTCTGGCATAAACGGTTCATGTGAAGTCCTTAGAACAGAAGAGACTGCTGACCCGCTTAAAGACAAGGTTTTCATTGGTCCAATCACCTATGATAATGGTGTCTTCCGTCCTATTGCGCCAGGAACAGTCATGCTTAATGAAACCACTCTAACGTCAGCTACGATTGATTCAGTTGCTGTCCTAGGAATTGCATCTGACGATGACATCAATCGAAACGATAAGGTTGAAAGAAATAGCACATTTGAACTTGAAGGAAATGCATTCATTGACTTCAGTGAGGCAAATCCTTTCGGTGAAATTCAGTTACCATAATGCTTAACGACTCATATTATTACAATGCAACCGTAAGAAAGACAGTAGCTGTCTTCGGTTCTCTTTTCAATAACATCTACACTGGTAAGATGGTATCTGGAAAGTTGACGCAAGTAACTCGAGTTCCGTTGTCATATGGTCCGCGAGAAAGATTCCTTGCAAGAATTGAGAATGCCGACAATGTTGCTGATGCTGACGTAGCGGTTAAGCTTCCACGTATGTCATTTGAGATTACTTCAATCTCGTATGATCCTACTGCAGTTCTTAATCGAAACAACAAGAGAACATTTACTGTTCCTGGAGAGAACGGAGAAAAGGTTGTTGTTCGCCAAGGTGTTCCTTACATCATTGGAATGCAGTTATCTGTTCTTACGGATAATCAAGATACGGGTCTGCAGATCATTGAACAGATTCTTCCGAACTTCCAGCCAGATTACACGATCTCAGTTAAAGACATGGAAGGTCCAGGAACTAAGACTGATGTTCCTATCGTCCTGTCAGGTGTTACTCTTTCGGATGATTATGAAGGTGACCTTGAAGGTTCTCGTCGTTCTATCATCTATACTCTTGATTTCAATATCAAGGTTCGTTTTGTTGGATCAGTGACCGAAAAATCCAAGATCATTAAGGATATCACTGTCAATCTATCGTCAGGTAATCCGTGTGATGGAACTGCACAACCTGACACTGCAATCAATATTGCGCTGGGAGATCCAATCAATGATACTCCTGACAACTACACTGTAATCACAACCTTTGGATTCGATGGCTAAGTCCCGTGAAGAAATGCTAAGTGCATTGGAGCAGAATATCCCTAAGGAGGAAATTGTTCCAGCACAAAAAAATGAGATCATCATTGGTCCATCTGACACTGAACTCGTAAAGGATTCAGAGGAAGACTTCGCGTTCGCGCGCGAGAATGTTCGCAAACTAATCACTACGAGTGATGAAGCGCTTACAGTCATGATCAATCTTGCGACTGACTCTGAACATCCACGAGCATTTGAAGTTCTTGCGAATCTAATCAAGACTGCTGCAGATGTCAACAAGCAACTCATTGATCTGTCAAAGGAACGTAAGAAAATTTTGCGTGATGGAAATCCCGAGAAGAAAGGAACTTCTATTGCTGGCAATGTAACGAATAATGCTATCTTCGTCGGAACTACATCGGACCTACAGAAGAAGCTTAAAGAAAAATCACTACAAACGGTTCTTGATGTAGAAGAAGTTGTTTGATAAATACAATTTATGATAGTAGAACTACCAATTAACGGCATCATTACAGCAGATGGAGATTACGCTCCAGCAAAAGGATATCATCCTGGCCGACCAATTTCAATTGAAGCTACTGGTGAATTCGGTGGAGCTACCGTAGTCACAGGCTTTGTTTCTTCTGACGATCCTGCGGCGTTTGTAATTGATGTCGGTGATGATGGTCTATCTCGTCCTAAGTCAGCTCCAGGCCGTTGGATTTCTTCACGTCCTGCGAGTGGAAAACCTGCAATTCGTGTCACAAACGCAACAGGAACAACAGAAATTTTAATCAAGATAGTTGATCTACTTCCAAGATAATGGCAATCATTGGGTCAGTTCTGAAGGAGAATGTTGTCAAAGACATTCGTGATGTGCATAACTTTCGTGTTGCAAAATCATTGCTTGTTGCAGTTCCATCAGAGGAAATCCAGACAGTCTTAGAAACGGTTCTCTTTTCAGATGATAGCATAATGCAATTCTCTGATGATACCTTAGTCGAATGGTAAACAAATGAAATTTACAACATCACAAGTCGTCGCAGATAGTGCAACAAAGATTCCCGCCGAAGCAACTGGAGGAACAAAAGGCTACACGACTCCAGCCGCAATTGCAGGAGCAATGCCAGCTAATGCTTTAACAATTGCTCAGGTAAGTGGACTACAAGCTATCATCAATAATCTGAATGCTAAGTTCACTAACGTTAAGATTATTAACAATAAGAGTGATCTTCCTACTCCTGCATTAGGAGTAATTACACTTGATCCAAATGTTACATACATCATCACGGATACAATTGACTTGACCGGAGATCGTCTAGAAACATCTGGCACAGTTAATTTGTTTGGATATTCATCTGAGGTTTCATTCATTACTTCAACTGATTTAGATCCTGGTGTTCCACTTTTAACATCTGAACATACAATCGTAGTTAAGAACATCACATTCCATGATGTTGACACATGCCTTGCAATTGATGGAAATACTAATTTAGTTGCTCTTGACTGGGAACATGTCAACTTCGTCAACATTCCACATGTCGGTATTATTGATTCGTGTGATAACTTCATTCTCAATACATCTGCATTCCTTGGTGCCCAAGATCTTTTATTCACTGGTACGATCGGTACTGTAGGACTTAACAATTCTCTTTTTCGAGGATTGAATTCTGCAGGAAGCATTTTTCGATTAGACGCATCTACAGTTATTACACGACGATTCCGCATCATCTATTCATCAATCATTGTTCCTGCAGCTGCAACAGGAATTAACATTGATGCTGCTGCATCAATTCCAACTGAAGCTTACATTCTAGACACAGTAAACTTCAGTGGAGCAGGAACATATTTGACTGGAGTTACATACACATCTGAAAAAGCTTTATTTAGAAATTGCGTTGGAACAATCAACACAACTGCAATTGCTAACATGTTCATGAAGGGTAATGTTATCCCAACTGACATTTTAGTACCTGGTGATTTCTATCAGGTTGCAGGAATTACTGAAACTGATGGACAAAACCAAAAGTTTACTCATATTTTAGCGCGTAATGCAATGAGATATGACTCAACAATTCCGCGTCTATTTAGAATTCAATGTACTTTTTCAGAGACAGCTCCTAATAATAACATCATTGGTTTTTACATTGGCGTTAAGAAAGGTGGAGGAACTCATACTCCTGTTGTTGATCGTATTTTAGAAAGTGAAGTTTATGTTACATCGAACGGCACACGTCCAGATATTGGAGTTTGTCAAGCGTTAGTATTCCTTGAACAGAATGATGAAGTTTATCTTATTACTGAAAATGAAACTAGTGTTGGTGATGTGACTGTTAGTTACTTTAACATGATCATTGAACGAACTAACTAATGAAGCGATTTGCGAAGACACCTTCGAATAAGAGAGCCTTTCCAGATAAACTCAAATTTGAGGATGCTGGAATGCGCGGAAATTCGCGTTGTCTTCGCTTAACCGCAAGATTTCGTTATCGTTCTTCTAAGGGACTAATTGAAGTTCCTGAAGGATTCATTACGGACGGCGCAAGTATTCCTCAGGCATTCTGGAATATCCTTTCTCCTTTTGGAGAATACTTTGCGGCCGCAGTTATTCATGACTTTCTTTATTCGCTTGCTTCTGAATACAAGTTTACTCGTAAGGAGATTGACTTGATCTTTAAAGAAGCTATGTACAATGATGGTGTCGATTGGTTAACTCGTGAAATTGTTTATCGTGCAGTTCAGCTGTTCGGTGGATTTAGTTTCAAGAAACCAAAAGAAGACCCAGTGATGATTGAACCAGATGATACCGACACCAACACCGAATAATCCGGACCACGGCTATAACGGCAACCCGCGCGTAAAGAAGGACGGAGTTGATCAAGTTTACACTCAATACGAACTGGATGAATACATTAAGTGTTCGCAAGATCCAGTTTACTTCATTGAGAACTACGTTAAAGTAATCAGCCTTGATAAGGGCTTGACTCAATTTAAGCTGTATGGTTATCAGCGAAAGATGGTCGAGCATTTCAATAACAATCGCTTTAGTATTGTTCTTGCGTGCCGTCAGTCAGGTAAATCAGTTACATCTATTGCGTGGCTGCTTTGGTTCGTTCTTTTCCATGGAGAGAAGCAAGTTGGTATCCTAGCAAACAAAGGTGCCACAGCTCGCGAGATGCTTTCTCGATTGACGCTAATGCTTGAAAACATTCCGTTCTTCTTGCAACCAGGCTGCCAAGAACTTAACAAAGGTTCTATCAAGTTCTCAAATAACTCAAAGATCATTGCTGCCGCAACAAGCTCAAGCTCTATTCGTGGTCTGTCTTTGAACGTTATCATGCTTGACGAGTTTGCATTCGTCAACGATGCGTCTACATTCTATACATCAACCTATCCTGTAATTTCGTCAGGTACTGAAACGAAGGTTATCATTACGTCCACACCAAACGGCATTGGTAATATGTTCTATCGTCTTTGGGAAAAGGCGGTGCAAGGAACGAATGAATTCAAGCCGTTCACGATTAAGTGGTGGGATGTTCCTGGACGAGATGAAGCATGGAAGGCTCAAACGATTGCGAATACATCGGAACTTCAGTTCTCACAAGAGTTCGAAGTGTCATTCATCGGTTCAGCAAATACTCTAATTGCATCTGATGTTCTATTAGGCTTACAAGCCGGAACTCCACAGAGACTCTATCAGCAGGTTCGTATCTATGAAGAATCTGAACCTGGTAAGACATATGCAATGATGGTCGACGTCTCAAAAGGACGAGGACAAGACTTTTCGACCTTCACTGTCATTGAGACTTCTACGACTCCATTTAGACAAGTCGCTGTCTTCAAAGACAATCTAATCTCTCCACTCTTGTTTCCAGATATCATTGTTCGTCTTGCGAAGATGTACAATAATGCTCTAGTTCTTATCGAGAATAATGATGCAGGACAGATCGTTTGTAACTCTGTTTATCATGAATATGAATATGAGAATACTTTCGTTTCATCATCGGTTAAAGCATCAGGAATTGGTGTGACAATGACAAAGAGAGTCAAGCGAATTGGATGTTCAAACCTGAAAGACTTGATTGAATCTGGCAAGCTGCAAATCTGCGATGTCGATACTATCTCTGAGCTAAGCTCGTTTGAAGCTAAAGGTGGATCATACGAAGCAGGTGGAAACGCACATGACGACCTAGTCATGAACCTAGTTCTATTTGCATGGTTCGTTTCGACAGATATCTTTAAGGATACAAGCGATGTTGATCTGCGCAACCTTCTCTATTCAGATCGACTTAAGGAGATGGAAGATGATGTAGTTCCGTTCGGAATCATTACGAATTCACGCGAGATGGCTAATCAAGACGCATACGATTCTATCATTGCAGCCAATAAAGAGTGGAATATGCTTTAACTTTTGGGTATTGATAAATAATCTTCGATTGAATCCTCTTCTTATTATGTCTCCATATCACCACCCTAACTGAAAATCACATGGCATTCCAAATTTCACCTGGGATCGAAATCAACGAAATCGATCAAACTAACGTTGTGCCAGCTGTTGCGACTACTGTCGGAGCATACGCTGGACACTTCAACTGGGGTCCTGTTGACGAAATCGTCACCGTAGGATCAGAAAAGGAACTTGCAGATAACTTTGGTGCTCCTACCAAAAGCGGTTCAGCAAGATCATTCCTCACAGCCGCAAGCTACCTTAAGTACAGCAATTCGCTACGAGTCTCTCGAGCAATTGGTGCAGGTGCTCTAAACGCTGCAGATTCTAACCCAGTTCTAATCAAGAACAAGGATCAGTTCGATTCTCTAACTGGACTTGATTTCATCTTCTCTGCTCGCTTCCCAGGCGCACTTGGAAACAGCATTAAGGTCTCAATGGCCTATGTGACAGGAGAAGGAGATGGTGCATATGACGCATGGACATACAAAGATCTATTTGCTTCTGCTCCAAACCGTTCTATCACTGCTCAGGCTGCAGGCATTGCAACAAACGATGAAATTCATCTCGTTGTTATTGACGAACTCGGTCTTATCACTGGAACAAAAGGTACTATCCTTGAGCGATATGAAGGTCTTTCCCTTGGTTCAAATGCAAAGACTGAAGACGGAACAAGTCTTTTCTACAAGGACGTTATCAATAACACGTCTTCATACATCTACGTTAACACCCTAGATTCTATCTTCCCTGAAGCAGATACCGAAATCACTCCTGACTCTGTCTTCGCAGTTGAAGGTACTTCAGTTAATGATATCGCTTCTCTTGTTCTTCCTTTCAACCAAATCGTAACGACTACAGTTCAATACGGCGCAGGTGAAGAATCAGTCACGATTACTTCTACTCCTCAGCCAGTTACTGTTAAGTCTAACTTTGAAGGAGAAATCGGTAACTTCGCAAAGATCAATGTTCGCCATCTCGCAATCGGAGATGCTCCAGCAGTTGCCGCACGTGGTTACATTAACTATGGAGTTCCTGTTAATGATGACACTGTTATCGTTGAAGGAAATACATTCACAAAGGTAGCTGCTACTCCAGGAGTAACCGAATTCACTTCTATCAGTGAACTTGCTGCTCTTATTGGTGCAGTAACTGATCTTTCAGCAACTGTCTACGGTAACTACATCGTGATTGAAGCCGAAACTGCTGGTGCAGCGGGTAATGCATACACGCTTGCAGTTGGCGAAACAAACGCAGGTACTCTTGCAGTCTCTGGAGAAACACTTGAAGGTGGTAAAGAAGAAGACGCAGACAACTACCTTACGGTTTCTATCGATGACCTTGCTCCTGCAGATGGTTTCGTAACTTGGGATGTAACTGTTGCTGTTGATACTCTGGTTGTCGGCCCAGTCACAACGAATACAACTGCAGTTTCACTAGCAGATATCATCAAGGAAATCGAACTTGAATACATCATCCTTGGAAACGGAGACGTTCCTGAGCTAACATACTTCGTTGGTGGAGAAGCAGTAACTGCAGTCGATACTGAAGCTTCTGCTGTTCTTGACATCGAAGAACTTCTTCCATACGCTGTATCTCAAGAAGTGCTAAAGGTTATTCCTTTCTCTGGTGGTGATACTGTTTCGTTCAATGATGAAACACTGGTCTCTACATTCACACTAACAAGTGGAGCTGATGGTTCAGTTGTTCCAGGAAACGTCGTAACTGCTCTTGAGCACTTCGTCGATCCTGACACTATCTCAATCGACTTCCTCTTCGGTGAATCTTTTGATTCAGGACAAGATGTTGTAGACAGCAAGTTGTATGAAGTTGCAAATTCCCGTAAGGATATCATTGCAGCAATCTCTGCTCCACTTTCTGTCGCTACTCTTTCTTCAAATACACTGAAGAAGCAAGCAGTTATCAACAAGTTCGACGCAGGAACATACAGCTCAACTAGCTTCGTCGTATTTGACCAGACTCCGGTTTACACATACAACAAGTATGCTGACACCTACGTTTGGATTCCTGCAGCAGGTCACGTCGCAGGTCTCTGCGCTAACTCTGACCTTGTTGCTGATCCTTGGTTCTCACCTGCAGGCTACAACCGTGGTCAGCTCAAGGGAGTTATCAAGATTGCATACAACCCAACACGCACTGATCGCGATGACCTCTACAACAAGAGAATCAACTCGATCATCAGCGTTCCTGGTCAAGGTGTAATCCTCCTTGGTGACCGTACCGCTCTATCCAAGCCATCCGCATTCGATCGAATCAACGTTCGTCGTCTGTTCAATGTCCTTGAGAGAGCAATTGCAACGGCTGCTAAGTTCCAACTCTTCGAGCTTAACGACGAATTCACTCGCGTTGCGTTCAAGAATACGATTGAACCATTCTTGAGAGATGTTCAAGGTCGTCGTGGTATCACTGAGTTCCTCGTGGTCTGCGATGAAACGAATAACACGCCTGAAGTCATTGATCGTAACGAATTCGTTGGCGACATTTACGTGAAGCCAACTCGCTCAATCAACAACATCAAGCTTAACTTCATCGCAACAAGAACGGGAGTTGACTTCCGAGAAATTGTCGGTGCTTAATAAATAGCAATTAGAAAACTCTAACAGAAAACAAAATTTATGGCAGGACTAGACAGTTTCAAAGCAAAGCTTAAGGGCGGCGGTGCAAGACCAAACCTCTTCAAAGTTAACATTCCGTTTCCTACCGCGACTGGTGGAAGTTCCGAATTGGCATCGTTCATGATTAAAGCAGCATCACTACCTGCCTCAATCATCAACCCAATCGAAGTTCCATTCCGTGGAAGAAAGCTAAAGGTCGCTGGTGACCGAACATTTGAACCTTGGACAATCACAGTTATCAACGATACGAATATGGAAATTCGTAATGCGTTTGAACGTTGGATGGATTTGATTAACGCAAACTCCGAAAACGTTTCTGCATATGTTGGTAACAATGCATTGAACTATTACTCAAATGCACTTGTTCATCAGCTTGATCGTGATGATTCAATCACGAAGACATACGAGATGATCGGAGTATTCCCAACTAACATCTCAGCGATTGACCTTAACTATGAAACGAACGACACCGTTGAAGAATTCACTGTTGAACTAAACTATCAATATTGGACTTCGCAACGCGCAGGAATTTCATAAGCTTGGTAATCTAACACTCATCTTATCCCGATGGAATGGCTGTTTCACATGTCATATTCCATCGGGATAAATAGTTTTGTATGAAGATATTCGGTTTCAGTTTAACAAAGGACAGAGAGCCATCAACAGCTGTTGATGATAAGCCGCTCAAAACATTTGCTCCATCGCTTGATCATGATGGAACTGCTGTCATTTCTTCAGCAAATGGCGCTGGATATTATGGTCACTATGTCGACATTGATGGAACAGCAATCAAGAATGAAGCTGATCTAATCATCAAGTATCGTCAAGCTGCGGCTCAGCCTGATTGTGATTCTGCGATCATGGATATTGTCAATGCTGCAATTGTGTCCGACGATAATTCAGCACCAGTCAGTCTTATCATGGATGACCTGCAGGGTTTCTCTGAAGACATCAAGAAGAAGATCATTACTGAATTTGAGAACGTAGTTTCTCTACTGAATTTCACAGAGAATGGTCATGAACTATTCCGTCGTTGGTATGTTGATGGCCGAATCTATTTCCATGTCATTGTTGATGATAAGAAAAAGAAGGTAGGTATCTCTGAAATTCGAGAAATCGAATCTACGAAGATTAAGAAAGTCCGAGAAGTAACTACCAAGATTGATAAAGCAACTGGAGTTAGAACCACTGCAACGACAGATGAATACTTCATCTATAATGAGAACAATGTAATTGATTCTTCAGTTGGTCATGTCGGAAATGCAATCAAGATCACGCCAGATTCTATCATTTACGTTCCTTCTGGTCAGCTAGACGAGAAAAGAAAGTCTGTCATTTCGCATCTTCATAAAGCGCTTAAGCTTGTCAATCAGCTAAGCATGATGGAAGATTCGCTCGTGATCTATCGTATCTCGCGCGCGCCAGAACGCAGAATCTTCTATGTTGACGTAGGTAACTTGCCTAAGGGTAAGGCTGAAGAATACGTTCAGTCTATCATGTCTAAGTATCGAAACAAGTTGGTGTACGATGCACAGACAGGTGAGATCAAAGATGACCGTCGTTCAATGTCAATGCTTGAAGACTTCTGGCTACCTCGTAAAGAAGGTGGCAAAGGAACTGAAATCACTACTCTTCCTGGTGGCGATAACCTTGGTCAGATTGAAGACGTTCTCCATTTCCAGAAGAAACTCTATCGTGCATTGAACGTCCCAGTTTCTCGCCTTGAATCTGAGACTGGATTCAATCTTGGTCGTGCTACAGAAATCAGCCGAGATGAAGTTAAGTTCCACAAGTTCATTGCAAGACTTCGTCAGAAGTTCTCATATGTTCTACTTGATGCTCTAAGAATCCAACTCATTCTTAAGGGAATCATTACCGAAGGAGACTGGAAAAAGATTCGCGAGAACGTTTCGGTTGACTATGCTGAAGATAACTACTTCAGTGAACTGAAGGAATTTGAAATCCTTCGTGAACGTCTAAACATTCTCAACGAAGTTTCAAACCATGTTGGTAAGTACTACTCCAACAAGTGGGTCCGTTCTAATATCCTTCGTCAGACAGAACAAGACATTGAACGAATTGATAAGGAGATTGCCGAAGAAGAACCTGATGAACCAGAGGACGAAGGAGACATGGGCGATGAAGAAGACGCTGATGGAGACTCTGATGGCGGTAAATTTCCAGCAAAATTTCCAGGAAAATGAAAAATTGTTAGTCAATTTCACTTAAACCACACCTTTTAGAAATCAAGCAAATAATAAATAACTATTATGAAAGCAACTACTAAGATTGTTAATGCTGTTGCAAGCGATGATATCGCTGCAGCTAATGAAGCTTTCGCATCTGCAATTAAAGAGAAGGTGAATACAGCTCTCGACATCAAGAAGATCGAGCTTACTTCACGAGTCTTTGATAAAGCAACTGGAAAATAATGTTACTCATTACCGAACATACTGAAGACCAAATTTCGTGCATTGTCGAAGGCAATGACTCGAAAAAGAACATCTTCATTGAAGGTGTTTACATGCAGGCTGAGAAAGAAAACAAGAATCGCCGAATCTATCCGCGTTCTGTTCTTTCTGCAGCTGTAGATAAGTATGTTACTGAGTATGTTAAAACTGGTCGTGCTGGTGGAGAACTTAATCACCCATCAGGTCCAGTCGTAAATCCAGAAAGAATTTCGCATAGAATTACCGAACTCAAATGGGACGGTAATAATGTAATTGGTAAAGCACTTGTTCTTGATACTCCTATGGGTAAGATCGTAAAGGGTCTTATTGAAGGTGGTATGAAGTTAGGTGTTTCAAGTCGTGGTATGGGTTCAATCGAGACCCGCGAAGGAAAGTCATTTGTCAAGCCTGACTTCAGACTTTCTACCGTGGATGTTGTTTTTGATCCATCTGCTCCTTCTGCTTTCGTTAACGGAATCATGGAAGGCGTTGATTGGGTTTGGGACAACGGAATTCTAAAAGCTCGAGAGATTGAAAAATTTGAGACTGAAATCAAGAGAGCATCTTCTAAGAATCTAGGTCAGATTCAAGAAAAGGTTTTCGTGGATTTCCTCTCCAAAATCAGAATTAGATAAC
>Ga0315905_10001773_pt1 | contig 22939 bp, 19 predicted proteins | sample LakEriMetagenome_5_FD_203522 | JGI IMG/M metagenome (GOLD analysis project Ga0315905, IMG submission 203522) | Freshwater fungal communities from buoy surface, Lake Erie, Ohio, United States - Buoy 4 MA121 | ecosystem: Environmental > Aquatic > Freshwater > Lake | place: USA: Lake Erie, Ohio...
GGTGCTGACGGTCACCCAAACCTTGAAGCTCCAGGGAAGGCCCGTCTTTCAGTTCCTTTGCGATGCCATGACAGCGCTCAGAAACGGCACGACTCCGCCTTCACTTGCATAAGCGGTGAACGGTTACGACCATGAAAAGGTCTGGGCCGAGCAAGCCCTTGGTGTCTTGAGAATCCACCTGCCCAAAAAGGCGGAAAATCAAAAACGCAAAATCGAGGTGCGACAAGCCTGACCAGGTGGTATCGGCGCATCAACCCGCCTTCCCGTCCGGGAAGGCGGGTTTTTTAATGTTACTCCTGACTTAAGCCGCCCGGATGGCAGAGGGTGGAGCCGGCTTGGACCTTGCCTTACCCCTGGCGAACCCGATGGTTAGGGCCCAGTCCCCCGGGCCCACAAAAAGGGCCGTTGCCAGAAGACAATAAAAAAGCCAGGGAGCCTCGAGTCTTGAGATGGGTTGGGAAAATTGGTTTGCGCTGTAATCAATCCATGCGCTGCAGGCGGTCAAGGCAACCAAAATCCCACACGCTATACGGCAATGTAGTCCCAAAACCACGAACAGACCCGCAAACAATTCCGCCCATGCATAGAGCAATTGCGCCGTGGGAGGCATTGTGGAATGCCAGTTGGCTCCGCCGCTGTGGGTGATGCGACCCCAGGCGTGATAAACCACCACCAATCCAAGCCCCAATCGGGCCACCATCGGCCCCAACCGGTCCCTGGCCATTTTTTCGATTTCGGCCATACACTCCTCCGTGTGCCAAACATGCCACACGGAAAATGCTTGGGCTTTTAGACTTGAGAAAAAATCTGACAATCTGGAAGCGGGGCGCGATGCAAACCGAATAAATCGAATTATTTTACCGGCCTTGCCAAGTATTGGTCTCAACGCGCAAGCTTCCGCCAATCGGCGAGCCTGAGCGCGAGACTCTCCATGGGAAGGCCAACCACATTGGACAAGCTGCCGGACTCGACCTGAATGATCGGGTCGTCATGACCTTCCACCGCATACGATCCGGAGCAACCTTTCCAGATCCTTGCTTCGAGGTAACGCCCGATATCCGCAAGGCTCATCGGAGCCACCCGAACCAAGCTTCTTTCCTGCCATTGGATTTGCCAGCTTCCAGCCAAATCCCACAAACAGACCCCGGTCCAAAGTTCATGGGTCCGGCCCTGCATGCTGGAGAGCATTGAGCGGGCATGATCCGCGTCATCCGGTTTCAGTAGCGGCACCCCGTCCAGCCAGCCGATGGTGTCGGCCGCTATCACCAAGGTGCCATTTTGCCGACCCATCGTTTCAGCTACTGCGCGAGCCTTGGACCACGCCACCGTTTGAACGAAACTGGCGGGATCCGCGAATCCTCCCAGCGGTTCGTCCACATGAGAAACTATCACCTCGAAGTTGTAGCCCGCCTGCTCCATGAGCCAACGCCGTCCGGAGCTGCCGCTGGCGAGGATGATGCGTTCCTGATCCATCGGTCACCTGGCCCCCACCTTCGCCATCACCCTGTTTGCCGCTTCGAAAACTGTTTCACATGGCAAATCCGCAAAACACTCCATCGAGGTGGGGCATCGGCGAACGAGGCTTCCGCGGCATGCCCTGGGCGTCCAAACAGTTCCCTCGGCATGACCGTAAGGTCCTGTCAGGTTTGGTTTGGTGCAAAAAAAAGGCGCGACAACAGGTCGCTCGAGAGCCACCGCCACATGAAGGGGGCCGGAGTCGTTGGCCAATATCAAATCACCCAAAGACAGGATCCCGGCCATTTCAATGAGGGATGTCTTGCCGGTGAAATTCCGGTTGGGAACGTCCAGGGAGGCCCACAACCGGTCCCCCAATTCCAACTCATCGGGGGCACCCACCAAAAAAGCCGAACCCCCATGCTGTCGAACCAATTCGTTCACCACCCGGGCGAACGATTCAGGTGGCCATCGCTTGGTGACCCAACGGGCCCCCGGAGCGACCACAAACCAGGGGCGGGGCAACCCCGCCATCAGTGCCTCAGCCTTGAGGACAGCCTCTTCCGGCAATACCAAGCGTGTGATTTCCGGTTTGTCGGCCGCACCAAGGGCACGGGCGAACAGCCAATATCTCTCCACCGCATGGGTTTCACCCTGGGGAACCTGAATCTTGCGGGTGTAGGCGAACCGGCTGCCCTCCCTGGAATCCGATAGGCCCCAGCGCTCTGGGGACCTGCTGATCCATGACATCAAGCCGCTTCGGGCAAGCCCCTGGAGGTCAAGGACCAAATCCCACCGCTTGGCGCGCACCGAATACGACATGGCCCGCCAAGCCTGAAATCCGGCCCACCACCCTTTGGCCGCTGCACCCCGGTCAAAAATAATCACCTCATCCAGCCCGATTTTTCCGGAAAGCAGGGGGGCAAAGGATCGATTCACTAGCCAGGCCAAATGCCCCCCGGGAAACCGCCTTCTCAGGAAACCCAGCACCGGCAAGGCATGGCAGATATCCCCAAGGGCGCTTGGCTTGATGATGAGGATGTTCGGGTTATCAGGCAAAACACCAGGGCTCATGGTGCGGTCCGACCTCCCGCCCAAAGAAAACCAGGGCCTTTGGCTGGTGGTGTGATCATGGCCCCATCATCGGCATTGGAATCAGAACCTTCACCTGCACCTTTTGGTCCTTCCGAAGCAGGGTGATTTCCACGGTCGTGCCGGGTTTGATCGTGCCCATCAATTGCATATACCCTTCGATATTCTGGACGGGCTTGCCCGCCATCTCGATGATCCGGTCGCCTTGCTTGATGCCGGATTTCTCGGCGGCTTCACCAGGGCTGACCCCCTCAACCACAACGCCCGTTTCACCCTCGTTGTATCCAGGGCGAATTCCTAGGCGCGGACGGTTGCCCATCGGTCGACCTTGCCCGCCTCCCCTCGCCACCTCAACAAAGCTGGGCTTTTCGGCAACAGTGGACAGTTCCGCTACGACCGATTGGGCAAAACCGAGGATTTTGGTCATCCCCTCGTAATTGATCCGGTCTGGAAGATCGGTCGGACGGTGATAGTCCTCGTGGACATCCGTCCAGAAGAAAAGCACCGGGCGCTTTTTGGCGCAGAAGGAATTGTGGTCGGAAGGCCCGAAACCGCTTTGCTGTTTGACAAATTGGAAATCCCGGCCTTTGTTGAGTTTCTCGATCAAGCCATCAAAGCCCGGCGAAGTCCCGACCCCCTGAACCAGCAGCCTGTCCTTGCCGCTCATTTTTTCCGGGCGCAACCTGCCAACCATGTCCAGATTCACCATGGCGGCGGTTTGCTCGAGGGGAAACAAGGGGTTGGCGCAGTAGGCCACGGAGCCGTAAAGCCCCAATTCCTCGCCACTGAAGGCGATGAACACCAAACGGCGTCCCTCCCTGCCACTCATGGAGCCAAACCGGTGGGCCAATTCCAGCAGCGCCGTGGTGCCCGAGGCATTGTCATCGGCGCCTGGATGGAGGGTGGGCATTTTCACCTGGGCTAGACTGCTGAAACCCCCGTAACCCACATGGTCGTAGTGGGCCCCAATCACAATGGTTTCATTCGCCAAAGGTCCTTTGCCTTCCAGTACACCCACGACATTTCGCAGGGGAACCTCGTTGGCCCCTCGGCGGACCGAGCACCCGAGGTCCGCTTCGCAACCGGCCAGTTCAAAGGAATCGGGCTTTCCTGATTCGGAAATTTTCTTTTCCAGATCCTGGATGGCGGGCTTCCCGGAGGCCTTCAGAATCGTGTCCACCAGTTCGCGTTTCACATGCAAAACCGGTACCTTGGCGGCCCTGCTGGCCGGTGAAAAGGAGGTGAAATCGAATGGGACAAGCGGGTCCTCAGGCCCGGCCAGGTCCTTGTTGTTGACAACCAATACCGCGGCTGCCTTGCGCGCCACGGCTTTGGCCACCTTCTCTGTGATAGATCCCAGGGTACGGACTCTTCCACCTTCCGCGAATGGACTTCCATCAGGGCGTTTGGAGGGTGATTCCCGCAGGATCACCACCACCTTGCCCTCAACGGGAACCCCGGCGAAGTCATCGTAGGAGAACGCCTTTTCCCCCTCACCTTCCTTGAACTCAATCCCGTACCCGCAAAACACCACGCCACCCTTGGCTTTGCCGCTGCCCGAAAGCCCGTAGACGGAAAAGTTTTTGCCGTCGGTAGCGGAAATCTCCTGGCTACCGGCCTTGATGCTCAGGACCCCTGCTCCTTCCTGATTGGCCCCTTGGATGCGGAAAGGCTGGAAATACCCACCCTGAACGCCGCCGGGCTTCAAGCCCGCCAGTGCGAAACGATCGGCGATATACTCACCCGCCCTTTCACTGCCGGGCGTCTTTGGGGCACGGCCCTCGCAATAGGGCGATGCGAGGTAAAAGAGGTTTTTCTTGAGCCTGGCAATGGTGGCCGCCTTGTCCTCTGTCGTGAACGGATCGGCGCGCAGGGCCTGGGGCAACGAAAAACTCACGGCCCCGATGGCGATCCCCATGGCTGCCAGGTTTTTCCAAAGTCTATTCCTCATCTCAGGTCCCCGTGCAAAAAGTGAGGTAACAAAGAAAAAAAGATCAACCGACCACAACCCGCGGTTGCAGGCGCTCCTCGGGCTGGTTTCGGCGGATAATCTCACGGACCAGCCAGGGGATGTTCCCTTCCCCGAAGAATACGAACTTCAAATTCGCGATCAGAGGGGATTCATCCGACCAACCGAAGTGGATTTCCAATGGCCGGGAAGACCGCTTGGCCATTTCCATGGTCAGGCCGGCGATCACATGCGGGATGGACGCGCACCCTGTCACGCTCAGAATCCAGCGGTTGTCCTCATGCGCGACTTGAAGCAGCGGCTTGACCAGGAAATCACTGACATCCCCCAGCGATAGTTCCAGAAAAACAATCTCGTCCTCACGATCATCCAGATGGTGCTCCCTCCGGATGGTTTCTTCCTTCAGGGAAAGATCCCTACGGCCGGGACGGTGCGGCACCACCAGGTGAAAATCGCTCTCCAGAAGCGACTCGTAGAGAAACTGGGCGTTCTCGTCGGCGTACCGAAATCCCTCAAAGCGCAATTCGGTTGTTCGGGAAATTCTGGACAAGAAGGAGACCGCCAAAATCGTGAAAATGAAACCAAGGGCGATTTTCAGACCCTCGGGCTTCTCCACCAGAATGTCCATCAGGGTGTAGGCGAACACCGCGGTTACCACCCCGAAATACCACGGGAAACGCCTCGACCAGGGCATCCCGTCTCGCTCCCGCATGATCTGGATCACCGAAGCAATGCAAGCGCTCAGGATCAGCACCAGCACGCCCGTCGCGTAGGCGTTTCCTTGTTTGTCCACCCGGGCGTCGAATACCCAGGTCACAAAAAGGTTGATCAGGGTGAAAAGGATCACCAGTTTCTTGATTTCCTGGGTCCACTGGGGTGCCATGCCGTAACGCGGCAGATATTGCGGCACCAGGTTCAACAGGGCTGCCATCGCGGAGGCCCCGGCAAACCAGAGAATCACGATGGTTGACAGATCGTAGATCGTCCCGAATGTCTGGCCGAAAAACGGGTGGGTCCCCGACTTCAGGCCCTCGACCGGGCTTTCACCGTGGGCGAGATATGCCAGCGCGCGATCCTTCGCCTGGCTTTCAAACGATTCGCCCAGCGGATTGACCAGTTCCCCAGCGGGAATCAGCGTGGTGACAACCAGGGATGAACCCAGCAGCATCACCGACATGATGAGGGCGGCGGTCACCAGCAGGTACCGGGTGGCGCGAATGCGTCCCTCGACCGTGTCCTCCTTGCCGCCCTTGATCAGGGGCATGATCGCGACCCCGGTCTCGAATCCGCTCAGTCCCAGGGCCAGTTTTGGAAAAAGCACCAGGCAAGTCAGGCCAAGGCCGAGAAGTCCGGGAAGCCGGGAAAAGGATGGGGTATGGGCACGCTGCCATTCGGTGGGAAACCAAAGGTCAGGATTTCCCAGCTTTTCCATCCAGGCATCCAGATATTCTCGGTGGTTGAAAAGGAAGGCGAGGCTCGAGCCGATCACCATGACATTCAGCACCAGGTAAACCAGCACGATGACAGCCGCCAGCCCGATCACCTCCTTGAAACCACGGAGGAACATGCCGCCCAGCAGCACCAGCAAGCCCATGGCGAGCCCCAATTGTTGGGGATAGCGGCGGGTCAACTCGTTTTCCAAAAGCACCTGGAGAGCCGCCTTTTCGGCCACTTCCCTCCCGGCCGGATCCAAGGCCGTGAATCCGGGCTGGATCTTTTCCATCTCGGCGTTGAGAAAAGCTATATTTTCACCCGATTCCACAGCCGCGGGATTGCCGAGCAATTCGGCTTCAAGCAGGGACCTTAGTTGATGCTCTGTCGGCGAAGACGCCTTGAACGGCCACAGGGGATTGCTCAGGACATGGGATGCCGCATCCGCCGCGGAAAGGGTTTTTGTGATCACAAAGTCGGTGGCGGCGAAACCGAGGAGCACCAGCACCAGGATCTTTCCGGGCCAGCCGTGCAGCAATTTTTCCAGCAAACCGACACTACCAAGCCCTGAGTAGGAACGCTTGGCGATATAGGAATAAACCGGAAGCGCGCCAAACAGGGTGACCGCAACCACCACCACCGTGGCGATGGGGCAAAGAAAACCTGTGGCCGTGAAGGCGATCGAGGGCTGGTACCCGAGGGTGCTGAAGTAATCCACCCCGGTCAGACACATGGCCCAAAGCCAGAATGTTTTTGCCCCATGGTGTCCGGAATTCGGCTCTTGGCCGGAACCTGCCGAGTGTTCGGCATCCATAAATCGACTGTCCAAAGGACACGGTGGGGTGATTCCGGCCCCGCCCCAATTTCCGGACCTGGCCGGGCCAGGGATTACCTCAGATTAGCAAAAATCAGGAGCCCGTCGGACAATTTCTCCTGGGCGGTCGCCTCCGTTGATTAATGGAAAAGTCTCTTTGCAACTGCTAGCAGTTGCGTATCCACATTTGGCCATCCGACAAATTGCACCGATTGACCGAACAAACCCGGCGAAAACCCTGATTCCTTGTTCCAGGGAACCCCCAAGGATGGAAAACCGACAAAACTGGCCAGGCCTTGGTACCGGTAGTCTCCCGTGTTGTCACGGTTGGGAATTCCGGCATGGATCGTTGGCAGGCAAAGGATTTCATGTTTTCCCATTTCGCGGGAAAAAAATCGGCGGGCTTCCCTTCGGGCCTGGTACGCCTCAGCCATTTCCTTGCCGCTCAGGGTTTCCCCGAACGAGAGAAGTCTTGATATTTTTGCCGGATACTTCGCTTTCCATTCGGGTTCCAGGGAGGAGTGCCACGCGAACGCCTCCAAGGCCATGATTTTCCGGTGTGCCTCCAACCAACCAACCAGGGCTTCCGGGGTGGATTGGCTTCGAATGGAAAAGCCCCTGTCTGACAGGTTTTTTATCGCCACTTTCCATTCCGGGCCTGCGGTACCGAGCAGGGCCTCCACATCCGGCCATAACAAAAAGGAACAACGCTCAGGGCTTCCAGAGTGGCAAACTTCCGGAATCGTCGAATCGGCGATTGCGGTAAACGCCTCGCCCAATCCGTCTATGGTCGTCGACATCAACCCCACATGGTCAAGGGTTGGCGCCAAAGGGACCACTCCAGCAGTTGGCACAACCCCGTGGGTTGGCTTGAATCCGATAATTCCGCAGTAAGCCGCCGGACGAAGGATGGAACCACCCGTCTGACTGCCCAAAGCCAATGGGCAGTGACCGGCTGCCACAGCGGCTGCGGAGCCGGCTGAAGACCCTCCCGGTGTTTTCTCGGCAAAACGAGGGTGCCGTGTGGGGGCCGGGTCAAAACTGGCAAAAGTGCAGGTGGCGGTTTTCCCCAGGATCAGGGCCCCCTGGGCACGCAGGCGCGCAACCACTCCGGAATCCTGCCGGGCCACGGACTGTTTCCAAGGCTCATACCCTGCCGCGCTCGCGTACCCCCTGACATCGATGATGTCCTTCACCCCGATTGGTACCCCATGAAGTGGCCCCAGATCGATTCCGGCGCGCAACATCTGGTCGAGGCGTTCCGCCTCCGACTGCACACGTGCCGGTTGCAATTCGGTCCACGCACGAATGTGACCATCCGTACGGGAAATCCTCTCCAGGCAATAGGCCGCCACTCCCCGAACGGTTTGGGAACCATTCCTGAGGGATTCGGCAAGATCCGCAAGCCCGTTCTTCCAGGGAAGCTGAGAATCCATGATTTTCCCTAACTGTCGGGACGAAAGTGACCCTTTTCGCCTTGGCTGGTACCGGCCAAATCAATGACTGGCTTTAAGATGGCTTAGGAGGCGCGTTTCAATCCAGTGGACCATGGTGAGAATATTCAGTGGGAAAGAAGAAAGTCGCCATTCTGGGCGCGACAGGATACACGGCGCTGGAAGTGGTTGAAATCTTGCTCCGTCATCCCGGCGCGGAAATCATCGCGGCCACCAGCAGGAACGAGGCCCCCACCACCCTTTCCGACCTCCATCCCCGGCTGAACGGCAGGATTTGCCTGCGGACAGAGTCGTTCGATGCCGGGGTGCTTAAATCCAAGGGTGTTGAATTTGCATTCAGCTGCCTGCCGCATGGTGCAAGCGCCACCAGCGTGGCGGCCCTGCTCGAGAAGGGCATCCGGGTGATCGACCTGAGCGCTGATTACCGGTTGCGGGATCCGGCCAGACAACTGCGGTGGTATGGCCATCCCCACGCTGACCCGGGCAATCTCCCCCTGGCCGTCTACGGACTTCCCGAGTTCCATACTCGCGGCATCAAAAACGCCCGCCTGGTGGCCAATCCGGGGTGCTATCCCCAGACCGTGATTTTGGGTATGGCCCCGCTGGTCAGGCGGAAGGCATTGCGAATTGGAACCATCATAGCGGATTGCAAAAGTGGCGTATCTGGCGCCGGCCGCACCCCGAGCCTGAAAACCCACTTCCCCGAATGCAATGAGAGTGTTTCCGCCTACCAGGTCGGCGTGCACCGCCACACAGCCGAAATGGAGCAGGAGTTGGGGGGGCTTGCCGGCGAGGATATGCCCGTGCTTTTTCTTCCCCATCTCATTCCCATGGAACGCGGAATACTGTCGACCATCACCGCGACGTTGGAACCGGGTTCCAACGGGATGGGCAACAGTGATTTGCTCGACCTGTTCCGGGCGGAATACTCGGGAAGTCCGTTTGTTCGTGTGTGCGCCACTCCCCCTTCCACGAGCCAGACCCGTCACACCAACTTCATCGACCTGCATCCGATGAGGGTCGGGGACCGGGTGGTGGTCATCGCCAGCCTTGACAATCTGATCCGGGGAGCCAGCGGTGTGGCAGTGCAGAATTTCAACCTGATGAACGATTGGCCGGAAACCCTGGGCCTTCTTCCCTGAAACCCGCGCGCCCTCTGAAGAAAAACCATGGGCGGCAACCGGGGCAACCATAGAATATCGGCTGAAAAATCGGAGCTATCCTTCCATGGCCAATGCTGTCCGAGATCGTTTGCACTCGCGGGTTTTCCACGCGGTCCATCGCAACAACCTCCTTTACAACACCTGCTGGGAAGACCCGGCCCTGGACAGGATCGCCCTGCGCCTGAGTCCGGCGGACCGCCTGCTCGTCATCACCAGCGCCGGTTGCAACGCACTCGACTACCTTTTGGCCGGGTGCGGAGAGGTTCATGCCGTGGACATGAACCCCATCCAGAACGCGCTGCTCGAATTCAAACGGGCTGCCGTCCGATCCCTTGACTTTGAGGATTTTTTTGCGTTTTTCGGCCATGGCCGCACACCCAACGCGCGGATTCTTTACCAGGGGTCCATTCGCCCCTTCCTTCCTGGATACGCCCGGGATTATTGGGACAAACACCTGAACTTTTTCTCGGGCAAGGGATGGCGTGACAGCTTTTATTTCAGGGGCACCTCGGGGCTCGTCGCCCGCCTGCTTTCTTTCAAAATCCTGAAACTAGCCCGGCTCCGTCGAAGTGTCGAAAAGCTGGTGGCGGCCAACTCGGTGCAGGAGCAGGAATCGATATACCGTCGCGAGGTCTCACACAAATTGTGGACCCCGATGATGCGTTGGTTCCTCAAGCGTCGAATCACCATGACCATGGTGGGTGTGCCCGGCCCGCAGCTTGAACAGATCACCAGGCAGTACCCCGGCGGGTTGTTCCAGTTCATCAAGGACCGGGTGGAGCAGGTGCTCGTCAAGTTGCCGTTTCGCGAGAACTATTTCTGGCGGGTTTACCTCGAAGGCAGCTACACCAGGGATTGCTGCCCTGAGTACCTGAAGGAGGCTAACTATCCGGCCCTGAAGGAGGCAATGGCTCGCCTGCACATCCACACTGGCAAGGTCACCGATGTGGTGCGAGCCAGCGACAAACCATTCACCCGCCTGGTTCTGCTGGATCATATGGACTGGATGAGCCACCACGACCCGAAGGGCCTGGAGGATGAATGGAACGCCATCCTTGGCAAGACCGCTCCCAAGGCGCGGATTCTGTTCCGCAGCGCCGGACTAAGGGAGGATTTTCTCGATCCATTGCCGGTTAAGTACCAAGGAATCCGACAACGGCTGGGTGACCTACTCACCCGGCAGACGGCCCTGGCGGAGGAACTGCACCAGCGTGATCGCGTGAACACCTACGGCAGTTTCCACATCGTGGACCTTCCTTGAATTTTCTGTCCTTCGGCCCCTGACAGGTCGCCAAAATCATGGGTTTCCGTTCCGACATGCGGGTGCTGTGGCACCTTGTCACCTCAAAGGCCGCCTCCGGGACAAATCACCAGGAGCGCCTGGAGGCGTTCTATTCCGACCAACGCGAGGCCTACGATTCCTTCCGCCGACGGCTGCTCCACGGACGCGAGCGGATGATGGAATTGCTGCCACTCCCCCGAACCGGGGGAACCCTCATCGACATGGGCGGGGGAACCGGCAGCAACCTCGAGGCTTTGGGGGATAGGATCCAGGGACTTGAAAAGGCGTCCGTCCTGGACCTGTGCCCCAGCTTGCTTCAGGTCGCGCGCGAACGCATCGCCCAGAAGGGCTGGAACAACGTCGAGGTGATCCATGGCGATGCCACCCGCCACCTGCCACCCCACCCGGTGGACGCGGTCACTTTCAGTTATTCCCTGACCATGATCCCCGACTGGTTCGATGCGGTGGCCCACGCCTGGAATATCCTGAAACCGGGAGGTGTCATCGGGGTGGTGGATTTTTATGTGCCACGCAAATGGCCCGATGCGGGCCGCAAGCGAGGATCCGGCTTCACCAGAAGCTTCTGGCCGTCTTGGTTTGGGTATGACAATGTGTTTCTGTCGCCCGACCACCTTCCGTTCTTAAGCCGCCGGTTTGAACCGATCCTGGTGGAGGAGGAAAGGGGCAAAGTTCCCTACATGTTTGGAATGAAAGCACCATACTATATTTTTATCGGTAAAAAGATTTAATAATATATATCTTTATCCTAGAGCATCACGAAAGCCACTCAGTTCGGAAAACGCATGATGATTCTGGGCCTTTCGGGCAGCCTCCATGCCTTGGGTGTAAATCTCCCGGGCCTCCCCTTCCTCCCCATGGCGCACAAGCGCCTGGCCTAGCTGAAGGTAAGAGGCGACATGCCCCGGGTCGGCCTCCAAAGCCTTGCGAAACTCCGCGATCGCCTGAATGTCATTTTCCTCGGAAACGCTTTCCATTCCCAGCGAATAAAGCAGTTCGCCATCGTTGGGGGTTTCCGCCAGCAACTCCATCAATAGTTCTCGCCTCGAGCTCATTTTTCTTCCTCAGCTTGTACCGTCGTGCCCTTACTCTCAATCGTTACAACCCGCACAACCATACGGAAGGGAACCTTCGATCCAGAAGGCATCACCTCACCCGGCAGACCAACAGTTTGTCCCGGAACAGCTTGCCTTTCTGGGCAGGGGATCCTTGGCCTGCCGATGGGAACGCTGGACAGCGGTTCAACACCCTGAGGCTGAAACCCCATGCGTTTCCCAATCCAACTGCTCCAAGCCGCGGTGCTTGTCGCCAGTGGCCCTCTTTCCGGGTTGGCCTTGGCCCAGTCTCAGGATAGCGTCCCAGCCAAAAACACCATTCCAGCCAGCGCAAATTCAGTGCCGGGCCGGGTGATCGGCAACATCAACCCCCGCGCCTGGGGGCCACGTCAAAGCCCTATTGTTCAGGTGGTCCAGAAGGTCCGCGGTTCGGTGGTGAACATCCACAGTGAGAGGCCTGGGACCGCGTCCGACCCATCTGGCAAGGTGAACGGGATGGGAACCGGACTGGTGGTTGATCAGCGCGGCTACATCGTCACCAACCACCATGTGATCGACGAGGTCAATTCACTGCGGGTCAGGCTGGCGGACGGCACAAGTCACGGGGCGAGGGTCATCGCCCGGGATCCTGAAACCGACTTGGCTTTGATCAAGATCGAGGTTCCCCAGGCCCTGCCCGTCGCCCCCCTTGGAACCTCCAGCGACCTGATGGTGGGTGAGACCGTCATTGCCATCGGTAACGCGTTCGGATACGAGCACACCGTCACAACGGGCATCATCAGCGCGATCAACCGGGATGTCGCCCTGAATAAGGACATGTCCTACAAGGCCCTGATCCAGACCGATGCCAGCATCAATCCAGGTAATTCCGGCGGCCCCCTGCTCAATGTGATGGGCGAGGTGATCGGTCTCAATGTGGCCATCCGGGCGGGTGCTCAGGGCATCGGTTTCGCCATTCCGGCCGATACCCTCGTCCGCGTCAGCGCCTCGATGATGGCTTCCCGCCGTCGCCATATTCAGCCTGGTCTGGTTTTGCGTGAGGAGCATGCTCCCCACCAGCAGGATGCCACAGGCCTTCGCAACCTGATCGTGGACCGGGTGGACTCCATGGGGCCCGCCGGAAAACTTGGCCTGCGCCCGGGCGATGTCCTGCTGCGGTCCGGTGACCAGAGTTTCACCAACCTGCTCGATTGGGAACGTTGCCTGTGCGAGCATATTCAAAATGACAAGATTCCCCTTCAATACAAGCGTCAGGGCGCCGTTTTGCAGGGGGAGTTGTCCCTGGAGGGGCCCAACAACCGTTTGGCTCCCGATGAAATGGCCTGGGAGCGGATCGGCCTGAGACTGCAGCCCGCGCAACCTGATGTGGTGTCCCGCATCAATCCACAATTGCGTGGCGGCCTGATGATCCTGGCTGTCCGCCCGGGGTCCGCCGCAAACCGGGCTGGACTGCAGCGCGGGGACATTTTGATCGGGCTGCATCAATGGGAAATGGTGGAGCCGGCCAATCTGGCCTTCGTCCTCAACCATGAGGATCTGCCATCAATGAATCCGGTTCGGTTCTATGTCCTGCGGGGCAGTCTCCTGCACAAGGGTCTCATCAATTTACTGGATACCCCGTGACCCTTTCCCCAACCATGTCCCATATCTCCAGCAATAAACATCATTCTATTGCAATCTAAATGAGGCCTGGAGTGACCTTGCCTTATTTCACTGAATCGATAATCCTTACAGTTAGGCAAAATAAGCTGCCGGTTTTAATAGAACGGTTTGGATTTTAAAATCCTAGGAGCAAGGCATGGGTAATCGGAGAGGTAATGGTCGTCGGAAAGTTGGCCGCAAGAAGCGTCGCATGCGTGCCAAAATTCGGCACCGCAAATAGCCCGATTGCAGTCTACCTTTCCGGCAGCATGACTTCGTCGCCGGACATGGATGCCCAATCCCTAGGCTTCAGATACTCAAGCAAGGCCGCTTCCGGACTACCGGGGGCGGCCTTGTGGTCATACCACCACCTAGCTTTTTCAGGCAGAGACATCAGGATCGACTCGGTCCGTCCCCCCGTCTTCAGGCCGAAAATGGTGCCCCGGTCGTGAATCAGGTTGAATTCCACGTACCGGCCCCGACGGTACTCCTGAAATTCCTTTTCCGATTCCGTGAAAGCCTCGTCCTTCCGCCTTTTCAAGATCGGCATATAGGACTTAAGGAACGACTCTCCCGCCTCCCGTACAAAATCCCATACCGGTTGGCTGGCATCCAGGTAATCGAAAAAGATCCCGCCAACGCCCCTGGCTTCTTGCCGGTGGGGAAGGAAGAAATACTCATCGCACCATTTTTTCATGCGGGCATGATCGGCCACCGCTGAATGCTTGTCGCACACCGCTTTCCAAACCTTGTGGAACTCCACCACATCACGGATGTAAGGGTAGTAGGGAGTCAGGTCGCCCCCGCCGCCAAACCAGCACTTTTCCCCTTTTTCCAAAAATCGGAAATTGGCGTGCACGGTAGGAATTTTCGGGTTGCGGGGATGCAGCACGAGGGATATCCCCGTGGCCTTGAATTCCTCACCCTCGCCTGGCACCTGCTTCGAAAATTCCGAGCTCATCCTGCCATGGACCAGGGAGAAATTTACCCCTGCCTTCTCGAACAGGTTCCCGTTTTGCAACACACGCGTGCGCCCCCCGCCACCGCCGGGCCGGTCCCACAAATCCTCGTGGAAACTTTTGCCATCCACGGCTTCCAACTCGCGCACGATGCGATCTTGCAGCCCCTTGAAAAACAGGGATGCCTCCTCGACGGTGACCGGCGCCATCAGATGCTTTCTCCCGAATGGAAATGCATGTCCGGAATGGGAAACCAAACCCGCGAATTCAGAAACCCGAGACGAAGGAAAAAACGAGCCAAATCCCTTGGTTTCCGCAATATTTTCGCTCTGCTGATAGCCCAGATTTTACCAGCGAAAACAATTCCTTTCAACGACCCGGGAGGGGGCCAAGCGAACAAGGCCGGACCAGCTCTCGCCGGTCCGGCCGACCACGGTGAAAATCGTGTTTAATTTAAAAGACTATTTTTGTTTTATATATAGACAAAGAAATGGGGTTAATTATCCCTGGCCGCCTTCCCTTCCACTTTCTCCATGGCCACGCCCTGATCGTCAATGACCACCATCCACTTTTCCCCACCGCGGACCACGATATTTTTCTCCTGGGTCACCAGGTGGCCATCCTGCTCCCAGCAGGCCTTGACGCGATAGGCGTAAGGCAGGTTTCCCTCAAGGGGTGGGGTCACAAATTGACGCTGCCTGCCGACCTGCTTCGTTTTCATGTCCTCCAGCCAGAGGGTCGCATCGGCGGGAACCACGATTCTCAGCATCGCGGCGCTTTGGTTAGTCGGCTTTTCCTCCCGCACCTCGTCAGACTTGGGTAGGACTGGAATGGCGGCATCAGTTTCGGCCTTGCCGGGAAAATCACTGGGCCGACCGCTTGGCCGTCCGGGTGGAGTCGCGCTGCCATACCGGTTCAGGTTTGGATTTTCCCCTGGATATACCGGCCCGGTAGGCCAATCCCCCTCGGGGTTGTAGAAATGCGGCATTTGGTGCAGGTAAGGGGTTCGCTTGGGATCGTTGGTCCAAACCCGCCCGGGCAGACTGTCCGGAAAGTCTCCCAAACTGGGAGTTCCGCGGGAATACGCGTAATAGCGGGTGTAATTCGATCCACCGTAGTAACCCGCGCCAACATCGCCAAAATCGTAACCGTAGAACCACGGGTTGTAGACTCCGTAGGGCAGTCCCCGGTGCCAATTGTTGAAGCCGAATACCCGTGGCCTGCGGGGCGGACTCATCGGCCCGCTTTCATAGGTTTTTGGCTCCGGTTGTGCCATCGGAATAGCCGAAGGATCGTCCGCAGAAGGGCTTTGCGCCCGCAAGGCCGGTACCAAGGCTAATGCGCAGGCAAGTGGGATCAGATTTCCAGGCCGCAGCGCGGCATGGACACCAGTTTGTTTGAGGCCCGGCAGGTCGGTCATGGTGTCTGGCCCAGTGTGCATGGCGAACCGCTGAAAGAAAGGTCACGCGGTCCGTCCTTTTCATCATCAGCAATGGGCAGGCATTCACTTGTCCTGAATCGTGCGAACCCAGCCCTACACGCATTCAGGCAAGGGTTTTTTTCCTTTGGAACCAGTCGTGCGCCTGGGGGGATTTCGTGGTAATTTGCCGGTAATGAGGTTTGGGAAATCTGGACGGCCAGGCCGTCTTCCATCCATTACGGGGCGGGGCAAGCGACAGATGACTTTGGTGCAAGATTTGAGCGCGGTTCATCGCCTTGCGGGTTCCCTCCTCAATGGCCGGCAGGACTCCGGAGATCTCGGCCGATTTCGGCTCACCCCGGACCAGGTGGCCGCTTTCCACGAAAACGGCTTTGTCTGTGGCGTCAAGATTTTTGAACCGGATCAGGCTGACCAACTGCTCGAGGAACTCGCTGGCCTTTTGGACCCCGGCCACCCGGGCAATCACCTCTTCTACGAGTACAACTCCAACGAATCCAAAGACCCATCCCGCGTATTGTTCCACGCCTTGGGAGCCTGGAGGATAACCCCGGGTTTCCATGACAGCCTCTGGAACCCGGCATTCACGGTTCCGGCATCCCAAATCCTTGATGGCCCCGTCCGGTTCTGGCACGACCAACTGTTCTGCAAACCAGCCAGGCATGGAGGGGTGGTGGCCTGGCATCAGGATTATTCCTACTGGACCAGAACAATTCCCATGGCGCACCTAACTTGCTGGATAGCCCTGGAGGATGCCTCGGTTGACAACGGTTGCCTCCACTATCTTCCCGGCAGCCACAAGTGGGACCTGCTGCCAATCACCGGACTGGCCGGCAACATGGATTCCATCCGCGAGGTCCTCACTCCGCACCAGGCTGATGCCTTTGAAAAACCCGTTCCGATCGAATTGAAAAAAGGGTACGCCACATTCCATCACCCTCTTCTGGTTCACGGCTCTTTCGAGAACCGCACGGAACGACAACGCAGGGCCCTGGTGTTGAATGCCTTCCGCGATGGGACCAGGTCCGATAGCGATCAGGAACTATTGCACGGCGTACCACCCATCCCCAAAGGCGGGAAAATGGAAGGCCGTTTCTTTCCGCTCCTGTTCGATCCCGGTGTTGGAATGATCCAAAACGGGTGACTTCGCCCGCATCACCGTCGGTACTGGAGGAGGGGCCCATGAAAATCCCGGGCCGGCAACCGGCAGGGGACCGCAGGGATTTCCTCTCGCTATGGAAGGCCACCGGCATCATGGCCGGGTTGCAGGTTCTCCCGGCTGGCCTGGGCAATTCGTATCCTGCCCAGGAATCCCCTCCGCGCTTCGCCGGTTGGGGGAAAGCCAAACGGATAATTTTCCTTTTCGCCTCAGGTGGCCCCAGCCATATCGACACCTTCGACATGAAGCCGGAAGCGCCTGAGGAAATCAGGGGTTCCTTTGGATCCATCCAGACCCCCATTCCAGGTTTCCGGGTTTGCGAGCATTTGCCCCGGCTCTCCCGTTCCATTCGCCATGCCTGCGTCTTTCGGGCGATGAGCCATGATGACGCCGACCACGGCACAGCCTGCTACCTAACCCTCACCGGCCGCTTTCATCCACAAAAATCCGGCAATCCGCCCCCACGTCCGGAGGATATGCCCAATCTGGCCTCGGTATATTCGCGCCTTCGTCCTCACCCCGCCCTGCCCTTTTCCGCCGCCCATTTGAATGGCCCGCTGCTGACACCAATTGAGCCCGGTCCGGGCCAGGGTATCGCGCAATTGCCTGGATGGACCCGACCAGCCGAGTTGGGCAACCCCCTTGAAAGTGCATCGAGGCTCCACCTTGGGACCACGATGCCTTCTGTCCGTGTGGATGGCCGGCGCACACTGCTTTCGCAACTGGACCAGTCCAGGAGGGCAATCGAAGCCGGGGACAGTTCCTGGAACCAGCACCAGGAGCGGGCTTACCAGTTGCTGGAAAAGCCTGCTTTCCGCGCTGCGCTGGATTTCAATCGAGAAAACCCGGCCACCCTCAATCGCTACGGCCCGCATCGCATGGGGAGAGGTTGTCTGCTGGCTCGCCGGCTACTTGAGGCCGGTGTGCCCTGGGTGACGGTGTTTCTGAATCATTCCGTCCGCGGGCAGGATGACCACCCGCTCGAACCGGAATGGTTCGGTTGGGATACCCACAACGACATTTTTCAAGCGATGCGTGAGGTGCTCCTTCCAAGGTTGGACCAATCCCTTTCCGCCCTCCTGGAGGATTTGCACCAACGCGGGCTCTTGGAGGACACCCTGGTGGTGTGCGCGGGCGAATTCGGCAGGGCTCCCCGTGTTGCGGTTGAACGCAGTTTTGCCGGCATTAGCCCGGGGCGCAAGCATTGGCCGGGCGCTTACACCATCCTGGCCGCCGGTGCCGGAATCACCCCCGGCTCGGTGGTCGGCCAAACTGATCGCCAGGGAGGCCAAGTGGTTTCGGCCAAGGCCTCCCCTGCCGACCTCATGGCCACGGTGTTCGCTTGCCTGGGGGTGAACCCGGATACCCGAATCATCGACACATTGGGCAAAGAATTTTCGGCGTGCCCGGGGATACCTATCCAGTCCATGTGGTCAGGGACATGAGTTTCCTGCCCCTTTTCAGAAGTATTTTGGGCTCGCTGGGATTCCTTTTACCCGTGCTGATCCTGCTGACGCTTCGAGCCCTGTTCCCCTGGGAATCCTGGCTTAAGCCCGCACTGGTCTGGCTAGGCGGGTCGGGATGGTGGGGCATGGCTGTGGCAGTCTTGCTGTATGTGCCTTTGGGCCTTTTGTTGGTTCCCGCATCGGCCCTGACGATTCTGGTGGGTGTCGCCCATGGCTTCTGGGCCGGCCTCCTATGTGTCACCTTGGGGGCCAATGGGGCCGCCTGGGCCGCCTTTGCCTTGGCGCGACTGTATCAACTTAGGGTCAAACCCTTCCGCGCAATTGAAAAGGAAGTGATTTCCCGCATCAACGAGAGGTGCGGGCGCCAGGGTTTTTGGGTGGTAACACTGGCCCGCTTGTCGGTTTTTGTGCCCTATGGCCCGCTGAATTATCTTTTGGGTTTCTCCCGGGTGCGCTTCACCGATTATGCCCTGGGTACATTCGTCGGAATGCTGCCTGGATCGGCACTGTATTTGTGGGCGGGAACCGCGCTGTCGGCCGAACCCGGAAAAACTTCTCCAGCCAAAGATATCCTGCTGGCGCTCAGCCTGGTGTCATTCGCCCTGTTGCTGGCCCTGGTCGGGCGCATCGCCGCGCAATCCATCTTTGAGAAGGGGCGGCCGGCCACCGAACTGCCGCCACCGCCTGCGGAAGGAAATTGAATTGGCCCGAATCAGGATGGATCGGGGGCCGCCTCCAGTTCCGCCATCACCACTTCCTGAACCATCTCGGTGCGGGCCATACCCTTGGTTTCCCGCATCACAAATCCCTTGATGGAATCAGCCGCCTTCACTTTGCCCTTCTTGAAATCAGCAACCGCCTTGGGATTGGCCGCGATGGCCCGTCTCACGATTTCCGCGATTTGGCCCGGGTCGCCCATCACCACGAAGCCCAGTGTCTTGCAGGCATCCTGGGCGGTCGTGCCCTGCTCGAGCATGTGGGCAAAAACCTCCCTGGCCCGCTGCATGTTCAGGCCGGTTTTCTGGATCTCCTGGATCAGGCCGGCCAGCCGGTCCGGACGGATGGGGAAATCGCCGATTTCCTTGTGGTGCTCGTTCATCCAGGCCATCACCGCGTTGGTGGTCCAGTTGCTGGCGGCCTTGGAATCACCCGACCCCTTTGCGAGGTCCTCGAAATAACGGATAAACGGCCGCCCCTGGGCCGTGATCACTTTGGAATCATAGGGAGAAAGGCTGAAAGCTTCCTGCAAACGAACCCGTGCCGTGGCCGGCAGTTCCCCCATTGCGACGCGTGCCTGGTCCTGCATGGCCTTGTCCACCACCACCTCGCCCAGGTCGGGCTCCGGAAAATAACGGTAGTCGGCGGCCTCCTCCTTGCGACGCTGCACCACGGTAACGCCGCGCTCATCGTCCCAGCCGGCGGTCGCCTTCGCCACTTCGCCAAACTTCTTGCCATCCTTGCGATATTGCTCGTATTGTCGCTGTGCCTCGTAGCGAACCGACCGTTCCACCGCGCGGAAACTGTTCAGGTTCTTGATTTCAACGATGGGGGTGGCCGCGTGCCCGCCTTCCGGCAGTGGGATGTGCACATTCACATTCGCGTCGCAGCGAAGGCTGCCCTCCTGCATCTCGCAATCCGATGCGCCGATGGTTCGAAGGAGTAGGCGCAACTCCTCCAGATATGCCCGCGCCTCTTCCGGACTGGTCAGGTCCGGCTTGGAAACGATTTCCAGAAGGGGGGTACCCGCCCGATTGAGGTCCACCCGGGTGTCCCCGCCGCGGCCACTCTCATCGTGCATCGATTTGCCGGCATCCTCCTCCAGATGGGCGCGAATGATTCCGATCCGTTTTTTGGTTTCCCCCACCTCGATTTCCAGCCAGCCATCCTGGCTGAGCGGCATGTCGTACTGGCTGATCTGGTAGCCCTTGGGCAAATCTGGGTAGTAGTAGTTCTTGCGGTCCCATTTGGTTCGGCTTGGAATCTCGCAGTTCAACGCCAGTGCCGCCATCACGCCCAATTCAACCGCCTTGCGGTTCATCACCGGCAGGACACCGGGCATACCAAGACAAACCGGGCAGGTGGCGCTGTTGGCGGGTTGGCCAAACTGGGTTGAACACCCGCAAAACAGTTTGGTTTGCGTCAGGAGTTGCACATGCACTTCCAGTCCGATGACAAAACGGTAAGGCAATTCCTGGTTCTGGCTCATTTCCAAATCCGCTCCTGATGTGCTTTGGTGATCAATTCCTTGGCGGAAATCGTTTTCAGTCTTTGTCCTTGGCCCGTGCCGCTTTTTGCAATTCTTCCAATCGGGCTCGCTGTTCCGGACCGAGGGTTTCCAGCATTTCCCTTTTCATATCCCCCTTCAAGGCAGTCATTTTCCGCTGAAGTTGTTGAATTTCTTCCTGGTATTTGGCCTGAATCTCCAGCAACTTTCTGGCCTGGTCAGAACTGAGTCCCAATTTCGAGTACAAGGCTGGCAGCTTGGCTTTGCTTTGGCTTTTCCCCTTTGAGTCCCCGGCCTTGTCACTGGGTTTTTCCTGACAAAAAGCCAGGGCCCCCGTAGCCGGAAACCAACATAGACAAATTAAAAAGAAGAAGCCCCAAAGGGTTCTGGTTATAACGGTCATCCAAATAACGCCCCAACCAATTAATTTCCGCTCTTTACTTCGATCTGTGATCTTAAAAAGCAAGACACCCAACATACACCCGGGGAAGCCTCCCAACCAAGACTGGAAAAGACCAATCATGAGCTAACATCAGATTGCATTTTTTGTTCCCAGGTGGGAAACCCACCGGTCACCTTGAATCAACACAAATTCGGTACTATTATCAAAGGGTACTGAATAGGTGCTGTTTCATTAGATTTTGGATGTGAAAGGAGGGTGCGCGAGTGACATTTTTAAGCCGCAAAGCCGATTATGCCCTCCTGATCCTCTATTTTCTCTCCAAGCGTCCGGCAGGGGCTTCCAGCCGGGAAATCGCTGATTCATTCAAGTTGGGGCGGCCATTTTTAGCCAATATTTTGAAAAGCCTGTGCCAGGCGGGTTTGGTAATCAGCCAACGGGGTGTCAATGGCGGCTACACCATTGCCAAGCAGCCTGAGGAGATTCGGCTCACGGAAGTTCTCGACGCGCTCACCGAGAGCTTCAAGCTGAATGAATGCAATCACCTCCAGGGCGAGTCCGATTCCGCGGATGAAAACAACTGCGCGGTGATAGGCCTGTGCCCCATACGCAAGGGCATGGAAAGCCTGCACGAACGTATTTTGGGTTTGTTGAGCGGGGTCCGCCTGAGCGAGATGTTCGCGCCCGCCCCGGGTCTGCGGCTCATCGATTTGAACACCGATTCCATTCGCTCGAAAAAGGGCGATTTGTCAGAGGAACACAGGCCGCTTGAAATGGTCTAGGCCTGGCGTTCTGTTTTTTGCCAGTTCAAGGAGTTTGATTCCGTATGGCTCTTAGCTTGCCGGTCTACATGGACAACAATTCCACCACGCCGTGCGACCCCCGCGTGGTGGAGGCGATGCTGCCTTATTTCACCGAGAAATTCGGAAACGCGGCCAGTCGCAACCATGCGTTCGGCTGGCAGGCCGAGGAGGCCGTGGAGAACGCCAGGGAGCAGGTCGCCGAATTGATCGGCGCCTCCCCCAAGGAAATTATTTTCACCTCCGGGGCAACCGAAAGCAACAACCTGGCCATCAAGGGTGTTGCCTCGATGTATCGTAAAAAAGGCAATCACATCATCACCTGCGTCACCGAGCACAAGGCGGTGATCGATCCCCTCAAGCGGCTCGAGCGTGACGGATGGAATGTCACCTGGCTGGCGGTCGATCCCGACGGCCGCGTCGATCCCCGGCAGGTGCGGGAGGCTATCACCGACCAGACCGTACTCGTTTCCATCATGGTCGCCAACAACGAGGTGGGAACCATCCAGCCGATCGCCGAGATCGGTGCCATTTGCAAGGAAAAAGGCGTGCTTTTCCACACCGACGCCGTCCAGGCTGCCGGTAAAATCCCCCTCGATGTCCAGAAGATGGGCATCGACCTCCTCAGTCTCAGCGGCCACAAGATGTATGGCCCCAAGGGTGTTGGCGCCCTGTATGTCCGCCGCAAGGATCCCAGGGTCCGTCTGGATGCCATCCAGGATGGCGGTGGCCATGAGCGGGGTATGCGTTCTGGCACCTTGGCTGTCCCGTTGATTGTCGGTCTGGGCGCCGCCGCCGAGATCGCCCGCAGGGAAATGCCCGAGGAATCCGCCCGCCTGCTCAACCTCCGCGAAAGGCTGCGTCAGGGAATCATGGGCCAGCTCGACCATGTCGAGGTGAACGGCCATCCCTCGGAGCGTCTGCCGGGCAATATGAACCTCAGCTTCGGTTTTGTCGAGGGTGAGGGGCTGATGATGGGCATCAAGGACATCGCCGTTTCCTCTGGATCAGCATGCACCTCGGCGAGCCTTGAACCCAGCTATGTGCTGAAGGCCCTGGGCGCCGACGATGAGCGCGCCCACAGCTCCATCCGTTTCGGCATCGGCCGCTTCAACACCG
>Ga0315905_10001774_pt1 | contig 22939 bp, 20 predicted proteins | sample LakEriMetagenome_5_FD_203522 | JGI IMG/M metagenome (GOLD analysis project Ga0315905, IMG submission 203522) | Freshwater fungal communities from buoy surface, Lake Erie, Ohio, United States - Buoy 4 MA121 | ecosystem: Environmental > Aquatic > Freshwater > Lake | place: USA: Lake Erie, Ohio...
AAAGTAGGATAGGCGGTTAAAACAATTTCTCCCTTTTTGTACTCACTAAAAATGACAATTCCCCATCACTGATCGCCGAAAACTTTAGAATCCTCTAATTCATGGCATTGGCTAATTCTGCTAATTGCTCCTGTTGATCTTGGGAAATACAAGACTCAATCATGCCATCAATATTCCCTTCCAAAGACGACATCAAATCAAAGTTGCGCCCTAAACGGTGATCGGTAATGCGATTATCTTTATAGTTATACGTCCGAATTTTTTCTGAGCGTGACCCCGTTCCCACCTGGGATTTTCGCATCGAACTGACTTCCGCTTGTTGAGCCTGGAGCTGAAGATCATACAGTTTTGCCCGTAGGATTTGCATTGCCCGTTCACGGTTTTGCAGTTGGGAACGCTCTTCGGTACAAAAAATCCGAATCCCCGTAGGTTTGTGGAATAAATCCACCGCCGTTTCCACTTTGTTAACGTTTTGTCCCCCGGCTCCCCCCGACCGTGCCGTACTCATTTCGATGTCTTTGGGGTCAATTTTGACTTCTACTTCGTCTACTTCTGGCATGATCGCCACCGTTGCCGTGGAAGTATGGACTCGCCCTCCGGCTTCGGTAACAGGAACCCGTTGCACCCGATGAACCCCCGCTTCAAACTTTAATTTGCTGTAAACTTTTTCGCCTTTAATTTCTAAAATTGCTTCTTTGAAACCGCCCATATCCGCCAAGGATTCACTCAATAAACTGACTTTCCAGCCTTGGGTTTCCGCATAGCGCGTATACATACGCACCAAATCTCCTGCCCAAATACTCGCTTCATCGCCCCCCGTACCAGCCCGAATTTCCAACATAATATTTTTGTCGTCGTTGGGATCGCGGGGCAATAACAGGATGGTTAAACGTTTTTCTAACTGCTCCAGGGCTAATTGCAGTTCTTCGACTTCGAGGCTGGCCATTTCCCGCATTTCGGGATCACTGCCGGATTCTTTGACAATTTGCCGCGCTTCTTTGAGGTCAGCTTCGGTTTTGAGAAAAATTTCGTAGGTATTGACCGTTTCTTCCAAGGACGACCGCGCTTTTGCCACCCGCTGTAGCTCATCGGGGTTGGTGGCAATGTCAGGGTCTGCCAACAATCGGGTTAATTCCTGATAGGTTTGCTCCACAGACTTGAGTTTGTCTAAAAGATAAATTTCCGCCATGGTCTCGCTTGGGTCAAAATGCTCAGTCTTTTATCATAGCCTGTCCCTTATCATTAAGTTCCGGCCCAGAGATATATTGTTAGGGGTAATCTTCGCCGCCCAAATTTCTGTGATGCTAGCCCCGCGCCCCCTGCCTGCCAAATCGTTACCGGTTCCCGCCACCGTTAGTCCGAGTTTGCAAACGGTGATCGCCAGTCCCCTCGATGCTGCCATTGAGGCGATCGCCCAAGTACCGAGTAGTTTGGCAGAATGGAAAACCACCATTGCGGCCTACGATGAAGCCAATCGTCAACGGCTGACCGCATTGCGTCAACAATTTCCCGTTTCAGTAGAGCCGGAAATCATTGCCGGGGTAAACACCTATCGCCTCACTCCAACGGAAATCGCCCCGGAAAATCAACAACGGCTATTAGTCCATTTTCATGGCGGAGGTTATGCGCTGGCGGGGGGAGAATTGGGCATTGGGGAAGGAATTTTAGCAGCCTATCATGGTCAAATTTCGGTAATTTCGGTGGACTATCGTCAGGCTCCCGACTATCCTTTTCCGGCGGGATTAGAGGATGCCATTGCGGTGTAGCAAGGGGTCATCCAGACTTATCAACCTAGCAATGTTGGTTTATTTGGCACCTCGGCGGGGGGCGGCTTAGTTTTAGCAACGGTGCTGAAATTGCAGGAATTGGCGTTACCGTTACCGGCGGCGATCGCCCCTTTATCACCCTGGACAGATTTAACGAAAACCAGTGATAGCCTGTGGGTGAATGAGTGTGTGGATCGAACGGCGATTAGTTACGATGGCATTGTGGCGGGGATGGCAAAACTTTATGCTGGGGAAGAGGATTTAAAAAATCCCTTCATTTCGCCGGTTTATGGCAATTTTTCGGGTTTTCCCCCGACCTTATTGGTTTCCGGAACCCGTGATTTATTTTTAAGTGATACAGCCCGGCTTCAACGCCAATTACGGCGATCGGGGGTAACGGTGGAACTCCAGCTTTTTGAAGGGCTATCCCACGCCGAATTTTTGTATGAGTTTGCCAGCCCCGAATCGGCAGCGGTGTTTGAGGAAGTCCGCTTGTTTTTTGCCCGGTATTTGGGGCAATAATCCAAACGATGACATGGTTTGGCGTTGAATCCAGGGATGATTAGCGGGAAGCTAGGGCCGGAACCAACGGGCTTGATGGGTCTTGCCCATTGGCGGAAAAACCTTTGAGAGGCGGGTTTTGTAAAGACTGCTCCAAATAACGGGCGATCGCCCACAATTCCCTTAACTCCGACAGACGTTCCGGTGTCCAGCAGGTAGATTTCATTGTCACTCCTCCAAAATTGGCAACCAAAGCAGGGAAAATTTTCCCCGTCTATTCCCTAAAGATAAAACTTCCCCTCCCATTTGTTTCCGTTTCCTGTGCCACTGCAATCTAACTTCAACAATTGCCCCAGACATAAATACCAAGTTAAGTTGGACTATCAACGTCGAAAGTGGATATGAACAAATTTAAAGATATTCACTTTTTTGTGTTTTTATCCCTTAAATTGTTGATGGTAAAAAGCGGCATACCGATCGCCTAAATCCAATAATTCTTGATGGGTTCCGGCTTCGACAATACGGCCATTTTCCAAAAAGATAATGCGATCAGCGTTTCGGACTGTGCTTAAACGGTGGGCAATCACAAACACGGTTCGGTCTTCCATGGCCCGGTCTAACGCTTCTTGGACTAAGGCTTCCGACTCTGAATCTAAGGCTGATGTCGCCTCATCCAAAATCAAAATACGTGGGTCAAAATAGAGTGCCCTGGCGATCGCCACCCGTTGCCGTTGTCCCCCCGATAAATTAACGCCCCGTTCCCCCACCCAGGTGTAATAGCCTTGGGAAAATTGTGAAATAAATTCATGGGCATTGGCTAACTTTGCGGCCTGTTCAATGCGGTTAAGATCAGGATTAATTTCCCCGTAGGCAATATTTTGGGCGATATTTCCTGAAAATAACGTGATGTCCTGGGGCACTAGACCAATTTGATGGCGCAAACTATTTAAGGTCACTTCACTGATATCCATGCCATCAATTAAAACCTGCCCTTGGTTGGGGTCAAAAAAGCGCAGTAATAAATTAATTAATGTGGTTTTCCCCGCCCCCGATGATCCGACTAAGGCTAAAACTTCCCCCGGCTGTACCAATAAATTAAGATTTTGCAACACGGGTTTGTCGGGGTTGTAGGCAAAGAAAATTTGATTAAATTCCACCTTGCCAGAAATAGGCGGTAACGGCTTAGCATTAGGACTGTCCACCAAACTTGGGACGATCGCCATCAAATCAAAGACCCGTTCCACCGACGCTTCAGTCTGTTTAAATTCGTTGTAATGTTGGCTGACTAAATCAATGGGATGCAACAAAAGGGCGATCGCCGCTAGAAAACTGACAAAGGAATTGGGGGTTAAGTTACCCTGGGAAATCTGCCACCCACCGAGCAGAAAGAGCAACATAATACTAATTGCTTCTAGAAAGCCCACTACGGGATATTGTACTGCTTTTAATTGTTCCGTGCGAAAGCGAGCTTGGCGATTTTGTAGAGCTTCTTGGTTAAAGCGTTGAACTTCATAATCTTGGGCCGCAAAAGCTTGCACTAAGCGCATATTGCTAAACACTTCTGTTAGTAACGCCGATAGATTAGAAATTTGGGTTTGACTGTGGCGCGATAGGGTTAATAAACGCTGACCAAACTGACCAATTAACACTGCCATTAAGGGGGCTAAAACAAAACTGGCGAGGGTTAATTGCCAATTCAAAAAAGCCATATAAATGGGAATGGCAATCAGTTGCAGCACACAGGATAAAAACTGTTGGGACATTTTATGAATCACTTCCCCCACCCGGTCAATATCTTCGGTGAGGCGATAGGTTAAATCCCCCGTTTTACTGCGTTCAAAATAATCTAACCCTAGGCGATGTAAATGGGCATAAACAGCTTGGCGTAAATCTAAGGTGACATCCAATGCCGCCCGGATCATGCTGGTGTTATCAAAATACTGAAAGATACTCCGAAATAAAAAGGCGATCGCCCCTAGTCCTAACCAAAAGGCAATTTTTTGGACATCACCTTGGCCGATATATAACGCCACTTGTCCCGCCATATAGGGCAAAACTAAGGTGGAAAGGAGATAACAAAAAACAAAGAAAAAGCCTTTATAAAACTTGGCTTTGTGGGGAGCAATAAAGGGAGCCAGTTGCCAATAGCGGGATCGGGTTGCGGTCACGTTTAATTAGTGTGATAAAAGGAACAAAAATTAACAATCAACGAAAAATTTATGTCGGTAAATTAGTCAATTGCTGCACGATAAATTCGGCAATGCGATTAGATGCCCCCGGTAAACCTAGCCGTTCTCGGCCATTTTTGTCACAGGCTTGTAAATAGTCGGCATCTTTGACGGTTTTTTGTAAACAGTGGGCGGCTTCTGCCAAAATTGCTTGGTTTGCGGGGCCGGTGCCAATGGTTTGGGCGGAAATTCCCAGTAACCGATCCTGGGCTTCGGCGAAGGCATAGGTAAATTGGGGGCCGTCTCCGGCAATTTGAATCACGGGTTTACCGATCGCCACAGCCTGATCCACTGCTAACCCCGCCATGCCGAGCACCACTGTGGTGGCACAAACAATATCGTTAAAGGCATCATCGTAACAACCCACTGTCGCGGTTTTGCCGTTACCGAGGTCGTAGCGTAACCAAGGACGCTCCCATATCCAACCGAGATCTTGGGCAATCGTGCCTAACTCGGCCATGACCTTGGGAACTAACGCCGCCCGGAATTGCACCCCGTCCCCCATTAATTGCGCCGCCTCGATCGCCAAACGGAGTTGTAATTTAAAATTTTGCACCGCTTCTGGCAGCCGTGACCCCGGCAATAGCGCCACCATGGGCACATCGGGGTTTAGTTGCAAATCTTTGCCGGTGGGTTGCAGCCAATCCAACGACGGAATGCCGCCATAGCGTACTTTTTCAAAACCTTGTTTTTGTAAATCTGCGGCGGTAAAGGGATCACGGGTAAAAACCCCCAAACAACGCGGCGATCGCCAAATAAGCGGCATCAAAATATCCAACTTTAAATGGCCTTCGTACAACGCTGACAAACAAGAAATAAAGGAAATAAAGGGTTTCCCCGTCAAATAAGCAAAACTTTGGCCAATGGAATCCCCTGTCGCGTGAACCAAGTCACATTGGGGGGCATAGTGCCGCACCGCCTGAAGTTGTCGCCAAGTTAACCCCAACAATCCCGCTTGAATATCCTTCAAAAATAAACGGCGATCGACATAGCTAAAGCCGCCGGACGGTAACACATCAGTGGTGGGGCCAATAATCGGAATGTCCAATTTACGATAGGCACTACCCTGGCCCACAATCGGCATCGCAGCAATCTCTACCTGGGGTGCAAATTCCCGTAACCGCCGAATCACATGGGCAGAGTGATTATCCTCGCCATGGCCGTTACTAATGAATAAAACTCGCTGGGGCATAAACTCAAAAGGACTGATCGGTTTCGCGTCATTACTTTAAAACTTTAAACGGTTTTATCCCCTGCTGAAGGTTTCCGCGATTAAGCCTGCCATCGAGACTTTGCAAACACCGCGCCAATGGGATAATGATTAACTATGCTAGTTTAAAACCCTTTAAAGTCAGTGTTCATTTATTAAAAAAGGAGTCAGATCATGGGACAAAAAGACAATTTTGCCGGGGGATTTTTGTTAGGCAGTATCATCGGTGGCGTCGTCGGTGGCATTTTGGGAACAGTTTTAGCCAATCGCGCCAATCGTTCTGAAGTCGCCCTGGATAGATCTGACGAAGAGGCGATCGCCAGTCTCGACAGTGAAGAAAATATCGAACTAGCCCGGCGACGTTTAGAGGACAAAATTGCCCAGCTTAACTTAGTCATCGATGATGTGCGCCATCAATTAGGCAATGTCAACGAACTCGGCGATCGTAAGGAAATGCACGAAGAATCCCATTAATGAGGGAATTTGACGGTCGCTACCATCAGTCACCATAAACCGATTGATAATAAGTTTGATATTGCTCGGATAACAGCGGTTTCCACCAATCTTCATGGCTGAGATACCACTGAATAGTTTTGCGTAACCCTTCCTCCACCGTCACTTGGGGTTCCCAGCCTAATTCCCGCCGAATTTTACTGGCATCAATGGCATAACGGCGATCGTGCCCCGGACGGTCTTTGACAAAGGTGATCAGGTCTTTGGCTGGTTTGACAGGTAAATTGGGGGCGAGTTCGTCCATCAGTCCACAGAGCAATTCCACCAATTCAATATTTTTAACTTCGTTATTGCCACCAACGTTATAGGTTTCCCCCGGTTTACCTTGGTTGATGACTCGGTCTAACGCTTGGCAATGATCTTCGACATAGAGCCAATCCCGCACATTTTGGCCATCCCCATATACCGGTAAGGGTTTACCCAACAGGATATTAATACACATCAACGGAATTAATTTTTCGGGGAAATGGTAAGGCCCGTAATTATTAGAACAATTGGTAATTAAAGTCGGCATCCCGTAGGTGTGAAAGTAAGCCCTAGCCAAGTGATCACTGCCCGCTTTCGAGGCGGAATAGGGGCTATTAGGAGCGTAGGGGGTGGTTTCAGAAAAGGCGGGATCGTCGGGGCCTAAGCTGCCATAGACTTCATCGGTGGAAACGTGCAAAAAGCGAAACTGATCGGGTTTGTCCTGGGCTTGCCAATAGTGCCGAAAGCTTTCTAATAGGGTAAAGGTGCCCACCACGTTGGTTTGCACGAACGCTCCTGGCCCCAAAATGGATCGGTCTACGTGGGACTCGGCCGCAAAGTGGGCCACGGTTTCGATCGCCTCTTCTTGGAGTAGCTGATCAATCAAAGGGCGATCGCCAATGTCCCCTTGCACAAAGCGAAAATTGTCTTGCGTTTCTAAGGGAGCTAAGGTGGCACGATTGCCCGCATAGGTCAGGGCATCCAACACCACAATGCGGCGATCAGGATAGGTTTGGGCGCAGTGGTAAACAAAATTGGAGCCAATGAAACCAGCCCCACCAGTAATCAAAATGGGAGTTGCAGACACAGTATTCGCAAATTTGGACAATACCACTATAATTGCCCCAGGGTCACTTTTGGACAGTCAATTAATTTGTTTAAAAATCCCTGTTACCCCCATTGTTGATCGAAAGTCCATCGAAAAATTATTGACTTAAACTCTATTTCATGATCAATTAGGTAGGCGATCGCCATCCGACAAAAAATCTATCAAACATTAGTGAAAAACCAAACTTTTGATTGTGAAAATTGCTTATTTAGTTAATATTTATCCCAAAACTAGCCACAGCTTTATTCGTCGGGAAATTTTAGCCCTCGAATCCCTTGGCATTCCAGTTTATCGTTTTACGTTGCGAGTCCGGGAATCAGAAATTGTTGATAAAATTGATCGTCAGGAATTAGCAAAAACTCGGATTATTTTACAATCTGGGGCATTAACCTTACTCGGATTTTTATTAAAATCTGTTTTATTTTCTCCTGTTCATTTTTTGCGAGCTTTACGATTAACCTGTCAGGTCGGAAAACGATCAGAACGAGGGTTATTGTTAAACCTCATTTATTTAGTCGAAGCCTGTAGTCTCAAACATTGGCTAGCAGCCGACAAAATTGATCATTTACACGTTCATTTCGGCACCAATTCCACCACCGTGGCCATGCTTTGTGAGGTTTTAGGGGGGCCAGGTTATAGTTTTACCGTTCATGGCCCAGAAGAGTTTGATAAAGTGGTGGCGATCGCCCTACCGGAAAAAATCAAGCGGGCGCGGTTTGTGGTAGCAATCAGTTCTTACGGTCGGAGTCAATTGTATCGTTGGTGTGATTATCAACAGTGGACCAAAATCCATATTATCCATTGCGGCTTAGATCAAAGTTTTCTGGAAACGCCGCCGACACCTTTACCTGAATCGCCAAACTTAGTCTGTGTAGGTCGCTTAAGTGAGCAAAAAGGTCAAGTGCTTTTACTCCAAGCAGTGGCCATTTTGATCCAACAGGGCATCGATTTAAGGCTTACTTTAGTCGGGGATGGGGATTTACGTCCGGCCATTGAAACGGCGATCGCCGAGTTAAAGCTTCAAGATTATGTCGAAATTACAGGTTGGGCAACGGAGCAGGAAGTAAAAGCCCAAATTAATGCAGCCAAGGCGATGATTTTACCCAGTTTTGCGGAGGGTTTGCCTGTGGTATTGATGGAAAGTTTAGCCCTGGGTCGCCCCGTTATTAGTACCTACATTGCCGGTATTCCCGAATTAATTAAGCCCGGTGTTTCAGGATGGTTAGTCCCCGCTGGCGATATTGACGCCTTGGTTGAAGCCCTGCAATCCCTGTTACAAACGCCGTTACCGATATTAACTCAAATGGGCAATGATGGACGGGAGATCGTTCTACGTCAGCATGATGTAAGCAAAGAAGCTAAAATCTTGGCGGATTTATTTGTTAAATATGCTCAAGGGTGATCATTTTAAAATTACGTTAGAATCACGACCGATTGCCCCTGACAATTAATTAAAACTTTAGAGTATTTATTATGATTGAGTTACTAGATATTGGATTATTAATCATTGCCATTATTTGGCTGATACCGAGTTTTGTATTACTCATAGAATGCTTCAGCGCAGTGTTCTTACAAAAAATAAGCAACAACTTCTTAAAAAATCGACCATTGGCATCATTCAAAATATTGATTCCCGCCCATAATGAAGCGGCTGTTATCAGTACGACCCTCGATTCCTTATTAACCCAAGTTGAGTCCCCTAGCCAAATTTTAGTGGTTGCCGACAACTGCACCGACAACACCGCCGACATTGCCCGCCACCATCAAGTTGAAGTGTTGGAACGCCATGATAGCGATCGCCGGGGGAAGGGATTCGCGTTAGATTTTGGGGTTAATGCTCTCCGAGATAATCCCCCTGACATTGTGATTTTTATGGATGCGGATTGTCTGGTTGAACCAGGGGCGATCGCCGCTTTAGTTCGTGAAGCCCAAAGCCAACAAAAGCCGATCCAAGCCTTATATTTATTGGAAAAACCGAAACATGCAACCCCAAAAGATACCATTTCTGCCCTCGCTTTTTTGGTTAAAAATCAGGTTCGCCCCGCAGGTCTAGCGGTCTGGAATTTACCCTGTTTACTGACCGGAACCGGCATGGCTTTTCCCTGGCAAATTATTCAAAAAGCCACCTTGGCCAGCGATAATCTGGTCGAAGATATTCAACTTGGCCTTGATTTGGCGATCGCCGGTCATCCTCCGCAATTTTGTGAGCAGGCCAAGATCACAGGCATTCTCCCCCAGCAAGAACAGGCCGCCACTAGCCAGCGCACCCGTTGGGAACACGGCTATTTGCAAACCCTATTGCGCCAATGTCCCTGTCTAGTCAGGAACGCCCTCCAGCAAAAACGCTTCGATTTACTCGCCCTTGCCGCCGACATTAGTGTAGTACCTCTATCTCTCTGGGTATTGATTTGGTTAGGAGGATTAACCCTGAGCTTGGTAGGTTGGGCATTGGGGACATCCCTAACCCCAGTCATTTTATTGGCGATCGCCGGGGTCTGTTTTGCGATCGCCGTGATCAGTGCCTGGGCAAAATTTGGGCGAGAGGAAATTCCGGCCAAAACATTATTAGCAGTGCCGTTTTATGTCTTGTGGAAAATCCCCTTATATTTCGCCTTTTTAATTAACCGTCAATCCCAATGGGTTCGCACAGAAAGAGACATTTCCTAACTTATTTGCCGAAACCTTTGGCGCGACTTTCAGACGGTAAACTCAGACAATTATCTAACTGTTCTCGGAGTTTATCGTGATCCAAGCCTTGCCCAATTAAAACTAATTGATTTGATTTTTCCCCTTGCCATTGATCATCTTCAATACTAAATCGTTTGCCGCTGAGGTGGAAAATATGGCGATTAGGACTTTCCTTAAACCAAAGAATTCCCTTAGCCCGAAAAATATTAGGGGTTAATTGATTATCCAGAAAATACTGAAATTTACGAATTGAAAACGGTTTATCACTCCGGAAAGAGAGGGACGTAAATCCATCTATTGCTAAGTGATCACTGCTGTATTTTTTGCTGGGCTCATGGTCGTGATGATGCCCCTGGTCATGGTGATGATGGTCGTGGTTGGGATCTTGGCAATCCGGGGCGCAATCTGAACCATGGTCGTGATCATGATGATCGTGGTCGTGGTGACTATGATCATGACCTGAATTCTCGGCTGATTCAAAATATTTGTCCGATTCAAACAGCCCCACACTCAAAATCAAGGGTAACGGCACTTGCGACTTACTGGTACGTAAAATTCTGGCCCCTTCTTTCATATCCCGCAGGCGAACTTCTAGCGAATCTACATCAGCTTCATCAACTAAATCCGTTTTATTGAGGACAATAATATCGCCGTAGGTAATTTGACTCTGGGCAGCTTGGCTATTAAATAAATCCAAACTAAAATTTTCACAATCCACCATGGTAACAATAGAATCAAGGCGGGTCATGTCCCGTAATTCTGTGCCTAAAAATGTCAGGGCAACGGGTAACGGATCAGCCAAGCCGGTGGTTTCTACGACTAAATAATCGATTTTTTCTTCTCGTTCTAAAACCTTATAAACTGCCTGGATTAAGTCTTCGTTGATGGTGCAACACACGCAACCATTACTTAATTCCACCATATTTTCATCGGTGGCGATAATTAATTCGTTATCAATGCCAATTTCACCAAATTCATTGACTAAAACGGCGGTTTTTAACCCCTGTTGATTCGTGAGAATATAGTTTAACAGTGTGGTTTTGCCACTGCCTAAAAAGCCGGTGATGATTGTAACGGGAAGTCCTTGCTTTGGAGTTTCGATCTCGCAGAGATCCGCTACGCGGTGCGCCGATGGTGAGTTTGCAGCAGGTTCAACGGTGGGCATAGGAGTTTACAGTAGTGAATCGCACATGAAGTTCAATTTTTTCATCCTATCACGCGGCTTTCAGTCAGATAATCCACTGCTAACAGGATCTTGAAACAATCAATAACGATGTTGAGTGACCAAATTTATAAAGCCCTTGACGAGGATTGAACTCGTGACCTCACCCTTACCAAGGGTGTGCTCTACCACTGAGCTACAAGGGCAAAAGAAGGGATGGGCCGAGCTGGATTTGAACCAGCGTAGGCATAGCCAGCGGATTTACAGTCCGCCCCCATTAACCACTCGGGCATCGACCCATTTCTTTCACGATTTATTATCCTAACATCCTTTGGGGGAAAGTCAATCTTTTTTCTGGGTTAAACGCTGAGGTATTGCTTAAACCCTTACAGTGAAGGCAATTCAGTATTTTTGCAAATTGGAGGTACTAAATCACCGCCATATTTTTGCTCGATCGCCGTTTGTTGAGCCATGCAGTTTTGGGCGTTGGGTTTGACCTGTTCATCGGGCATCATCCGTGACCCTAAAAATCAGACAAAGTTCACCGGCAGTATCCCTAGCCCTTAAGATTTAACTAAGCAATCAGGCGATTTTGCGGGTTACTGTTTTGAGCTAGATAACACCAATGGTCTACCGCCTCGTCATCACCCCAGAGCAGCGCCAAGGGGAATTGGTTACCTTGAATCAGGGTCAACGCCATTATCTACAACGGGTGTTGCGCTTAAATCCGGGGGATCAATTTGTGGTGATGGAGGGAACGGGGGCGGTGTGGTTAGCTAAGCTTGCGGATTCCCAGGCCCAGCTTTTACAGACCTTGGATGAACAGAATGAATTACCCGTCGCCGTCAATTTGGCGGTGGCATTACCCAAGGGCAACGGTTTTGAAGAAATTCTTCGACCCTGTACTGAATTGGGCGTTGCCGCCTTTCAACCTTTGATCACTGAACGAACCCTCCTCCAACCCAGCGCCCAGAAACAACAACGTTGGCAACGCATTGTCACCGAATCCGCTGAACAATCGGAACGTCAGTGGGTACCACCGATCGCCGTTCCTGTGACCTGGGCTGAGCTATTACATAATTTTGAACAACGACCTGACCTAAAACTGATCTGTGTGGCCCGTCATCATTTCCCGCTGCTGGGGGCATACTTAAACCAAGTTTCAAAGACGAATCATCTACCCGATTCTATAATTGTGGCTACCGGGCCAGAAGGGGGCTGGACAGAAACTGAAATTGAGCAGGCGATCGCCGCAGACTTTCAACCCGTTTCCTTGGGTAACCGTATCCTGAGAGCCGTCACCGCCCCCACCGTCGCCCTTGCCCAAATTGCCGCCCACTACGAAATTCAGCATTCCTAGATTCTCGCCGCTTATTATTTCTGGGCTTTCCCCTGCTCCCCTATGTACCAAGCCATTGCTGATGCCATCCACGCCCAAGATTTTGGTAAAGCCGAAGATCTCTTAGCGGTGGTTGCCAGTGATGCTGCCGAAAACCCCTGGGTGAGCTATTACCAAGCCAGACTGGCTGAAGAAAAAGGGGACTTAAACAACGCCGAACAGCAATTTCGACAATTATTGGCCTTGGCTAGCAATCCGAAACTTTTAGCCAAAATCCGAGCCAGTTTAGGACGAATTCAAACGCACCATCAAGCCGAAAAAGCGCAACTGTTAGCCGCCCGCCAATCTGCCATTGAAGCGGCCAAAGCTGCCCCCGATGCCCAGATTCCCGGCATTTTTGTGTTGGAGCCGATCGCCGCTGAAGCCAAGCAAGCCAGTGCCTTACAGTTTGGCAAGATTATGAAAACCGATGCGTACACGGCCCGTTTACAATTACCCAGTCGAGCTTGGCGACTCTATCGGACGGGGGGCATGGGGGAATTAAATTATTATCAACAGCAATGTCAACAAGCTCAAATTCTTAGTTTTTGTGTCCCCCTTGAGCGGATTTTAGGGCTAAAAGTTTTACCTGTTTTTTACCTCGAAACCCTAACTCCGAATGTTAGTCTTTGCTATCGAATTAACCGCGAAGAGGAGGGGGTTTTTAACTTTAATTGGCAAGACGTGAGTCAACGGGTAGAAGGGTTACTGCCCATTTTTGAAGAATGTGTAGATGTAGATGTTCACGGCAAAATTCAACGCAAAACGACAATTTTAGACTATGCCAAAATTTGTGATTTACATTTACCTAAATCCCAAATCATTCTACGCTTCTGTGATCAAATTTATGAATTTGGCCAGGGTATTCCCCTCACTACCGCCCAAACCAATCAAAAAAGTACAACCCATGAACAATGGCAACAATTAAGCCAGGTTTTTCAAGACCATTTACCCAATCAGCCGGTGTGGAAAGAATTTAAAGCTTTTGCAGAAACGGCGCTAGATTTTCAAGAATTACTAAAACTAATCGATCCCCATATTCACTTTATGCGTCGGGAAGAAACCCCTTGGGATGAAGCTTTTCATCTTTACAGTAGCTTGGCTTTTTGTCGCCAAATGACTGAGTGATTGATTTGCTTAAAGTACGGTTAACTTCCATTGGCTCAGGGAATTAAAAATGACACCGAATCGATTAGAAAATTCTGAAATTTCTTGCCAAGCGCAACAAGCATTAAACAGTGGCCAGCATTTTTTTACAACCCCTTTAGCGGATTTACTCAAAACGGCGATCGCCACCGATGCCAATCAAGCAGTATTGCAATTATTTCAACAGGTTGTGACCGAGGTTCCTGCTTACGCTAATTTTTTACAACAACAGAGCATTAATCCAGCGAATATTAAAACCCTGGCCGATTTCCAACAATTGCCCCTACTGACCAAAGAGAATTATTGCCAAGCCTTTCCCTTAGCGCAACGCTGTTGGCTGGGTCGGCTAGAAACCTGTGATTTATTGGCCATGAGTTCAGGATCAACGGGAAATCCGACCGTGTGGCCGCGCTCAATGGGGGACGAATATGCGATCGCCCAACGCTTTGAGCAGGTATTTCGGGATAGTTTCCAAGCCAAGGAACGACGCACCCTAGCGGTGGTTTGTTTTCCGATGGGAACGTGGGTAGGGGGACTATTCACCACCAATTGTTGTCGTCATGTCGCCAATAAGGGTTATCCGATTACAGTCATTGCCCCCGGTAATCAGCCCCCAGAAATTTTGCGGGTGGTCAAGGCATTAGGCCCAGAGTTTGAGCAGGTGGTGCTATTGGGCTATCCGCCTTTTATTAAAACGGTGGTGGATCAAGGGCTTAACCAAGGTTTCGACTGGTCAGCGTTGAAACCCAAATTAGTCCTTGCCGGAGAAGTCTTTAGTGAAGAATGGCGCACCTTAATGGGCGATCGCCTGGGGATGGGGAATGTGGTCACGGATACGGCGTCTTTGTATGGCACAGCGGATGCAGGAGTCTTGGGCAATGAAACCCCGTTAAGTATTACCATTCGTCGCTTTTTGGCAACCCGACCCGCACTGAGTCAGGCTTTATTTGGCCAAGAACGACTACCAACTTTGGTGCAGTATGACCCGACCCAACGCTTTTTTGAAGTGCAAAATGGTTCTCTCTTATTTTCCGGGGATAACGGCGTGCCCTTAATTCGCTATCACATTGCCGATACGGGGGGAATTGTCAGTTATGCCGACCTGATGGCTTTTCTGCAAAGGCAGGGTTTTGATCCGTTGCAACACCTCGAACAACCTGAAACGGCCTATGCTCTGCCCTTTGTTTATGTGTTCAGTCGCGCTAATTTTGTCCTGTCTTTTTACGGCGCCAATCTGTATCCCGAAAATGTCGCCATTGGCCTAGAACAGCCCGAAATCCGCGACCAAGTTACCGGCAAATTTGTGATGGCCATTGACCAAGACGCCGATCAAAATCCCTATCTGGCGATCGCCGTGGAATGTGCGGCAAAAGTCGATCCGACGGATCTCGATCCCAGCGTTATTGCCCAAGTGATCAAACACCAAATTTGTCGATTAAATAGCGAATTTGCCAATTACGTTCCGATTAATGCCCAATTTCCCCGCATTACCCTCTATCCCTTGGGAGATCCGACTTACTTTCCTCCAGGGGTTAAACATCGCTACACGCGCTAAGCAAAAAGCCAGCGTTGACATCCTCGCCCATCAAAAATTCGGCTTTCACCATCTCGCCAAATTCCTTAACAAATTTTTATGGTAGAATTAACTATAAATAATTAAGGAGCCTTAACCTGTGTTCACGGCCGTTGCCCCCCCGACAGAAACCCTTCCCCGCGATTTGGTCGGGGCGATTCAGGTATTTAAAAAAGAGCTTAACGCTGTCATTTTGGCCCATTACTATCAAGAAGCGGCCATTCAGGATATCGCTGATTACCTAGGGGATTCCTTGGGGTTATCCCAACAAGCCGCCCAAACCGATGCCGATGTGATTGTCTTTGCCGGGGTACATTTCATGGCGGAGACGGCGAAAATTTTGAATCCCCACAAGTTGGTGTTATTGCCGGATTTAGACGCGGGGTGTTCTTTGGCGGATAGTTGTCCTCCGTTAGAATTTGCGGCATTTAAAGCAAAATATCCCGATCATTTAGTCATTAGTTATATTAATTGCACTGCTGAAATTAAGGCGTTAAGTGACATTATTTGTACCAGTTCTAATGCGGTTAAAATTGTTGAACAATTACCCCCAGAACAGAAAATTATTTTTGCCCCCGATCGCAATTTAGGGCGTTATGTGATGCAACAAACGGGGCGGGAGATGGTGCTCTGGCAAGGTAGTTGTATCGTCCACGAAACCTTTTCGGAACGGCGATTAATTGAGTTAAAAGTTCAACATCCCGACGCGGCGATTATTGCCCACCCTGAATGTGAAGAAGGGGTGTTGCGCCATGCCGATTTTATTGGCTCAACCACGGCGTTATTAAACTATTCCCAAACCCAAACTACCCAAAAATTCATTGTGGGAACCGAACCGGGGATTATTCACCAGATGCAAAAAGTTTCCCCAGATAAACACTTTATTCCCTTACCCAGCACGAATAATTGTGATTGCAATGAATGTCCCTTTATGCGCTTAAACACGTTAGAAAAACTCTATTTAGCCATGAAACGGCGATCGCCAGAAATCAGCTTACCCGCAGCCACCATGGGCAAAGCCCTAAAACCGATTCAACGCATGTTAGCCATGTCCTAGGGGAGAAGCTGAAACTGTTTTAACCTGTAAACTCCGCAATCGATTCAAGGCAGTGGCCAATTCCAAAGGACGAAACTGAGCTAAATCTCCAGCTTGACTGCTAAAACTGCCAATGCCTTCGGTTTGTAATTTTTGTTCAATTACGGTTAACAAGTCGGCAATTGTCAGCGGTTGATCTGTCGAATTTTGGCGTAATGTTTGTTGAATGTTTAATAACGCTAAACCGATCGCCCTGGTTTGATTGGCTTCTACCAGTTGTTCAATAGCGGCGAGATCAATGTCCGTTTCACCAAAACTTAATTGCTCACAAGAACGGACTTTAATACTAACCGCTTTTTTGCCGCGACTGGGATCAAGGCATTCCCCTAAAGGAAACCGTTGGGAAATTGCACCGAATTGATCGCCCCCCTGCCATTGCCGTTGACTAGGATATTGTTTGGCGATCGCCTTTGCGTCATCGGTCACATCCTGCACTTCATAATTATTCAGCGCAATCACCGTATCCGCGACTTCAAAATAATCCCCACTGCCCCCCATAACCAAAATACTAGATACCCCTTTTTCCCTATAAAGTTGGCGAATTTTATCAATTAACGGCGTAATCGGCTCCTGGGTCTGGGGAATTAATTGCTGCATCCGGCGATCGCGGATTAAAAAATTAGTGGCGCAGGTATCTTCATCCAATAACAGTAATTTAGAGTCTGCTTCCAACGCTTCCATAATATTAGCCGCCTGGGACGTACTACCGCTAGCATTTTGGCTAGAAAAATTCTGTGTCGATTTGCCCTGGGGTAAATGGTTAATAAAGGGAGAAATATCCACCCCGGCAATGCTGCGCCCATCTTCGGCTCGAATTTTTGCCGCCGTTGCCACCGTGACAACCCCTTCGCGCCCATCGCCCAACGGATGATCGTAAACGCCCAAGGCGATCGCCGTTAATAAGGTTGACTTGCCGTGGTAGCCGCCGCCCACAATCACCGTAATGCCAGGGGGAATACCCATGCCTGTCACGTCACCACGATGGGGACAAGTTAATGTGACCTGCAAACTAGGAGGCGATTGAAAGGGAACCACGCTCTGAGCCTCCAACGGTCGGGGATCAACGCCACTGCGCCGGGGCAAAAGGGAACCATCCGCCACAAAGGCCACCAACCCTTTTTCAGTTAACTGTTGCCGCAGGGCGATCGCATCTTCCACGCTCTGGCAATAGGCTATAACTGCCGCCAAATCATGGGCTGAGGACAACAAACAGCGTTCCACCAATTGCGGCAACTGCTCACATAACACCGTCACCGCCGATCGCCCATCAATGCGCCGACCTTTAGCCGGGAGTCCCACCGTTAAGCGCACTTCCCATTGATCGCCCTGATCTAAAACCACTGTGCGATCCAACACTTCTTGCCCCAATTTTGCTACTTGAATGCGCCCACTATTGCCCGATCCTAGATGCTGACTCAGTTTTGCAGCTTCTCTGCTTAAACATCTGGCCAAATAATCCCGTAAGCCTAAACATTGGGCTGGCGATTTACGTAAACTGTCGGGAAATTGGCTAACTGTATGGGGGATTTTTAAAGTAATGCTTGAAGGGCTGGCAAAGGGATCACTTTGAAACCGGGTAAAAGTTAATTCAAATTGTGGAAAATCATAGGTTTTTTCTAAATCCCTATAGGCAGGATAGGGCGCACCATCGAGGCTAATTAATCTTTGTTGGAGTTGTTGGCGATCGGGTAAAGTCACGTTGCAGTTTATGGGGTGGACTGGGGTTGGCTTGTTAATGATTCACACTTTTTTTGCTACATTTAAAGACTAAGTTGAATAACCATTAGAACGACTTTAATTTAAAATAAATGATCAATGCGAGCAAGGTATTCCCTACAAGACGTTAATCGGCGATCGCCAAACCCCTTGCCAATCGACGAGCAAAATGATTAAGATAGATATAGACCGAACAAGGGGCCGCAATGGTTTCGACAGGTTGGCGAAAGCCTCTCTGTGATGCAGGTCGAGAGTGAGTCTCCTCTCGCAAATCAAAGGCTCAAAAAAAATGTAACTGCGAATAACATCGTCAGCTTCAAGCGCGTAGCCGTAGCAGCCTAGTCTGTAAAAAGCTACATCTTTCTCTAACACAGAACGCTTACTTCTTTTCTGACTCCGTTAAGGATTAGAGGTTAACCCCAACGGATGCGGTGTCTAGCTCTCCTCTAGTTAGCTAGCCAATCAAGACTCAGACTAGAGCATCCCACCATCAGGGATAATCGATGGTTCCCGTTCTAGGACTAGAAGAACTAAACCTGTGAATGAGCGGAAGGTTAATACCCAGTTTGGACAGCAGTTCGATTCTGCTCGGCTCCATTAACAAGTTACTTAACGTTTTGATTATTGAATATTAGGGTTGGAATCATTTCCAACTCTTTTTTTATGGGCAAGGCATCTTGATCAGGGTGAATCCCCTCAACTGCGAAATAGGCGCGTATATTGGGTTTCGTGCCCCATGCTAGCTAAACTTAACCCCCAGCTACAACTGTATAATTCGTCGTCTTCTAAGCTGAGAATCCGGGCTGCTTGCTTTGTAATAGTTGGCATTAGGTTTAATAACAGGCGTTGGCCCTCCGTTTGCCCCAAGGGGACTAATCTTACCCCTGCTGAAATTAGATTATTAACCCAACTGTGCAAATAACCTAACGTTGCTTGCGGGAGATCGATTTGCCAAAAGGCGGCTCCCATCCCAAAGGCGATCGCATAATGACAGGGCACTGACAGAGGAATACAGGTAAATAACGGTTCAATTGCAGGAGTTAGATCGAGTAGTAACTTGCGGAGTGATCCTCCCATTTGCAAGCTTTGTTGCCGCAGTTCACGGGTTTCGCGGGTCGCCGTCAGCCATTGATTCCAATATTGGACGGTTGCTTGATTAATGGCAATTGCTGAGTTTTCTGCTTGAACCGCCCGATAAGCTCTAGCCATAATCGCCGTTTCCACCCGAATCGAGCCTTGGTCTAATTCCTGGGTTAGCCAGTTTTGGAGTTGTTCGGCATTGGTAATGGTTGCGGACTCCACTAACCATTCAATCCCCTCGGAATAGTTAAATCCTCCCACGGGCAAAGTCGGGCTAATCAATTGCCATAAAGCCAGGTGAGGTGGGGGCATTAACCCAGATAAAGCAGCTATTTCAGTCATATTCGATCGCCAATTAAGATTCGATCGCCGTTTCTTCGGGTTTCAGTTCCGGCGGTGCGGTGTAAGAAGTTGAGAGCAGTTGTTCAGGATCTAGGGTGGTAGGATGGGTGGAAAATTGGGGGAGAACTTCTCGAATAAACGCAGCAGAAGCCTTGGAACGGTAGCGGTTTGGGTTAATAATCACCGACAGCACCCGCCGGATTTCTACATTTTTAATCGAGGCAATATGTAACACATTCATTTCCAATTCTTTTTCGATCGCCGTGGTGGAAACAAAAGCCGCCCCTAACCCCGATTGCACCGCATTTTTGATCGCTTCGATGGAATTGAGTTCCATTTCAATTTTGAGCCGTTTGGGATCAATTTCCCCCTGGGTCAGCACTTTATCAATCACTTTGCGGATGGTGGATTGGGAATCAAGGCTAATAAATTTGAGCTTATATAAATCTTCTTTTTGAATGGTGGCTTGCTGGGATAAGGGGTGGGAAACGGGCAAAATTAACGCTAATTCATCTTCAGCATAGGGCAGTATCGTGAGGGTATCCTGCAACTCCGCTGGTACTTCACCACCAATAATCGCTAAATCCACTTGGCCATTAGCCACTCCCCAGGCAGTGCGACGGGTAGAATGAACCTGTAATTGTACCGTTACGTCGGGGTATTGTTGCCGAAACAGGCCAATCATGCGCGGTAACAAATACGTTCCCGTGGTTTGGGAGGCCCCCACAATCAGCGTGCCACCCTGTAAATTCTGCAAATCTTCGATCGCCCGACAGGTTTCCTGACAGAGGGTAATAATTTTTTCACCGTAATTGAGCAGGAGATGACCCGCTTCGGTGAGTTGGGCTTTGCGTCCCCCCCGGTCAAACAAGGGCACATTGAGTTGTTTTTCCAGGTTTTGGATCTGGAGGCTGACTGCGGGCTGGGATACATATAACGTATCGGCCGCACGTTTGAAACTGCCTTCCGTGGCGATCGCCTTGAGAATGCGGAGTTGATCCAGCGTAAACGGAATATCCGACATAGATCCTGCCAATGGAGAAGAAAAAGGGGGACAGCCCTATTGTCCTGACAGTACCATAATCGGGGGCATTGCAACGGTTACCCCATCCCTAACGCCCCAATCGATTTTCAATGCCCTCACAACCACCGGGTATGGTTTTGCGGGTTAGTTCCCCACCCCACATACAGCAATAACACCGCTGTTCTTCATTGAGGTTTTTGACCCCGGTAAAATTAGCATTTTCCACCACCGTCCCCGTATATTCCCCCGTTTGATAATTGGCTTGATGGCCGCGACTGCGGGGGCTTGCTGTACTGATTGATCCGTAAAAAAAACGGGTTCCCTTGAGGTCGGCGGCGGCGAGGTTGGCTTCATACAGCACCGCTCCGGCTAAATTGGTTTTGACTAAATCCCCAAAATTGAGATTGGCTCGGATTAAATAAACTTCACTCAAATCAACCCAGCGCAAATCTTGTCCGGCCAAATCCGCCGCCACCAACATTACCCCCAAGTTAATCACCCGAATGCCGTGGACACGATCTTCTTGATAGCCCCCTAGACCGTCAAAAATAGGGCGGCCGAGATAATAATCCCGCTTTAAGGGGGTTAATAAACGGGATTGGGAGAGAAATCGTAGAATTTTGGCTTTCCCCCCGGCATCCACACTGGCTAAGATTGCGGCGGTGCGGCCTTCAGCAAATGCCCGTTCTTGGGGCCAGTCTTCTAACATGCCTTCGTCATTGAGGGCGAGGTCGGAAATGCCTTGGAAGTAGGCGTCAATGGTTTGCTGTTGGGTGATGCGGTTTTGCTGGATCGTCAGATCTTTGGAGATGACATATTGTTGCCAGGCGACATAGACCGCGAGGAGGGCGATCATGATTTGCCCTAGGGCGCCGACCCATTCTGCCCAGGAACCAAATTCGTCGTATTTGAATTGGTTAAGCCAACCCGTAATTGCCCGAAACAGTCCTAGGTAATGGGCTAAGACGGCGATCGCCACGATGAAACCCAGGCTACTGATCAGATAGCGTCGTTCCTGAGCAGTGAGGTAGCGCAAAATCCAAGACTGGATTGAGGGCAAGATGGCTTGGAGGGACAACATCAACGCGACCACCGCCGAGGTAAAGCCTAGCCACGGCCAATGCAACCCTAAACCCAGGGCCATTAACGCCACTGCCCCCAATAACAGCCAGGGCATAGCGGGTTCTAGGGGTTCTTGAAAAACCCAGTGGGGGAGCGATCGCCGAGTTTTGACTAATTCTGGGGAAACGGGCTGGATTTCATCGGTGGAATCAGCGGTCATGGGTCAGGCAAACGAGATTACTTTTACGTCTTTAGAATAGAAGCAAATCCGAATTTCTGTTGAAACAATACTGAAAACCAGGGCAAACGGCGATCGCCTTTCCCTACCAGCGCCGGGGCTGAAATTGGGCATCATTCAAAATTACCACCCCATCCCCCGACTGAGCCAACACGAAGAAACCTTGAGTGTAGGCATACTGAGTGACTTCATCGGAGATCACCATGCCACCCACCGCCCCCAACGCATTCACATCCCGATAGCGAGGCATGAAATGTTTGAATTTTTGTAATCTTTCTAGGTGATCATCCACGTCTTTTTGGGTCAGTTTGCTTTTAATTTCAATGAGAACCGCCTCGGTGTCATTCACCACCAATAGATCAATTTCTAATCCCCCATCGTCCCGTTTAACGGATACGTTCGGGTAAAATTCGTGGACATCAATGCCCCGCTCCTGAAATAACCGCACCGCCGCTGGCCGCACTTGCCATTCCACAAATTCTCCCAGCCGGTTACTGAGTTTACCCACGTCTCGGCTGACTTGCTTAATTTGGCGATCAGTTTCCTGGAAACGGCGGGCGGTTTCTTTTTGGGCTTCGATCAGTTCCCCTAAGAGTTGCCAAACTTCATCAGCGGTGGTGGCCATGCTTCATATCCTTGTTGATAACGCCATTCAATCTATCTCACATTACAACACGGCAAAAAGGAGACCCGCTTTGCACGAGTCCCCCATAATTTTTAATCGACAGGATCACCCAAAACCCTTAGCCCTGATTTTTACGGCGCTTGAAGGCCGCCCCAAATGCCACAGCGGCACTGGCTCCCAACAGGGTCAGGGGTTCGGGCACTGGTGTGGGTGTAAAGGAAAAAATAGTTCCTTCGGAAGTGAAACTACCGCCACTAACAGTAGTGCCATAAAATAATCCATTTACGCCCAAGGTTAGACTTGCCTCAGGAAAAGAGCCATTCACACCATCAAAATCGGCTAATTTAATGAGGGCATTATTAGCAGGATTGAAAGAGAAAATAGTTCCATCCTAAGTACAGGACAAAAGTTGAATGGGGCAGAACTGGGAGTCAAAGAGAGATTGGGGAGGAGCAATGAAAAAGCGGCGTAGTAGATCAAAGCCATAGCGAAACAGACTACGAGCCCGACGACCAT
>Ga0315905_10001775_pt1 | contig 22938 bp, 20 predicted proteins | sample LakEriMetagenome_5_FD_203522 | JGI IMG/M metagenome (GOLD analysis project Ga0315905, IMG submission 203522) | Freshwater fungal communities from buoy surface, Lake Erie, Ohio, United States - Buoy 4 MA121 | ecosystem: Environmental > Aquatic > Freshwater > Lake | place: USA: Lake Erie, Ohio...
GCTTCCGTGCGGCGTGTGCACGCGCCCGAGGCGGGCGGCATTGGTCGTGGTGCCGGCCAGTCGCTCGTAGCGGATGGGCACGTCAGGTGTCCCGGCTCGCACGGCTCAGGGTCTCGCGCTCGGAGCGGGTGAGCGAGCCGATCCCCTGCGCCTGGATCTTGGCCAGGATGCGGTCGATCTCGGCATTGTCGGGCGCCTGGCGCCGTGCGCGACGCGCGGCACCCGCACGGCTGGTGGGATCGACGCGGCCGAGGAAGTCGAAGAAGCCGTGCAGATGGTGCGTGTTGCCGATGAAGTACCAGCCGGCGATCGCGCCGCCGAGGTGAGCGGCCTCGCCGCCGGCGTTGTTGCCGGCCCTGACGATCGTGTAGATCGCCCAACCCAGCAGCAGGATCGCCAGCGTGCGCAGCTTCATGGGGATCACGAAGAAGAGCAGGACCTGCGTGTTCGGGGCCAGGCGCGCCGCGGCGAACATGATGCCGAAGATCCCCGCACTCGCGCCGACCAGCGGCGTGGTAGGATCGTTGAAGAGCAGGCCGGGGATCGCCGGCAGCTTGAGCAGCGCGAGCGCCCATCCGCCCAGGTTGAGCGCCAGGTACATCAGCGCGCCGAAGATCCCGCACAGCAGGTAGAAGGCCAGGTACCGCTTCGCACCCAGGTAGCGTTCGATCACGCCACCGAAGAAGAAGAGCCCAAGCATGTTGAAGATGAGGTGGTTCGCATCGGCATGCACGAACTGGAAGCCAACGATGCGCCAGAACTCCAGGCCGGTCCAGCCGACGAAGGGCTGCTCGACGACCAGGGCCTTCGCCGTCGAGAAGTAGAGCCAGCTGTTCAGCAGCGGCATCAGCTGGTAGCTGATGGTCCCGACCTGCTTCTTCGTCTCGGCGAGCACGATGGGCGCATCGCCTCCCATGGCGGGAACGGTGCGTTCAGCCAGCCGTCCGTTGGGCAACCGCTCGACACGGGTCTGCGACACGGGCTCGGTGAGCACGACCTCCTTGCCGCGGACCTCATCGATGTCCACGCCCGGCGCCACGCTGACCTCCAGCGGCACCATGCGCGGCGGCAGGAAGCCATCCACCGCGAAGACCGCCACGCAGGCGATGATGATCCATGCGGTCACGCTGAGCGAAGCCAGCGCTCCTGCGCCCCCCTGCTGCGGATCCCTCCAGCGACGCGACTCAACGCCCATGCCCGCTGCCTCCCACGGCACGCCACAGATGGAACGCCGCGATCGTCTTGCCATCCTTGATCTGCCCGCTGGCGATGCGACGCTGCACCTCGTCGGGATGCACGAGCTCGACCTCGATCTGCTCGTCGGCCTCGAGCGCCTGCTCGCACGGCGTGAGTGCGGTGGCCTCGTACAGGTGCATGAGCTCGTCGCAGAAACCCGGCGAGGTCAGGTATGCGCCAAGCCGTCGCACCGAACCCGCGCGATAGCCGCACTCCTCCTCGAGTTCACGGCCTGCCGCAGGTTCCGGATCCTCGCCCGGTTCGAGCTTGCCCGCGCAGAACTCCTCGAGCCACTCGCCGACGGCGATGCGGTAGTTGCGGATCAGGACGAGCCGGCCATCGTCGAGCACGGGCACCACGGTGACCGCGCCAGGATGGCGAACGACATGGCGATCGAGCATGCGGCCATCTCGTGCCTGGACCTGCAGGCACTCGATGCGCAGGAAGCCTGCTTGGTGGACGATTCGACCTGTCACGCGCGCTCCTTCCGGGGGGGCCGCGCATGATAGGGTTCCGTCGTGGACCCGTCGCCGACCAACGAGCCCCTGATCCGTGTTGCACGGCTGCGCAAGCGCTTCGGCCGACTGCAGGTGCTCAAGGGCGTCGATGTGTCGTTCGCGGCGGGCCAGACCACGGTCGTGCTCGGCCCCAGCGGCTGCGGCAAGAGCGTGCTGCTCAAGCACATCGTCGGCTTGCTGCGCCCCGACTCCGGAGAGGTCTGGTTCGACGGCCTCCGCGTGGACCGCATGCGCGAGGCCGAGCTCGGTTCGGTCCGGCGGCACATCGGATTCCTGTTCCAGATGAGCGCGCTCTTCGATTCGCTGAGCGTGGCCGACAACCTGGCGTTCCCGCTGCGGGAGCACGGGGTGACGGACGAGGCGATCGTCCAGGCCCGCATCCAGCGCGTGGCGACGATGGTCGGTCTCTCGTCCACGTTGCACCAGATGCCGGCGGAACTCTCCGGCGGCCAGCGCAAGCGCATCGCGCTCGCCCGGGCGATCGTGCGCGATCCCAAGGTCGTGCTGTACGACGAGCCGACCACCGGCCTGGACCCGATCCGCTCGGACATCATCAATGAGCTCATCCTGAAGCTCAAGCGCGAACTGCGCATCACCGGCATCGTGGTCACGCACGACCTGCAGTCGGCCTTCAAGGTCGGCGACCGGTTCGTGCTGATGCACGAGGGTTCCGTGCGATTCGAGGGCTCCGCTGCTGAGCTTCGAGCATGCCAGGACCCGGTCGTCCACCGCTTCCTCCAGGGCGAGGCGTCGCCGGAGGAACTCGCGGAGATCCGCGGCAACGGTGCCTCTACACTGGGCGCCCCATGAAGGACTCGACGCGCAACTTCGTCACGGGCCTGGTGAGCATCGGTGCGATCGGCGTGCTGGTCGCCCTGCTCCTGATGTTCGGCGAGCTGCGCTGGCTCATTCAGCCGTCGTACCGCGTCACCGTGGCCGCCAACATCGGCGCCGGCCTGCGCACCGGCTCGCAGGTCATGCTCAATGGCGTACCCATCGGCGAAGTCGTCTCGGTGAAGGTTCGTCCTTCCGAGGAACCGCCGGTGCGTGTCGAGGCCGACATCAATGCCGAGATCGACCTGCCGCAGTCGTGCGAGGTCTCGAGCGAGAGCGGCCTGATCGGCGGTGGCTCGCGACTCAACTTTCGCATGCCCGAGGACCTGTCGGCTCGGACCGCCATGGCCCCGCGCGACGGCACCTGGATCGCCACGGCCACGTTCATGACCTTCGAGGATCGCATCGCGTCGATCGTGAGCGAGGACTTCACCGAGCTCGCGCGCAACCTCAATGAGCTCGTCGCACCGCTGAAGGGCAGCCCCGACGACCCAGCCAACGAAGGTTCGATCCGGACCAGCGTGACACGCCTGAACCGCATGCTCGCCTCGGCCGAGGCGGCGTTCGATGGCGCCAACACCTGGCTCAACGACGAGCAGCTGCGCACCGACGCCAAGAGCGCCGTGTGGAAGGCCAGCCAGCTCATCGACCAGGCGAGCGCCGCGATGGAGGCCGTCGCCGGCGCTGCCAAGGGCGTCGAGGGCCAGGCCACCACGCTCGCCGCCGATCTGCGCCCCGTCATCGAACGCATGCGCCAGACGCTCGAGAACGTGCAAGCGATCAGCGAGAAGGTCAACGCGGGCGAAGGCACCGTGGGCCAGCTCGTGAACAACCCCGACCTCTACCGCTCGCTCGAGGATGCGGGCCGCCGGCTCGCGGCGACGCTGGCCGAGGTCGAGCTGCTCGTGAAGAAGGTCAAGGACGAAGGCCTGCGCCTGGAGTGGTGAGCACTCAGGGCCCGCAAGCCCCGCCGCCACCATCGCGACATCCATGAACGACAACGCGGAGCCGTACAGCACGGCTCCGCGTTCCCTTGTCTCCGTCCGGAGGCGGTTCAGCCCGCTCCACCGAGCACGACCACCTCGACGCGCCGGCTGCGCGCCTTGGTGTCGGCCGGCTTGTCCGGCCCCCACGAGCTGAGCTTGATGGCGTCCTTCGGCAGGCCCTTGGCGATCAGGTACTCGCGCACCGCGTAGGCGCGCTCGAAGCCGAGGTGATAGTTGGTGGCGAAGCGATCCTTGGTGGCCTTGATCGGATCAGTGTCGGTGAATCCGACCACGTCGAGCGATCGGCCCGCGTGCGACTCCTTGATGATCGTGACGATGCGGTCCAGGCTGCGCTTCGAGGCAACCTTCAGCGTGCTCTTGCCGCTGTCGAAGAGGACATCTCCCTCGATCACGACATGGATGTCGTCGCCGATCTTCTGGGCGCTCACGCCCTCGATACCGTTGAATTCCTCCGCAGCGCCTTCGCTCACCGGTGCCGCGGCAACGGGAGCACGCGCGAGATCGGCCGCCGCCTGCTCGGCGGTGCGCGCGCGCTGCTCGGCGGCGCGACGGGCTTCTTCGCTCTCTTCGAGTGCACGGCTGCGGTCATCGAGCTGCGCCTTGAGCGCGTCGATCTCCGTGGTGCTGGCCTGCTTCTGCTGCGCTTCGCAGCCGACCATCGTCAGCAGCGACACGGCGATCCCGGTCATCATGAACTTCGTCATCCTTGACTCCTCTGGTTGGCGGCACCACGCGGCGCCGGGGCATCCTGCCCGCGCGCATGGTAATCGCCTTGAATAACAGGTCAAGGACCTTCGACGATGCCGGGGAAGGCCACGCGCCCAAGGTCGACGAACCACGGGCGGAAGTAGACGAGCAGCAACACCGCCGCGGCGAGGTACGGGCCGTAGGGCAGTTCGCGCCGGGTGCCTCGGCGGGCGGCGAGGGCGAGCGCGGCCATGGCGGCCAGCGCCACGAAGGGTGCGATGAAGAACCCCGCCAGCGGGACGATCCAACCGAAGGCCGCACCAGCGCACCCGAGGATGTGAACATCCCCGAAGCCCATCGCCTCGCGGCCGAAGGCCAGCGTGCCCGCAATGCGGATCGCCCAGATGATCCCGCCTCCGACGAGGTAGCCCATCATGCTCGCAGCCACCGGTTCGAGCCAGGCCGGTGCGTTCCCGATTGATGCACCGAGGAACGCCCCGATGAAGCCACCCAGCACGGCTGGCGCCAGCACGATGCATGCGTGGCCGAGTTCACGCACCGCCTCGCGGCGAGCGTGCGGGTAGTCGGCGAAGAGCTCGCCTTCGGGCACGAACTGCTCGTAGTCGTGGAAGCCTGGTCGAAGCACGCCAGCCCGCAGCAGCGCAGCGAGCTTGACGACGCCGATCATGCCGCCGACCGCTGCGCCGGCCATCCACATGGGGGCCGCAGGAAGCGGCGAGACCGCCGTGCCCGGGTGCGGCACCCAGCCCTGCACCGCCGCGGCCACGAAGGCGACCACGGTCGAGAGCACGGGGATCGCCAGAGGGATCGTGAAGGTCCGCGCATCGATCATCGTGATCGCGACCAGCGAGCCGATGCACCATGCCCACGAGGCGATCATGGGGAGCGCGCGCCAGAAGCCCTGCTGCGCAAACCAGCCGAGTCCCGCTTCTCGGGCACGATCTGCCGCAGTTCCGCCGAAGCACTGCCACCAGAGCGCTGCGAACAGCATGCCGACGAGCAATTCAAGCGCGAGGTACTGCGGCGAGATCCGCACGCCGCACCCGGCGCAGCGCCCCCGGACGACGAACCAGCCGATGACCGGCAGGTTCTGCCACCAGGCGAGGCGGAGACCGCACGTCGGACAGCGGCTCGGCGGCGCGACGACGCTCATGCCTTCGGGCCAGCGCACCGCGACGACGTTGATGAAACTGCCGGCGCATGCGCCCATGCAGAAGGCGAACGCCGCACCGAGTGCGGCGAGTCCGTTCAGGAGCACCCAGTCGGGCAGCGATTCCATGGAACGCTCAGCGATCCCCCGCCGAGAGGCGGCCGATCTCCTCGTCGGCCTCCTTGAGCAGCGCGCGGCAGTGCTTCACGAGTGCCGCACCGCGACGATAGTCGTCGAGGCTCTCCTTCAGCCCCGACTCACCCGACTCCATGCGTTCGACGAGTTGCTGGAGCTGCTCCATCGCCTGCTCGAAGGTGAGCACGGCGAGGTCGTCTGGGGCTGATTCCTTGCTTGGCTTGGCTGGGCTCATGTCGACTCCTTCTCTCGGGTGGTCACGGTACTGCTGATGCGGCCATCGGCCACGATGGTGGTGAGCTCGGCTCCGGGCGCGGCCCGATCGATGGATCGGATCGGCTGGCCATCGGAACCCAGCGTGATCGAATAGCCGCGCTCGAGGACGCTCGTGGGCGACAGCGCCGCGAGCTGGCGCGCCAGCAGATCCACGCGGGCGGCGTGGCGTTCCGAACGGCGGGCTTGCGACTGCGCGAGTCGACGCGCTGCGTCGTCCAGGCTGCTCCGTGCCGCAGTCTGTCGCGAACTTGGATGCAGCCGCGCCAGCCGAGCGTCGATGGCGGCCAGCGTCCGCGTGGTCTCGATGGCCACTCCGCGCACAGCCAGCTGCGCCCGCGAGGCGAGCGCATCGACGCGGGCCCGTGCCGGCCCGATGGCCGCTGCCGGCGACTGCATCACCGGTCGGCTCGTGAGCCGCTCGAGTGACAGCGAGCAGGCGTCGATCGCATCGCGCACCGCGCGATCAAGGTCAGCCGCGCGAACCGCGAGTTCCTCGTTGAGCATGGCCCGGTCGGCGAACACGCTCGCGGCGGCTAAGGACGGCGTGGCTGCGGTGCCATCGGCTGCGAGATCCGCGAGGCTGACATCGATCTGGTGACCGATGCCTGTGATGACGGGCAGTCGGCTGCGGACGATGGCTTCCACGATCGCGGACTCGTTGAAGGCCCAGAGGTCTTCCTTGCTGCCACCACCTCGCACGAGCAGGATGCAGTCGAAGGGCAGCGACGGCGATGCTGCATTGGCCCGCTCGATCGCGGCGGCCACGTCGGCCGCAGCCCGGTCCCCTTGCACCAGGCTCGGCACGAGCGTGAGCCGACACGTGCGGCCGCGCTCACGATGCACGTTCAGCACATCCTGCAGCGCGGCGGCGCCCTCGCTCGTGACGATGGCGACATGACGGGGCACGCGCGGCCACCTCCGCTTGCGCTCAGCGTCGAACCAGCCACGCTCGCGGAAGAGCCGCTCCAGTTCGCGCTTGCGGGCATCGAGGTCGCCCTGGCCATCGGGCTCCATCGACTCGGCGATCACCTGCAGCTTGCCCTGCGGGCCATAGAAATCGAGGCGTCCGCGCACGACGACCGCCAGCCCCTCGCGCGGCTCGAAGCCCACGCGCGAGAGTTCCCGCGCGAACATGACCAGGCCGATCGTCGCGTCCTCCTCGCGCAGCGTGGCGTAGAGATGCTGCGACCTGCTCACGCGACCGAGCTCGCCACGCACGGTGAACGATCCTGGAACACCCAGGCGGAGCGCTTCCTTGATGCGTGCCGCGAGCGCAGAGACGGTCATGGGCACGACGCCGGGCGCCCGTGCGGTGCCGGACGAATCATCTGCGCCGCCACCGACCGACCCCGCATCCGCCGGCTGACGAAAGAGCGCGCCGTGCGCGAGACTGGGATCGAAGGGCTTCCGTGCCACAGGGGTATGGTACGGACGATGCCCGCAGGCGATGCCGCCATCACGCTCCACTCCGGTGTCACCGCCCTCCCGGGCGTGGCCGAGCGCGTCGCCACGAGCCTGCGGTCGCTGGGGATCCGCACCGTGGCCGACCTCGTGCGGCACCTGCCGATCCGATACGAGCAGGACCTTGGCGAGCAGACGGCCGAACAAGCCCGAGCCAGTGCACGCGAGGACGGCGTGGTCGGCGAGATGAGCGCACGCGGGATGATCACCGCGGTGCGCCACATCCCAGGCCGGCGCCCGCGTGTCGAGGCCACGCTCGAGGATGAGTCCGGCAGCGTGCGACTGGTCTGGTTCAACGCACCGTGGATCGCAAGGCGCCTTCGCCCGGGGCTGCGTGGCGTGGCGCAAGGCAAGGCGAAGAGCCGCGCGGGCTACGTCGAGATGAGCAATCCCCGCTGGAGGGACGAGGCGCCGAGCGAGGGCGAAACGCCGATCGCCGGACGTTTGCGTCCGGTCTATGCGGCCACGGAGGAACTCTCGAGCCTGCGCATCGAGTCGTTCGTGAAGGCTGCGCTGCCGCATGCGCTGCCGGGCATCGACGACCCAGTGCGGGCAGACATCGTGGCTCGTCACGGGCTGCCGCCCTTGGCCGATGCCTACCGCATGGTGCATCTGCCCGCCGATGCCGCTGAAGCTGAACGCGGCCGAGCGCGCCTGGCCTTCGACGAACTGCTGCTGCTCCAGCTCGGGCTGGCGATGCGCCGGTGGCAGGCGCGTCACCAAGAGCGCGCCGTGGCCCTGCCCCGGACCGATGCGATCCACCAAGCGATCGTCGAACGATTCCCGTTCTCGTTCACGCCCGACCAGACGGCAGTCTGCGACGAGATCGCCAACGACCTTGCCGGCACGGCACCGATGAATCGGCTGGTGCAAGGCGACGTCGGCTCAGGCAAGACCGCCGTGGCCCTCTACGCGGCGCTGCTGGCGATCGCGCACGGGCACCAGGCGGCCATCGTCGCGCCGACCGAGCTCCTCGCCGAGCAGCATTTCCGCAACGTGGTCGCGCTCCTGCGCGACAGCCGCGTGCGCTTCCGCCTGGTCACGGGCTCGCTCGGAGCGCGCGAGCGCGCGGAAGCCAACGCCGCGCTGGCCGGGGGCCAGGTCGACCTCGCGATCGGCACGCACGCGCTGCTGGGTGAAGGCGTTCAGTTCCGCAGCCTCGGCCTGGCCGTCATCGACGAACAGCATCGCTTCGGCGTCGAGCAACGTGCGGCGCTGAGGGCCAAGGGCGACGGGCACATGCCGCACATGCTCGTCATGACGGCAACGCCGATCCCGCGCACGCTCTCGCTCACGCTCTTCGGCGACCTCGACGTGAGTTCGATCCGCGCCCTGCCACCGGGCCGGCAGCCGATCGCCACGCGCGTGATGCCGCGGTCACGATCCACCGAGGTCTACGCCTACGCCCGCACTCGGATCGATCGCGGCGAGCAGGTGTACGTGGTCGTGCCCGCGGTCGAGGAGAGCGATCAGGGCCTTGCCGATGTCGCCGGCCATGCCGCTGCCCTCGAGGCGGGCCCATTCGCCGGTCTGGCGATCGGCCAGATGCATGGACGGCTCGCCCCCGCAGAGCGCGATGCCGTGATGAGCGCCTTCAAGGAGGGTCGCATGCAGGTCCTCGTGAGCACGGTCGTCATCGAAGTGGGCGTGGACGTGCCCAACGCCACCATCATGATCGTGGAGCACGCCGAGCGATTCGGGCTCGCCCAGCTCCACCAGCTGCGCGGCCGGGTGGGACGCGGATCGAAGGCCAGCCTGTGCGTGCTCATCGGCGACCCGACCGCTGATGACGGCGAGCGCCGGCTGAAGGCGATGGTGAGCACGACCGACGGCTTCGCGATCGCCGAGGAGGACCTGAAGTTGCGAGGCCCCGGCGAGTTCTTCGGCACGCGTCAGAGCGGACTGCCTCCGCTGCGGGTGGCGGACTTGACCCGTGACACCGCGCTCCTGCTTGCCGCACGTGACGAGGCACAGCGCGCGATCGATGCATCACCGACGCTCGGCGAACCCGTGGACGCACGGCTCCGGCGCAAGCTGATGTCGACCTACGGCGATGCGCTCGGTCTGGCCGACGTGGGCTAGACGGCTACCATCCGTCCGCCGTGAACGCCCTCTCCATCACCGGTCTTGAACTCGCCCGACCCGGCGGCTTCAGGCTCTCCGTTCCTTCGCTCTCGCTCGCCCAGGGCGAGCAGGCGCTCCTGGTCGCGCCCTCGGGTGGCGGCAAGAGCACGCTCCTGCACCTGATCGCAGGCCTCGAGGATCCCGATGCTGGTTCGATCTCGGTCGCCGACATGCCGATCAGCTCGCTGCGTGGCGCCGCGCGCGATGCCTTTCGCGGGGCCTCGATCGGCATGGTCTTCCAGACCTTCAACCTGCTGCACGGCTTCTCGGCGATCGAGAACCTGATGGTGGCCATGATGTTCAGCTCGGTACCGGCGGCCACGCACGACTCTCGAGCACGGGCGCTGCTCGCGGAACTGGGCATCGACCGGCCCGAGCAGGCTGTCGAGACCATGAGCGTCGGTCAGCAGCAGCGCGTGGCCGTGGCGCGGGCGCTCGCCTGCCGCCCGACCCTGGTGCTTGCCGACGAGCCCACCGCGAGCCTGGATCCAGCCAACGCCACGACGGCCATCGGCCTGCTGCAGCGCGCCTGCCGGGACCACGGCGCCGCGCTCCTGTGCACGAGCCACGATCCCTCGCTGCGCGCGCACTTCAGCCGCGTGATCGACCTCGGCACCGCGGAGGCAGCACGATGAGTGACTTCACGATCGTCCTGCGCAGCCTCTCGCTGCGCCGCTTCTCGACCACCGTGACCGTGACCATGGTTGCCGTCAGCGTGGCCCTCCTGCTCGTGCTGCTGGCCATGCGCGATGCGGGGCGCGCTGCCTTCCGGCGCGGCACCGGCAACGCGCATCTGCTCGTGAGCGCCGACACCAGCCCGCTCGTCGCCGTGCTCAACGGCATGTTCTACGCCAACGCTCCCTCGCAACCGATCGACTGGGCGGCGTACATGAAGATCCGCGAGGCGTTCCCCTGGTCGTGGACGATTCCCACGCAGCTGGGCGACAGCTTCCGAGGCTCGCCGGTGATGGCCACGAGCAAGGAGTTCTTCACCAGCTTCGAGCCCGTGCTGGGCCAGCCGTGGACCTTCGTCGCAGGCAAGGCGTTCGAGGCCCCGTACGAGGCGGTGGTTGGCGCCGAGGCGGCGCGCCTGCACGGACTCAGGGTCGGCTCCGAACTCGTGCTCGCCCATGGCGTCGGGACGGCCAGCGGCGAGGCTGCGCACGAGCATGAGGATCACCCGGTCGAGGTCGTGGGCATCCTCGCTCCCACCGGCAGCGCGCACGACCGCGCGATCTTCACGAGCCTCGAGACCGGCTGGTGCGTGCACGCCGAGGAGTCACGACTGAAGGAAGCCGCGGCCGCGAATCCAGGCGAGGACGACCACGGCCACCTGCACGTCGATCCGGAAGACCTGCGCGACAGCGAGAAGCTCATCACGGGCATCCTGCTGCGGGTGCCGACGCGCCCGGGCGAACAGGTCAGCAGCGCGCTGCCGGTCGCGTTCGACCTCCTGCGACGGCAGTTCCCGTTCACGGTCGCACAGCCGGCCCAGCAGGTCGGGCGGCTCTTCGAGATCGTCAGTGGCGTCGACACGCTCTTCATCGCGATGGCCGTGGCGGTCATGGTCGCCGGCGCGCTCAGCGTGATGCTGGCGCTCTACAACAGCATGGACTTGCGACGTCGACAGGTCGCGATCCTGCGCGTGCTGGGCGCGAGCCAGGGCCGCGTGTTCGGCCTCGTGCTCGCCGAGAGCGCCATCATCGGCCTGCTCGGCTCGGGGCTGGGCATTGCGCTCGCTGCGGTCTTCGGCACGGTCGCCAGCGCCGAGCTGCAGCGTCGCGTGGGTCTCGTGATCGATCCGACGATGGACCTGCGCACGATCGTGCTGTGTACGGCGGCAGCCACGTTCCTTGCCTGCGCGGCAGGCATCGTGCCGGCATTGCGCGCGTACCGCACGGCGGTCGTGCAGGGCCTTCGCCCCTTGGGCTGATCCTCGAGCCGAACCATGAAGCTCTTCTGGTCGCTGCTTGCACTCCTGATCGCCGCCGGTGCCTGGATCCTCCTCGCGCCAGAGGGCGGCGATGCGCCACCCGCGATGGATGCGGTCAATACGGTCGGCCGCTCGATCGACCTGCCCATGCGCGGCGGCTCGACGCCGGCAGCCCGTGACGCCGCGAAGGAAGCCGAAGCCACCGTCGCGACAGGCGACCCGGTGCGCGAGCCCGAGAAGGCCCCCGAAGGCGGACTTTCGGTCGGGCTCGATGCGCGCATCGAGGATGCCATGGTCAAGGCCGGCATGCTGAAGCAGGAGGACGGCGAGATCGTCGCCGACGGCAACTTCATCATCCGCGGCGACGGGACGAAGGAGAGCCCGTACGAAGTCTCGTGGGATCTGCTGCAGAGCAGCTCGAACACGTACGTGCCCAGGCTCAGCGAGAAGGTCATCCCCCAGCGCATCGCCATGCTGCACGGCAAGTGGGTCACGATCGCCGGCTACATCGCCTTCCCGATCGTCTCGACGGAGTCGGATCAGCTCCTGGCCATGCTGAACCAGTGGGATGGCTGCTGCATCGGCGTTCCGCCGTCACCCTACGACGCGGTCGAGGTCAAGCTCGCCACGCCAGTCGAGGTGGGCTTGAAGCACCAGATCAGGTTCGCGTCGATCACCGGCATCTTCCGCGTGCAGCCGTACGTGATGGAACGATGGCTCGTGGGCCTGTACCTGATGGACGAAGCCACGCTCTCGCAGGACATGTGAACAGAGGACTCCCCATGATGATCACCCCGCTCGTTGTCCTTCACCTCGCGTTCATGCAGGACGCGGCGGCTGCTGCGCCCGCGCAGCAGCCAGCAGCGGCACCGATCGCCGAGCCGGCCAAGCCGACAGCACCTGCAACCACCTTCGGTGAGCTCGCTTCGATCGAGGCCTTCGAGCAGTCGCTCAGGCAGCTCGTCGCGGCGAGCGACGGCAAGGTCACGCTTTCCTCGATCGGCACCAGCTCCGCCGGCCGAGCGATCCATGCGCTCCACGTGACCAACCAGCCCAAGCGCAAGGTGCCCGTGCCCGCCGTGCTCATCGTTGCCGGGCTCGATGGCTGGCATCGCTCGGGGAGCCTGGTCGCTGCCGGCGTCGCCGAACGATTCGCGCTGGAACCGCGTGCGGCGATCGATGCGCGGACCGTGCTTGATGCGCTGGACCTGTGGGTGATTCCCGTCGCGAACCCCGATGCCTGGGCAGCGGGCCTCGTTCGCCCGCAGGACCTTGCCGGACGTGTGGGCTCAGGCATCGACGACGATCGCGATGGCCGCATCGATGAGGACGCTCCGCGCGACGTGAACGGCGATGGCGTCATCGCCATGATGCGTCGGCTCGACTGCCCTTCCGATGCGCCGGCGACCCGCGTCGCCGATGCAGCCGATCCCCGGCTGGATCGCACGCCCGACGGCGCCAAGGGTGAACTCGCCGTCTTCTCGCTGATGGTCGAGGGTCTCGATCAGGATGGCGACGGCAGCGTGGGTGAGGATGCGGTCGGCGGCATCACGGTCGATGCGAACTTCCCCCACCTCTGGCGCGAGTTCGCCTCCGACGCGGGGCAATTCCCGCTCGAGGCCCCCGAAGCCAAGGCACTCGCCGAGTTCATCCGCGCCCATCCGGGGCTCGGCGCGGTCTACGTGCTCGGGCGCCAGGACTCGCTTGCCCGCACCCCCAACCACGAGCGTCGCGACATCACCGGCCGCACGCCGGTGTTCATCGATGGCGACGACAAGGGGCTCTACGAACGCATCGGCAAGCTCTACCGCGAGTCGACCGGCATCGAGCGCGCACGCGACGCTTCGCATGAGGGCTCGTTCGCAGCATGGTGCTATGCGCACCGCGGCCTGCCCACCTTCTGCAGCCAGCTCTGGCAGCGCCCCGATCCGTCGACCCCACCGGAGGAGAAGAAGGACGCTCCCAAGCCGGCCGACGAGGAAGGCGCCGCATGGCTCGCCTGGAGCGATCGTGACCAGGGTGGCCGAGGGTTCATGGCGTGGAAGCCCTTCGATCACCCGACGCTTGGCAAGGTCGAGATCGGCGGCTGGGCACCGGGATTCCGCACGGAACCACCGAGCACGATGATGCCTGAGCTCATCACCAAGCACGCCGGGTTCGTCGCAGCACTCGCCGGCGAGTCCGCGCGCGTGCGCATCGAGCGCGTGAAGGCGCGCGAGATCGCGCCAGGCGTGACCGAGATCACGGTGGATCTGGTCAACGACGGACGCATGCCGATGACCACGTCCATGGCCAGGACCAACGATGCCGTGCCGCCGCTTCGCCTGCGGGCCAAGGTCGGTGTCGATGCGCTGCTCTCGGGCGACATCGAGCGTCGCATCGAGCGGCTCGACCCGGGTTCGCGCGAGAGCGTCTCGTGGACGGTCCGTCGTGCGCCGAAGGCCCTCATCGAGGTCGGCGTGCACTACCCCAGTGGCCGCTTCGACCGGGTCATGGTGGACGACGACTCGCTCATGCACGGCGGCCGCGTGCTCGAAGGAGGCTGGGAATGGTGATGGCTCCGATGATCGTGATCGCAGCGGCGGCGCTCGCGCCGCAGGATGCCCTGCCGAGCAAGTCGGGCATCGCGTGGAACCGCTATCGCGACTACGACGAGCTGCTCGAGGCCGTGCGGCAGATCGCCGCGCGTTCGCCGGACCTCGTGCGCATCGAGGAGATCGGCAAGAGTGCCCTCGGCCGCCCGATGGTCGTGGCGGTCGTGAACAACCCGTCCACCGGACCCGAGTCGTCGAAGCCGGCGATGTGGATCGACGGCAACATCCACGGCAACGAGGTGCAGGCCGGCGAGGTCGTGGGCTACACGCTCGATGCGCTCTGCAACGCGCACGGCCGCGTGCCCGAGCTCACCGAGCTCATCGACCGCTCGGTCGTCTACCTCTGCCCGAGCGTGAATCCCGATGGCCGCGACGAGTGGTTCAGCAAGGCCCACACGCCACACTCCAACCGCACCGGCCTGCAGCCCTTCGACAACGATCGCGACGGCGAGCTCGACGAGGACGGCCCTGATGACCTCGACGGCGACGGATCGATCGGACAGATGTGGCGCAAGGATCCCAACGGCACGCACCGCCGAGATCCTCGCGACCCGCGTCGCTTCACCGCCGTGTCCCGCGAGCCGCGGCCCGACGGCACCGTCGAGCGCGGGGAGTGGAGCTTCGCCGGCGAGGAAGGCATCGACAACGACGGCGACGGCCGGGTGAACGAGGATGGCCAGGGCGGCTACGACATGAACCGCAACTGGCCCAGCGACTGGCAGCCTGATCATGTGCAGCGCGGCGCCGGCCCGTGGCCGCTCTCGTATCCGGAAACGCGATGCGTGGCGGAGTTCATCCTCGCGCGCCCGAACATCGCCGCAGTGCAGAGCTACCACAACGCCGGCGGCATGATCCTGCGCGGCCCCGGTGCCCAGTACAACGAGTCGGCGTACCCCGCGAGCGATCGCGCGGCCTACGACGCCATCGCTGCCGCAGGTGCGCAGATGCTCCCGGCCTACCGGCCGATGGTGATCTACAAGGACCTCTACACCGTGCATGGCGGCTTCGTGAACTGGACGGCCGAGGGGCTGGGCATCGTCTCGTTCACCAACGAGCTCTGGAGCGACCAGCGCATCATGCAGAACGGGCAGGACCCCAACGAGGAGCAGCGCGAACGATGGCGTGACGATGTGCTCCTTGGGCGCACGTTCAAGGACTGGACCGAGATGCAGCACCCGACCCTCGGCACGGTCATGGTGGGCGGGCAGAACAAGTGGTCCAGCCGCGTGACGCCGCACTTCCTGCTCGAGGAAGAGTGCCACCGCAACTTCGCGTTCACGACCTTCCATGCGAGCCAGATGCCGCTCTTGCGCAAGGGCCACACGCACGTGCGGTCGCTCGGCAACGGCGTGTGGGAGGTCTCGGTCGAGCTCTGCAACGACCGACGCATCCCCACGCGCACCGGCCGCGCCGCGGACAAGGGCATCGGGCGCCCCGACCTCCTGACGGTCGGCCTTGGAGATCCGGCCGGAGTGGTCGCCGCAGGCGGCGTGGCCGAGGGAGGCGTGCTCGATCGCACGTTCACGCCAGTGAAGTCCGAGCCGGCGCGACTGCGGGTCGAACGCGGCATCCCGGGCCTGGGCTCGACGGTCTTCCGCTTCATCGTCCGCGCGAGCGCCGGATCGATCGCACGGCTTCGATACGAGAGCCAGAAGGCAACGCCACTGGACGTCGAGGTCGTGCTGCAGGAGCCCGTCGCGCCGTGACCGTGCCGGCCGAGGCTGACCTGTGCATCGTCGGCGCCGGGGCCGCGGGCTTGATGGCAGCCGTCGCCGCGGGGCGGTCGATGCAGGCGAACGGCACACCGGGCACGATCGTCGCGCTCGACGGCGCGAAGACGCTCGGCGCAAAGATCCTCGTCGCCGGAGGCGGCCGATGCAACGTCACGCACTGGCGCGTGACCGAGAGCGAGTACGCCGTCAACCGCCCGGCCGTGCGCAGTGTGCTGAGGCGTTTCGGTGCCGACGAGACCGTGCGGTTCTTCGCCGAGCTCGGCGTGGAGCTCAAGCGCGAGGAGACCGGAAAGCTCTTCCCCGTCACCGACAGCGCGCGCACAGTGCTCAACGCACTGCTCGGGGCGGTCCATGCGGCGGGGGCATCGATCATCCACCCTGCTCGTGTCACCGGCATCGTCCGGTCCGGTGACGGGTTCCTGGTGAGCGGCGAGTGGGGCTCGCTGCGTGCGCGACGCGTGATCCTGGCGACCGGCGGCATGGCGCTCCCACGAAGCGGCTCGGACGGTGCCGGCTACGGCTTCGCGCAGGCCCTCGGGCACTCGCTGACCCCGGCGATCCGGCCTGCGCTCGTGCCGCTCACGCTGCCGGCCGGGCATTGGATCACGGAACTCAGTGGCCTCACCGTGCACGCGGAGCTTGTCCTGCGCGGACCGACCGGCAAGCGCCTCGTGCATTTCGCCAACAGCACGCTGTGCACGCACTTCGGCCTCAGCGGCCCGAGCGTGCTCGACATCAGTCGCTACCTGCTCGAGGCCCGCGACCGCGAACCAGGAACGACGCTCAGCCTGAACTGGATGCCGGGCGAAACGCCCGAAGCGGCCGACGCGTGGCTCCTGGCTGCGAAGGGCCGAGGCCTCCTGTCCGTGCTGCGCGAGCGACTGCCTGAACGCCTTGCACGAGCGATCCTGGCGCAAGCCCGACTCGCGCCCGATGCCACGGTGCAGCAGACGCCGCGCGATGCCCGGCGCATGCTCGTGGACGTGCTCGTGGCCACCCCACTGCCGATCGAGGGTGATCGAGGGTTCACGCACGCCGAAGTCACGGCTGGCGGTGTCCCGATCGAGGAGGTCGACCTCGGAACGATGGAGAGCCTCAGGTGCCCGGGGCTCTCGCTCTGCGGCGAGCTGCTGGACGTCGACGGCCGCATCGGCGGGTTCAACTTCCAGTGGGCTTGGGCAACCGGATGGATCGCCGGCCAGTCCGCGATGCGGGCGATCCTGCCCGCACCGGCACCAACGGCCTGATCGGTCAGAGCGACGCAGCGAGCAACACGCGGAACCGTTCCCGTGCATCGTGGACGGCGAGGTGCTCGGCGGCCGTCGATGGATCACGCAGGCAGGCTCGATACCCATCGGCGAGCGCCCACGCCGCCAGGTCGTCGCGGTGCGCGAAGCGCGGCACCAGGTGCATGTGCAGGTGATGCGCGCTCTCGCCGAAGGCGATCGAGTACACACGATCCACGCCGAGGGCCTGCTTCATGCAAGCGGCGATGCGGGCATGCAACACGCCGAAGCGAGCCGCATCATCGTCGGAGAGGTCGGCAACGCCACCGACATGCCCGACTGCATCGAGCCGCAGCCAGCCGACGAGCGGACTCGGCTCAGGATGATGGAGCACGAGGAACCGGCCATCGGTCCAGAGCACGTGCCCCGATGCGCGTGCCGCAGCGTGCTGCTCGCAAACAGCGCAGTTCACTTGGTGCCCTTCGGTCCGCCACCCTCGAGGTACTTCTCGCGGATGGCCTCCTCAAGATCGACGCCGGCAATGTTGGCGAGCGTGCACATCCACGCCAGGCAGTCGGCGAACTCCTCGCGCAGGTTGGCGTGGTCCGGCTCGCCGCGCTCGAGCTTGCCGAGCGCATGGGCCAGCTCGCCGAACTCCTCGGCAAACCACAGGAAGGTCTTGCCCGCCCCGCGCGCACTGTCCGTGGCGTAGTAGCGGTCGTGGATGAGCTTCTGGAACTCGGCGATGCGCATCCGCGGACTCTACGCGGCGCCGTTCGCGCTCGTCCTCCCACGACCTCGGGTCCCGGCCGCGCGGACGCGCGTGCTGCACCCGGCTCCGCGCGCGCTCCTCCTACGTCGCTCGGCGGGGCTGGCACCCGCCTCCGATGGTCGCACACCATGCCGCCTTCGCGACTCCGCAGGCCGCGCAGCTCGGAACCGCTCGGTCGCTCCAGACGAGCGCAGCACGGCGCAACTGCTGCCCTGCGGCCGTCGCGGATAGGGGGCGCGGCATGCCTCGCCGAGCGAGTTCCGCAGCCTGCGAGGAAAGCTGGCGCGCAGTGCCAGTCAGTGACCACAGCGTGACTGCCGCGCCACTTTCTGAGCAGGCGAGGACTGTCTGAGCGAACGAGGCATGCCGGCGCCCAAAGGAGCGACGGCCGCAAAGCAAGTGCGATCACTCAGCTCATCGACGCGCTCAGCGCATCGAACCGAAACGTCCTGGGCGGGACTTGAACCCACAGCCTTCGCCTTCGGAGGGCGACGCTCTATCCAATTGAGCTACCAAGACAGCGAACGAACGAGGACTGTACCAAGGCCCCTGCCAAGCGCGCTAGCCTTGCCGCGTGTCCAGCACGGATGCGCTCCACAGCCCACGTTCAAGCCTCCATGACGCGCCCTCGACGCGCGCGCAGGGCTGGGCGCTCCACACGATCACCTGCTTGAATTCGCTGGGCACCGGCGTGCTCTGGAACGGGCTGAGCTTCTTGGTGGAGCGCGAATACGCCTACACCAGGCAGGAGACGCTGGCGCTCTACGTCGGCACGGCGCTGGCCTACGCCGTTGCGGCATGGTGGACGGGCTCGCTGCTGCGGCGCTTGGGCAACCACGTCAGCCCGCGTGCCTTCCTCGGATGGATCTTCGTGGCACAGGGGCTGGCTGCGCCGCTGGTGCTGATCCCGGGCTCGAGCATCGGACTCGTCGTGGCCGCCACGGTGCTCTCGGTTGCCGGCGCGATGATGTGGCCGGTCGTCGAGGCCTACGTCAGCAGCGGCAAGGATGGCCACGCCATGCGCCGCTCCATCGGGCTCTGGAGCATCAACTGGATGGTGTCGGTCGGCGCCTGCCTGCTGCTCATGGCGCCGCTGTACGCGACGGGCCACACACGTTGGGCCATGGTGGCGGTGCTGCCGATCAGCGTGCTGAGCATCGTGTGCCTCCGATTCCTGCCGCGGGAACCGGCACCGCACGGCGAGGAACACCACGATGCCCCCGAGTCCTACCGGCCGATGCTCGCGAGCGCGCGGGTGCTGCTGCCGACGGCGTACGTCGTGATCGGTGCCATCAGCCCGATCCTTCCGTACGCGATCGAGGAACTGTCGATCGATCCTGCCTGGCGCACCCCGCTGGGATCACTCTGGCTGTTCGTTCGCGCAGCCGCGGTGTCGGTGCTTGCCGTCACGCACTTCTGGCATGGCCGATGGCAAGGCCTGGTCCTTGCGGCAACGGCACTTGCCGGCGGATTCACGATGGCTGCGCTCGCCCCGAACACCGCGACCCTCGTCGCCGGATTGGTCGCCATCGGCATCGGACACGGCTTGCTGTACTACAGCGCGCTCTACTACGCGATGCGTCTGGAACGCGCCGACATCGATGCTGGCGGCACGCACGAGGCCTTGATCGGCGTCGGCTACGTGGTCGGCCCGGGCGCCGCACTCGCGGGTGGAATGTGGAACGGCGCCGAAGGCATCGTGACGGTGGAACTCATCGTGCTCGGGCTGGCGATGCTGCTGGCGCTGCGGGCGTGGCGGCGTTCGGCGCGACCAGCCACTGCATGACCGCAGGCAGCACCTTGGGCACGATCATCGTGTGCCCCTCGTCGGCGTGCACGGTGCAGTCGATGCGCGCACCGCGCTCGCGCAGCGCCTGCGCCGAACCTGTGATGCGCACCGCATCCATGAGCGGGTCGAGCGCGCCCAGCTCGACGCGGATCGGCGGGAGCCCGCCGATCGCCGCGTCATCCATGGCTGCACCGCCCGTGCCGGGAACCCCGCCGAAGCCCCCCCAGCCTGCCAGCAGCGCCGCGCGCGCGATCGCCGTCGGTCGAGCGCGCACGATCGAGCCCGTCGCCGCTGCACCCATGCTGTGCCCAACGACGGAAACCCTTGTGCGGTCGATGCCCCACTCACGTGCCAGCGTGTCGACGAGGCCATCGAAGAGCAGCGGGCTCGTCGCGAAGACCGTCGTGTTGGGCGCGAGCACGATGCAGCCCAATCGCTCGGCCTGGCGCACGATCTCACCCTGTCCATAGGCCGAGACGAACATGCACTCATCACCGCCGGCGCCATGCAGCGCGATCACCAACGGCGGGCTGGATCCGGCGCGCACCGAATCGGGCACGACGATCCGGCACGGAACCTTCACGCCGCCCACGTCGATCGTGCGCCATTGATCGCCACGGCGCCCGATGAACAGCGGATCACCGCGTTCAAGCCGGGCGCAATCCTCGTTCACCATGGACCAAACCTGCGCCTGGTCCATGACCAGTTGGATCGTCCGGCGCGGCGACGCGTCGTTGGTCAGCAGTGCGGCACGCGCCTTGGCCTCAGCCAGGTCCGCGGGCAAGGCGCGACCGGCAGCGGCGGCGAGTTCGATGGCACGCTCGGCCTTGCTGCGCAACTCATCCGGCGATGCATCGGTGACGGGGACCGAACGAAGCCGCATCCACTCGCTCGACGGGTCCTTGGAGAGACGGACATCGATGGTGCGAGGTCCCGCATCCTCGCTCATCGCGAGGGTGACCGTGGCCGGCGGTGTGACCTCGAGCGGCTCGCCGCCACCGGCACGAAGGACGATCGGAACCGCGGCACCGGATCGCGGCAGCTCCACGGACACGGCCATCGAGGCTTCGTCGTCGCGGAGTGCGCTGCGCGCGGGGGCCACGCGAACCTGCATGGCTCGCAGCAGTTCGTCACGCGTGGCGGGATCCCGCTCACCCAGCACGTCAAGCGTGAGTGCATCGAGCGCATCGACGGCCTCGGCGAGCCGGTTCTGGAAGAAGAGCAGCGTCAGCGAATCGAACCGGCGGTTGAGCTCGGCGCGCGACATGCCGGCAGGTCGATCGGCGACCGCAGCCTCGAGCCGCTGGAACGCCGCGGCCAGTTCCACCTTGCTCACGGTCGGCCCGATGGAAGCGCTCGGCGTGACCTTCCTCGCCTTGGCATCCTGCGTGGCGGCAGAAGACTGGCTGGATGTCGAAGCCGGCGCGGAGCCTGCCATGTGCCCCGGAAGCACCGATGGATGTCCGTACGTCGTGGTGCAGCACACCGCAGCAAGCCACCCGATCCTGTGCGCCGCGCTCATGATGCTGGCGCCTTGATCGCCGAGAGCGCCCGGAGCGCCGCGTCACGCGCGGTCGCGTGATCGACCACGGGACGCGGATACTGCTCGCCCAGCACGATTCCCGCCGCGGCGAGGACGGCCGTGGGAGCTTCCCACGGCTTGTGGATCAGCTTGTCCGGCATGCGCGCGAGTTCGGGCACCCACCGGCGCACGTAGGCCCCGTCAGCATCGAACTTCTCACCCTGCAGCACCGGGTTGAAGATGCGGAAGTACGGGGCCGCATCGGCACCACAACCGGCACTCCATTGCCAGCCGAGCGAGTTGCTCGCCAAGTCCGCGTCGAGCAAGGTGTCCCAGAACCAGTCCGCTCCATGACGCCAATGCTGCCGCAGGTGCTTCACGAGGAACGAACTCACGACCATCCGGACCCGATTGTGCATCGTGCCAGTCGACCAAAGCTCACGCATGCCTGCATCCACGATCGGATAGCCCGTCTGCCCACGCTGCCAGCGCCGCAGCGCAGCGCGGTCATCGTTCCACGGGAACGCCTCGAATGCGGGCTGCAGCGGTCGCTCCGCCGTGTGCGGGAAGTTGGCAAGCACATGGTGGGCGAAGTCGCGCCAGAGGACTTCGGCCTGGAACTTGTCGATCGCACCGCGCCATGCCGGCTGCGCTGCAGCCGCACGTTCTGCTTCGTGCCAGATGCGACGCGGCGAGAGTTCACCCGCATGCAGGTGCGGGCTCAGTCGACTGGCTGCCGGGCGCGACGGGAAGTCACGCCCATCGGCATACCCCGACACCGCTCCCGCGAGGAACGCCTTCAGGCGCTCCTTCGCTCCCACTTCGCCCGGAGTCCAGAGCGCATGGAACTGCCCATCCCAAGGCTTGGACGGCTGCAGGGCAAGTGACGCAACAGACTCCGTGGCAAGCTCGCCCGCGAACCACGTCACCGCGCGGGGCGCACCGCGCGCGGCGTCGAGTCGGCACTTGCCGCGCCATGCTTTGGAGAACGGGGTGTAGACCTTGTACGGAACGCCGGTCCCGGTGCGAAGCGACCAGGGATCATGCAGCAGGGAGCCGTTGGACCAGACGACACCGACACCGATCGAAGCGAGCGCGCGCTGTGCCGCCGCATTGGCCGAGCGAGCTGCGGGCTCGAACCGCTCATTGGCGTAGACGGTGTCGGCTCCGGTCGACGCAGCCACGTCGCGAAGCACGTCCGCACGAGGCCCCGAACGGATCACGAGGCGGCCGCCGAGCAAACGCATCGATGCATCGAGCGCACCGAGCGAACGATGCAACCACCATCGGCTCGCTCCACCCGGCGCCCACACGCCTTCGCCCGCGGGGTCCCAGATGTAGAGCGCGATGACGGGTTCGCCACGCTCGCAGGCCGCGCGCCACGCTGGCTGGTCGTCAAGCCGAAGGTCGTTCGAGAACCAGCAGAGCGATGGTGCCATCACGCGCGTCCAAGTTCGAAGTCAAGGGCATCCCGCAGGAGCGGGAAATCCCATCGGAACCCAAGCTCCTTCGCGCGTGCGGGCTCAGCGAACTGCCCGCGCAGCAGCAGCGACTCGCCCATCTCGCCGAAGAGCATCCGCACGACCGCAGCAGGCATGGGCGCGATCGCCGGACGCCGAAGGCTGCGCCCGAGCGCCTTGGCGAACTGCCGCTGCTCGACCGACTCGGGCGCCACGGCATTCACGGCGCCGGACCAGCGCTCATCGACGATGGACCTGGCGATCATGCCCAGCAGGTCATCGGACGCAATCCACGAGATGCCCTGCCGACCGGATCCGATCGGGCCACCAGCACCGAGGAGAAACGGCGTGCGCATCTTGGCGACGGCACCACCGGCCGCCGTGACCACCATGCCTGCCCGCAGGAACACGACGCGGATACCGGCATCGATGGCAGGCTGCGCCGCAGCTTCCCAGTCTC
>Ga0315905_10001777_pt1 | contig 22932 bp, 15 predicted proteins | sample LakEriMetagenome_5_FD_203522 | JGI IMG/M metagenome (GOLD analysis project Ga0315905, IMG submission 203522) | Freshwater fungal communities from buoy surface, Lake Erie, Ohio, United States - Buoy 4 MA121 | ecosystem: Environmental > Aquatic > Freshwater > Lake | place: USA: Lake Erie, Ohio...
CTTAACCCGACCTACAAAAAATAGTCTGTAGGTTGGGTTGAGGTACGAAACCCAACATAAACGTCGGGTTACGCTGTCCCTTAACCCGACCTACAAAAAATAGTCTGTAGGTTGGGTTGAGGTACGAAACCCAACATAAACGTCGGGTTACGCTGTCCCTTAACCCGACCTACAAAAAATAGTCTGTAGGTTGGGTTGAAGCATGAAACCCAACATAAACGTCGGGTTACGCTGTCCCTTAACCCGACCTACAAAAAATAGCTTGTAGGTTGGGTTGAGGTATGAAACCCAACATGAGCGTCGGGTTACGCTGTCCCTTAACCCGACCTACAAAAAATAAAGCATTACCTAATACAGAAATATTTGATTAAATAGGCATATAGAGACAGTACACCTAAAAATTTAGTATTGTACTTTACTTTAGTTAAACGTGCTGTATCTTGGTTAAATAGCTTGATTTTATTAGTATGATTAGGTTTCTAATTTTAACAAATTTTTTAAAAAATCAGTGAAATTTTTAATAGCTGGAATTTCCGCTGTTTCAGGACTAATCCAACTGTTATCACTAATACTTGTTTGATTAGTTTTACCAGGTTTTAGAACACTTACGACTGTAGCAATTATCGCCTTTTGTTGATCAAAAGGTTTCCATTTTAAAGGCTTTTTCTTCCTCTCTTCTTCAGAAAATTTATTTATATATTCTCTTGCTCTTTGCATATATTCAGGATAAACTAAATCTCCACAATCACATATCAAAGTATCTAAAACACCTTGTTGAGAATTATCTGGTAATATATAAATTCCTAATTTTGGTGAACCTTCTATCACATTACCACTTTGACTAACTGTGGTGGGAAAATCAGGAAAATATTCTTTAAAGCCATGATGATATTTTTCCACAATTTTATTAGGTGTATCGTCATCAGCATCAGCTACAATTGCAAAAGCTAAAAGAGTAGAATAATCAATATCAGATAATTTATCATTCAAATTAGTAATTAAATTACTTCCTTCACCTGCATATAAAGCAATTGATAACGTTTCCGTATACAAAATTGTTGGCATATCAAGTCTTTTATATAAATTTCCCCTTTTAGGATAAATAGGGATAAATTTCCGCCAAAAACTATCTAGATTTGATTCATCTTCCTTAAATTCAGAAAAGCCTAATAATTTACATAAGATCTTAGATACAAAAGCCTGATCATGATTTCCCTCAACACCAATTAAAACATATTTCCGACTCACCAACGCACCTCCTGACCTAATTCTTCTCTTAAACGTCTTAATCTATGTCCATCATGTCTAACTACTTTTGTTTTTCCTTCCTTTGGTTCTAAACGATAAAGCACTAAATCTGAATCTGATTCAGTAACTTCTAATAAAGCATCAACAGCTTCCAGACTATGAGTAGTTGCAAATAATTGAACATCCATTTCTGTACACCATTTAACTAACCATTGAAAAGAATTTTGTAGTGCTTCTGTGTGAATTGTTGACTCTAATTCATCAATTAAAAGAATACCACCTTTGACACTGGCTAGTTTAAGAGCTATATGTAATAAGCGACGAATACCATCACCAAAGGTGCTGACTGGTGCAAGTCCTAGTTTTTTATGTTGAATATATATATTGAATCGAGAACCCATAGATTCTGGAGGTAACAAAATTTCTATATCAGAAATATTGTTATCCATCTGTTGTAATAATTTCACTACATCAGATTTAAAATTTTGAAATGTTGCTTCTGAAAGTAATCGAAATTGACCAACTTCTGAACGATGAGATGATGGTGTTACTACAGATGTCTTGAGACTTGGTTCTCTCTTTCCAGATAATCTATAAAAACGTTCATCCTCCCATAACAAAAAATCTGTAATCAAATCAGATGGTTCACCAAGTAAACTTAACTGATAACCATCATCTGCAAATACTTCTATTTTTAGATTAATTCCTTTCCTAACTCTCGGTGTATCTTCATTTTCAATTTCTTGCTCATTATTATTCTCAATTTCTTCTTCGTTGCTAATATTTCTGATATTCCTGTCCTCAGATAACGATATTTGCTCCATTTCTTCATAGCTTGCTATTAACTTTTTTACAGAAAATAAACCAGTGCTAGAAATAAGAATAATAGGTTTATCGGGTTCTACAGTGGACGCAGAATTATGTGTAAATAACCACCTTATCGCATCCAGTGGACCAGTACGATATACTCTCATATCCTGTTCTCGTTGATTTGCTGTACTCAGCCATACTTTAATATCTAGTGGGTGACAGTAGACAGATAATGCTTCTAGAACACTGGTTTTACCTGAGTTGTTAATACCAACAAGTAGGTTAATCCGTCCGAGATCCTTTAGTTCTAAATCTCGAAGTCCTCTAAATTGGTGAATTGTAACGTTTTCCAGATTCATCATCGCATTAGTTTATCGTAAGATGTGCATTATATATTGATTTGCATAAGATTATGTTGCCAATTTTAACAGTGATATCGTCTATCCCTATAGAGGGAGTTTAATAATTTATATTGATATGAATTTATACGGGCTTAAATAAATTTGCTATTCTACCACCTGTGAGGTAAAGGGTATGACTCTTGTTAAAACAAATCAAAGACACTACCAGAAAGGAGACATTACCCGTCGGGGTATGTCCTTAGCTCTTGACTTCTTAACTGTATGGTTTCTCAGTTCTATCGTCAGAAATAATCAAATCGGTGTACAATTTACCCAAATCTTTGTTTTTATTTTTGCTTGGCTAATTTTTCGCGTTGTCATAGTTTACAATAATCAGGGACAAAGTTTAGGACGTTGGGCATTTGATTTAAAACTGCTAGAAGTCGTAAATGGGGAAATAGTGAATAGAATCCCCCAATTTCAGACGTTATTGCTGCGAGAAGGGATTATTTGCTTTTCTAGCTTATTATTATCCATTTTCTTGGCTAATATCATCCTCAATCCCGCTGCTATTGTGTTATTGCTTCCCCTAATCATTGACGGCGGTGCTGCTTTATCTGATACTCAAATGCGTCAGTCCTTCCATGACCGCTTTTTTCGGACTATCATAGTTTCCTCCCGACGTGGTTATTCTTTAGATCTAAAAATTAAAAGACTGGTTGAAAAATTTCAGCGAAATGTGAGATAATGGCAATTTGTGTTAATTATCTCCAGGCTTTACAGTTTGTAAGTTTATGGCTAAGAGTAAAGGTGCGCGTATAATAGTGACACTAGAATGCACCGAGTGTCGAACAAATCCAGATAAACGTTCCCCTGGTGTATCCCGCTATACCAGCACTAAAAACCGTCGGAACACAACCAACCGTTTAGAACTGAAAAAGTTCTGTACCCACTGCAACAAACACACAGTTCATAAGGAAATTAAGTAAGAATGAGTTACTATCGTCGTCGTCTTTCCCCCATTAAACCAGGGGAAGTCATTGATTATAAAGATGTAGATTTGTTGCGGAAGTTTCTCACCGAACGGGGTAAAATACTACCTCGGAGAATTACTGGGTTGACCTGTCAGCAACAACGGGCGCTGACTCTAGCTATTAAACGGGCTCGGATTGTGGCTTTGTTACCTTTCATTAACGCCGAAGGTTAAAAAGATTTTGGATTTTGGATTTTGGAAGATTATCCAAGAAAAGTGGCGGTTGCATGGATATTGCGCGGTTACTTTGAGTCCAAAATCTAAAATTTAACAATTAATTAAAATTAATGGGATAATGGGCAGAAAAGGATTAGATACTGGCTATTTAATCCTGAATCTCCAGTCTAAAAATCTAAAAATATTAGAGTGCGACAGTTGTGGATAAGGGGACGTTAGTTGAATTTAGGGTTCAAAGCGATCGCCGTCTGGGGGTGGTAGATCGTCCAGATGGGAAAACTCGTTGGTTTGTAGTAGATGAACGTGGTCAATCCCACAGCCTCGCACCGCGTCAATTTACTTACACAGTGAGCGGACAAATGTATAAACCAGGGGAAATTCCTGAGTTTTTAAATCAAGTCCAGCCTTATCTAGATCCGTCGAGTTTGGAAGTAGCATGGGAACTACTCATTGAAGATGGGGAAACTGTCACCCCTGACCAAATGGCGAATCTACTGTTTTCGGAATCAGCCCCTCCCCAGTGTTATGCAGCCCATTGTTTGCTATCAGAGGATAAACTCTATTTTAAGCAAAAAGGGGAGGCTTACGAACCACGTAGCGCAGCCCAGGTAGCAGAACGCAAGCACCAGATCGCTGTAGAATCACAAAAAGCAAAGGGACAGCAGGAATTTTTAGCCCGTGTAGAACAGGCACTTCAGGGCGAAGTGGTAGAATGGCAAAGAATAGATCGCCAGCGTTTAGAAGCATTAGAAAAGTATGCAACTCTGCTGGCGGATGTGATCACGCTGAAGGTAAATTACGACTCTTTAGCCCGTGCTTGTCCGCCTCCAACCTCAGTATTAGAAACTATGAATATGCTGGGACGTTCTGCTACGCCCCAAGGTGCTTTTCAACTGTTGATAGATTTGGGTTGGTGGGGTCCCCATGAAAATCTGTTCCTACGCCGTTCATCAATTTCTGTTCAATTTCCGCATAAGGTATTAGAAGTGGCGCAAGAACGTTTGGATTTCCCTAGCACAGATTTAGACACAAACCGTCTCGATCTGACTCATCTCAAGGTATATACCATTGATGACGAAAGCACTACGGAAATAGACGATGGTTTGAGTTGGGAGGTATTACCAGATGGAAGAGAACGGTTGTGGGTACATATAGCCGATCCTACCAGGTTGTTAGTGCCAGATGATGAATTAGATTTGGAAGCAAGAAAACGGGGGAGTACGGTTTATTTACCTACGGGGATGATTCCCATGTTTCCAGAGGTGTTAGCTACAGGTCCCATGAGTTTGGTACAGGGGAAAGTCTGTTGCGCTCTCAGCTTTGGGGTGATTTTAGATCAAGTTGGGTCTGTAGAAGATTATTGTATACATACTGGTTTAATTAAGCCTACCTATCGTCTCACCTATGAAGATGTAGATGAGATGTTGCAATTGGGAGTACAAGCAGAACCAGAAATTGAAGCGATCGCTAATTGGGCAAAAATACGCAAAAATTGGCGTTATGGTCAAGGGGCTATTAGTATCAACATGCCAGAAGCGATGATCAAAGTCAAGGACGATGATATAAATATTGATATATTAGATGATTCCTTGTCCAGGCAACTAGTAGCAGAAATGATGATTCTGGCTGGAGAAGTAGCAGCCCGTTATGGTCAAACCCATAATATTCCTCTCCCTTTTCGCGGTCAACCCCAACCGGAATTACCTCCAGAGGAGGAATTACTGCAATTACCAGCGGGCTTTGTCCGTTCCTGTGCTATGCGTCGCTGTATGCCTAAGAGCGAAATGAGTATTACACCTGTGCGTCATGCTGGCTTAGGTTTAGATACTTATACACAAGCTACTTCTCCTATTCGCCGTTATAGCGACTTACTGACTCATTTCCAATTGAAAGCACATTTACGCGGTGAAGGTTTACCATTCTCTGCGGAACAACTCAAAGAAGTGATGATGACAGTCAGCAGCGCCACCCAAGAAGCAACGATGGTAGAACGACAAACTAATAGATATTATGCTTTAGAATATTTACGTCGTCATCCTGAAGAAGTTTGGCAGGTGACAGTATTGATGTGGTTGCGTGAAGATAGTAATTTAGCACTGATTTTATTAGAAGATCTAGGTTTACAATTGCCTATGTCCTTCCGGCGTTCTGTCAGTTTGGGAGAGAATTTATTAGTAAAAGTTAGTTTGGCTGACCCGCAAAAAGATTTGATTCATTTCCAGGAGATTATGTATCAAGAAGCCCAATCAATTATAAATTAATTAGCGATTGACCTAAAGTCCACCCAGGTGGACTTTGTTTTTGTAGTAGCGAATTAAGTAGGTTAACATAATAAAACCAAACTTTATCAAGAAACGTAAAATCGCTGAAAACTTCTTTACTCTTGCCTCTTTACTCTTGCCTTAAATGCAAAATCCATGGATAGACGATCTTTTTTATTAGGTACAACTACTTTAGCACTTTCGCAAATCATAATTGGGTGCGAGACAAAGCAAGCACCTCTGAATGTACAGCTATTAAAAAACTCCATTCCCGGTCAGGTAGTTAATCAGTTTCGCAAGACCGTAGAGTCAGGGGGAAAATTGAAATTTACCCCAATTGATCAAATTGAGGAATTATTTAAATTATTGCAAACTTGGCAAAAACCACCAACTAATAAAAATCAAAAATCATTGCCAGCAAATCTGGTAACATTGGGAGATTATTGGTTACAAGCAGCAATTAATCAGAAATTGATTGAACCCTTATCAACAGGAAAGATCGAAAATTTAGCTAAACTAGATGAAAAATGGCAACAATTAGTTAAGCATGATCAGGAAGGGAAAATTTGGGGTATTCCTTACCGCTGGGGGAATACAGTCATTGTTTATAATCAAGAAAAATTTGAAAAGTTAGGATGGAAACCGAGAGATTGGAGTGATTTATGGCGTAGTGAATTAGAAAATCGGATATCTTTACTTAATCATCCGCGAGAAGTAATTGGTTTAGTGTTGAAGAAATTAGGAAAATCTTATAATACCGAAAATATTAATCAAATCTCCTCCTTAGAATCAGAATTACAAGCATTAAATAAACAAGTTAAATTTTATGATTCTACAAACTATTTAGAACCATTAATTATTGGGGATACTTGGTTAGCAGTAGGATGGTCAAATGATATCATCCCCATGATCAGTCGTTATCAAAAATTTACCGCAGTTGTTCCCCAGTCAGGAACAGCAATTTGGGCAGATTTATGGGTAAGTCCTACAGGAGCTAGTAATGATACTCTAGCATATAAATGGCTAGATTTTTGTTTGCAACCGAATACATCTAAGCAAATTGCTTTACTAACTAAAAGCAATTCTCCCGTTGACAATAATATTCCCATCAGAGACATCCAGAAGCCCCTACAGAACTTGTTATTGAATAATTCAGAAGTTTTTGCCAAAAGTGAATTTTTACTTCCCTTGCGTCCTGAAGTAACACAAAAGTATGAAGATTTATTTATGAAGATGAAAAAATCGTAATTTTAGAAAGAGGGACGCAAACCAAATTTGCTTTGATTATTCATCTGAATACTACAGGAAACGGGAGTTTGAGTAAAATTACAGGTATAAGCTGCTAAAAATTCTTTTTGATAGTCAAAAACTCGAATATTGTAACCAGATTTACTAGTTAAACTCCCCAAACGATTGACAAAAACATACTGTTCTAAATAGTCTAATAAAATCCAAACTTGCTGATTAACAATTACATCTACTCGTGGGGGTTCAGATTGAAAAGCAGGGTAAACTATCCAATTATCCAAAAGTTTGTTTTCCGAGTTTTTCTGAAACCACCATAAACTAGGAATTGTCAATTCTTGGGGCTGAATAGTTTTAGAAGTGATGATATTATCTTTTGGTTGGGTGAGTAAATCTAATTCTAAAGGTGCTTGAGAAGGTAAGGGGATATTTTGGGATTTTGATGGAAGAATAGGGAAAAAGCAAGAAGTAGTAAAAGTGAGAATTGCTAATAATAGCTGGGGTTTTTTGTGGGTAAATAAATTATTTTGACTCATATATTTTCCTGTATTAATAATAAAACTCTTGTGGTGCAGGCAAGATGCCCGCACAAGGTGTACCTCACTCAAAGCTACTTGCTGTAATACTTTTAACTCTCTAACTTTCCTACGCATATATGATTATAAAACATTTTTAGTATTTAAGATCCCTATATTGGATAAAAATATAAATAATTATATTCCTAAAAAATAAATAGGAGTAAGAGGTAATCTTTTTTTGTCTTCATCTAGTAATTTTTCATAAAATTGTTGCCATAAACTGATAAACCTATCAAAATCTATGAGTTCAATATGAGTATGAGAACTTCTTGTTTCATTTTTCGCATCAGATGTAAAACCACCAGTAGCAACAAAAATTCCCACATCTCCATCTTTTTGTAATACTCCTCTTAATTGTCGAATTTCATCCACAGAAGCAGGTGATTCTCGATGTTTAATTTGAACTTTGATTCTTGGTGATACCGTCCCTAATGGATCTTGATATGCAATTACATCTAAACCACCATCTTTTCCCTTGGGAGCAATAAAAGGTGTATAGTAACCCATACCTCTTAATAAGGCTGCTACTAAATCTTGAAATTCATAAGGGTTCAAATTTCTGACAAATTTCTTTAACCCTTCTACCGCAATTTCTTCATATTCACTAATAGTTACCTCGCTAACTTTATCAACATCATTGTCTGTTTCTGCTTCATTATCTACGGAGGCAATATTTTCTTTTTCCGCTTTCCATTGTTTAAATGCCTGAGTAGCGGATTTTAAAAGTTGAGATTCTCCTAATTCTAAGGCTTTTTCTCCCTCTGGTGTTAAATACCAAATACCTTGATTTTTTAACATAAACCCAGCTTTGAGACAATCTATAGTGTAAAAATTCAAAACACTTTTCCAGCGAATATAACCAGATTTTTCATATCTAGCTTTTTCCCATTCATCTAAATCTACTCTTTTGCTAACTTCTTCAATTACTTGTTGTCCTTGTAATGCTCCTTCATGTTCTCTGAGAATTTGCAAAGCTGCAAAAATTACCTTTTCTCCTAATTTCCATGATTTAGAACTGCGGTTTTTATTCATGATCATATTTCTATGCAAGGAATTATTTTTGATTTTGAAAATATTTAAACTCTAAAAGTCAGATCAAGGACTCCCGGATAAGTCCTCTCTCCGTAATCTTTCCTTCGCGCCTCTGCGCTTCTGGGTGAGAAAAAAATTACTCCATTGCTGGATATTGAGCTAACACCTGCCGTAAATATTCCCCAGTATAAGAACGGGAATTTTGCGCCACATCTTCGGGCGTTCCCGCAGCAATTATTTCTCCTCCTTTATCCCCTCCTTCTGGTCCTAAATCTATGACCCAATCTGAACAACGAATCACATCTAAATTATGTTCAATGACTAAAATTGAATTTCCTTTATCTACCAATCTTTGTAAAACGTCTAACAATTTGTGAACATCATAAAAGGATAAGCCTGTGGTTGGTTCATCTATTAAATATAAGGTTTTTCCGGTCGCGCGTCGAGATAGTTCTGTCGCTAATTTCACCCGCTGCGCTTCTCCACCAGATAAGGTTGTGGCTGGTTGTCCTAATTGGACATAACCTAAACCAACATCTACTAATGTTTGTAATCTCGTTACGGCTTTGGGAATGTTTTGACAAAAATCTAATGCTTCTTCAACGGTCATCTTCAAAACATCAGAAATTGATTTATCTTTATATTTAACTTGCAGGGTTTCTCGATTATATCTCGCACCTTTGCAAATTTCGCATTGTACATAAACGTCAGGTAAAAAGTTCATTTCAATGACATTTACACCCTGTCCACTACAAGCTTCACAACGTCCACCTTTGACATTAAAGGAAAATTGTCCAGCTTTATAACCTCTGGTTTTCGCTTCTACAGTTTGGGAAAAAACATCACGAATAATATCGAAAACTCCGGTATAGGTTGCGGGGTTAGAACGGGGAGTTCTCCCTATAGGTGATTGGTCAATGACAATGGCTTTATCAACACAGTTTAAACCTTTGATTTCATCTATATCTTTGGGTGCGGGGGATTTTTTGAGTAAATGATGTTGTAATGCTGGATAAAGTAATTCATTAATTAAGGTAGATTTTCCTGAACCAGAAACACCGGTAACAGAAACAAGTTTTCCCAAGGGAATTTCTACATCTACATTTTGTAAGTTATTGCGACGCGCATTTTTAATAGTTAAGGCTCGGCCATTTCCTTCTCTTCTTTTGGCGGGAGTATTTATGACTCTTTTTCCTGATAAATAAGCCCCGGTTAAGGATTTTTCTGCATTGAGTAAATTCTCTAAATTTCCTTGAGAAATAATGTGTCCTCCATGAATTCCCGCCCCAGGACCAATATCAACTATATAATCAGCCGCGCGGATAGTTTCTTCGTCATGTTCGACGACTATTAAGGTATTTCCTAAGTCCCGTAATTTGGTTAAGGTTTTTAGTAATCTGGCGTTATCTCTTTGATGTAAACCGATACTTGGTTCATCTAAAACGTATAAAACTCCTGTTAGTCCTGAACCAATTTGTGTCGCTAACCGAATGCGTTGAGCTTCTCCACCTGATAATGTCATGGCGGGACGATCTAAGGTGAGGTAATCTAAGCCAACATCTAATAAAAATTGTAATCTGGCTTTGATTTCTCTCAGAACTAAATCAGCTATTTGACTTTGGCGATCGCTCAATTTTAATTTTTCTATTCTTTCTCGACATTCCCGAATGGAAACGGTAGTAAAATCTAAAATTCCATATTGTCCCAATTTCACAGCTAAGGCTTCGGGTTTTAATCTTTTCCCTCCACAAACTTCACAAGGTTGATCAATTAAATATTCTTCTAATTTCTGTTTAATTAACTCTGTTCCCCCTTCATATTGTCTTTGTAAAATGGGAATTACACCTTTAAAAATTTGCTTTTTCTCCGTTGGATTTTTCGGTTCTTCTTCTCCATACAAGACAATTTTTTGCTGTTCTACTGTCAATTTCCCCCATTGAGTTTGTAACTCAAAGCCATAATTCAACCCCACAGCATACAATAATTCTAAATAATAGGAATTTTCCTTTTCTGACCAAGGAGCGATCGCCGCATACATAGGCGAATTTTCATTAGGTACAACCAACTCCGGGGAAAATCTTCTTAAAGTCCCAATCCCATGACAATGGGGACAAGCGCCATAAGGTGAATTAAAAGAAAACAACCGTGGGGATAACTCTTCCATTACCGCACCATGTTCGGGACAAGCAAAGTTTTCTGAAAAGACCATTTCTTCTTCTTTGTCCGTTGTCAGTTGTCCATTGTCAGTTGTTTCTTCATTGCTATTGACCACTGACGACTGACTAATGACAATTTTAGCAATTCCGTTAGATTGCTTGAGACAAGTGGCTAGAGAATCTACCAACCGCTCTTGAATACCATCTTTTTTAACTAATCTGTCAATAACCAGTTCTATAGTATGTGTACTATTTTTATCTAACTCGATCAAATCAGATAACTCTCGCACCTCCCCGTTTATCCGCAAACGAGCGAAACCTTGGGAAGCTAAACCAGAAATTAATTTGCGATGAGTTCCCTTTTTTCCACGGACTACAGGGGCTAAAATTTGGAAGCGGGTGCGATCGGGAAGTTCCATAATGCGATCGCACATCTGGTCTATGGTTTGAGGCGCGATAGAGTGATCACAAAGGGGACAATGGGGTTCACCCGCTCGACCATATAACAATCGCAAATAATCATAAATTTCCGTTACTGTTCCCACTGTGGAACGGGGATTATGGGAAGTTGATTTTTGGTCAATGGAAATTGCGGGACTTAAACCCTCAATTGCTTCTACATCAGGTTTATCCAATTGTCCCAAAAATTGGCGAGCATAGGCGCTTAGGGATTCCACATAACGACGTTGACCCTCCGCAAAGATGGTATCAAAGGCCAAGGAGGATTTACCCGAACCAGAAACCCCGGTAAAAACAATCAAACGATCACGGGGTAATTCCAAATCAATATTTTTCAGATTATGCTGCCTAGCGCCCCGAATGCGGATAGTATTTTGACTATGATCAGGGGATGGAAGCAGATCATTTAAAAAAGCGGCTAGATTTTCTGACATATTGACAGGCTAGGGAAAGTTACACATTGAAACAATCCTTAATAATACTATCTTTACCTGGTTTATGGTAAAATCTGATTTTGATTTACTTTTACCCATTACCAATGACCTGTCCCAACCAACTAATGATTTCACCATTAACAACATCGGGAACTTCATCATGGGGACAATGGCCAGCACCAGGAACAGGGACAATTTTCACATTTTTACCATCTTTTTGTGCTAGTCTATAAACATCTGCCCCTGTAATTGGTGTCCAAGGATCTTCCTCACCCCAAATTACTAATAAAGGCCATTCTAACTTAGGTAATAACGAACTAGGACTAGGTCCAGGGGGTGCGGTCAGAATCGCAGCAAAAACAGCCTGCGCTCCTGGGTCACAGGATGGTATATAGAGTAAATCTACAAGTTCATCAGTTACGGCGTTGCGATCGCGGTACACTTGATATAATGTCCGTCTAATTTGTGATTTTTGGCGAATACGGTTAAAAACAAATTTACCCGTCACTGGGTTAGCTACTAACTTGTTAAAAGTCGCCATAAAAACCCGCAGCAGTGGGTTTAATTCCTGGGGACGGTGACTTAAACCACCAGCGGAGTTAATTAACACGCCTCCCGCCGCAATTTCAGGGTATTCTGTTAAAATAATTAAACTTAAAAGTGCGCCAATAGAATTACCGATAAATATAGCCGGTGTTTGGATATGTGTATTGTGAAAATCTTTTAATAACTCTGCCCACAATTCCATGGTATAATCTACCTTGGCTTTATCAGAACCTCCAAACCCCAACAAATCTAAAGCAAACACCTGATAACCAGCCGCAGCCAGAACCGGGATATTTTTCCGCCAATGGCCAATGGAAGCGCCAAAACCATGAATAAGTACCAATGGTTGGCCTGTACCCATAACTGTATATTGAACTTTATAATTTCGCCAAGTCCAAACTTGTTTTTCTAATGTCTGTAAATGTTGGGTTGTAATTGTCATTTGTCAAAATTTTAGTGTAAATTTCTGGTTTAATTTATTATCTATGATGATCAATTGTCAATTATCATTGGATAATTGTAGCTTGGGTAAAGCAACAGCGAAACCCAACAAGGTCGTAAAGATGTTGATATTGAGTTTTGTTCCTGAAACAAACCTAGACAATTTAATGGTTGTGCCTTAAACTTGACAGTGTTTACTTGTAATTACCAATTATCATTAGTTTACTTGCCAGGTGTGAGCTAAAATATCATGAATCCCATTCAATTAACTTATTGGTGTAAACTAGTTATTACAACTGTTTCTATTGTCGCATTATCGCCAATATCTTCTGCATTAGCATTATCAAAACTGTCCTATTTAGATACACCAAATTTCAGTCAGTTTTCAGAAAAGCAAGTTTTAGCAGATAAATCTGACGGTAAAGCAGTCGGAGTTGCTGTTGCTAACAGTTCTTCTCCAGAGAGAAAACCAGCATTCACACTTTATATCTGGCAACCAGGTGGTACAATCTCAGAGGTAACAGCCCGTATTTCCATTAAAAGTAAATATGGTGACAAATATCGCCAAGAGAGATTTTTAGGCGATTATAGATATAGGATGAAGCAAAAGGCTAATTTTGTCAAGGGGTTTAAATCAGGGGATATTATAGTCGTTCGTTTATATGATACCACAAATCGCTTGATTGGCTACAGTCAATTCGCCATTTTACCAGAAAATACTGCGGTCAACCTCGTTTTATCAGCTAACCCCATAGTAGATCAAGTAGTTCGTACTTTTTATGGCACTGATGTTAACAATGATAGCATTGTTGATGATAATAGTACCAAATACGACTATTTCATCCAGCTTAATAACCAAAAAGTTACCTTTCTGAGTAGTTCGGAAAATATAAGTATTACTCAATATCAAGCAGCGGGGTTTTCTCAAATTCCTACAGCTAGTGCTTATCCTATATCCCTGAGTGATGTTGTTGGTAAATCTATCAACATCTTTGATTCTAACTTAGCACAAGCCTTAACAGTCCCTCCGGGGAAGATAACACAGTTAATTCCAATTCAGGAAAATTCCAGTTTTGAACTGGGACAACTGTTAAGTAAATATCGGCAAATAGGTGTAGCAAAAAATATTAAAGTTTCATTTTCTGATATTTCCAAGGACTATTGGGCTAAAGAATATATTAGCGAATTGGCCGCAATGGAAATAATTGGTGGCTTTCCTGATGGTTCTTTTCGTCCTAACGCAGCGGTAACTCGTGGAGAATTAGCTGTTTTGTTGCAAAAAGTGTTTATGAAAAGTAAAATCCGTAAAGCGGTAGCTTTTAAAGATATTCCGCCGCGACATTGGGCTTATAATGCGATTCGAGAGAGTTATGAAATGGGCTTTTTTAACACATTGGGTAGTAGAAAATTCAACCCTACTCAAAAGCTGACTCGTTTAGATATTTTAATCACCTTAGCCAAAGGACTGAATTATCAATTTACTGGTTCTCCAGAAAATATTCTTTCAGTTTATAGTGATGCCTCTACCCTGAAAGGGGAACACCGTAATTTTATCGCTAGTTTAACACAAAATGGTGTAATTGTCAACTATCCAAATATAAGATTGTTGAATACTAAAAAAATTGCCACTAGGGCAGATGTATGTGCATTACTATATAGAGCAATGGTTGTTAATGGGGAAGTAGTAGATTTCCCCTCCAAATACAATGTGAAAATCACAAGATAAGTAGGTTGGCGTTAAAAATTGTCGTTATGACAAGGGAACAAGGAACAAGGAACAGGGAACAGGGAACAGGGAACAGGGAACAGGGAACAGGGAACTGGGAACAAGGAACAGGTTACAGGGAACAGGGAACAGGGAACAGGGAACTGGGAACAGGGAACATTACTTTTTGTTACTTATGTCTTTTTTTCCGTTCACCTACTTAGAATGTGAGAAAATAGGGGAAACAATGGGTTTTTGATGATATTTTTGTTTCGCGCAAAGGAAGAAATAGAATGTTTCTTCCTTATTATATTTTATCAACCAGTATTTCTCATTCCTGCTGCAATACCGTTAATGGTTAATAATGCACCTCTGAGTAATTCTCCTTTGCTGTAACGAGAGTGAATTACACCAGTTGTAGGTGCATTTTTCGACTGACGTAGGCGTTTTAGGAGGGAAACTTGGATAAATCCTAAAGGGACAATTGTACCATTTCTTAATTGTACAGAACGTTGTAAAATTGGATCACCATCTAATAGTTTTTCGTGTCCGGTGATTTTTAAAACTAAATCTCTAGTGAGGAAAAATTCCCTAGAAATTTGTTCAAAAACATTCTCAAATCTAGTTTTATCTTCAGGGTTAGATAATTCATTGACATAATGACGTGCCATTTCCATGTCCACTTTTGCTAAGGTCATTTCTGCTTTGGAAATCACCATTTTAAAGAATGGCCACTTGAGGTAAAAATAGCGCAGTAATTTCAAATGTTGTTCTGGTTCTTCGTCCAGAAATTTTTGTAAAGCTGTACCAATTCCATACCAAGAAGGTAATAAGAAGCGGGTTTGTGTCCAACTAAATACCCATGGGATAGCTCGTAAACTGCTTAAATCTTTTTTACCAGATGGACGACGGGCCGGACGAGAACTAATTTGTAATTGGCTGATTTCTTCTATGGGTGTAACCTGGTGAAAGAAGTCAATAAAATCAGGTTGCTCATAAATTAGGTTACGATAGTGCTGACGAGAAGCATGAGCTAATTCTTCCATGATCTCATTCCAAGGTTCAATATCATCAAACCCTGTCCCCAATAAACTCGCTTGAATTACTGCTGTGGTGATAGTCTCTAAGTGATATAAGGCTAAATCTAATAAGGAGTATTTAGAAGCTAATACTTCCCCTTGTTCGGTGATTTTGATTCGGCCGCTAATACTGTTACCCGGTTGGGCTAAAATTGCTTCATAAGCAGGACCGCCACCGCGACCTACAGACCCCCCGCGTCCGTGGAAAATCCGCAGATTTACACGATAACTTTCAGCAATTTTCTGGAGTGATTTTTGGGCTTTATGAATTTCCCAGTTACTACTTAAAAAACCAGAGTCTTTGTTGCTATCAGAATACCCTAGCATTACCTCCTGTAAGTTAGGACTGAGTGTAGCAATAGATGGATTTGTTTGTGCTTCTGTATTGTTAATTGCAGCGTAGCCTCCAGCCAGCATAGCACGATACAAAGGCAGTTCAAACAGTTGTCGCATTACACTTCTGGAACGTTGTAAATCTTCTACGGTTTCAAATAGAGGCACAACGCGAATTGTCCCCACCGCAAGTACAGGGTCAAATAAGGTTGATTCTTTGGCTAATAGTAAAACTTCTAGTACGTCGCTGACTTCACGGCACATACTAATAATATAAGTTTGACAGATATTGATACCAAATTCCTGTTGCAGCGATCGCAAAATGCGGAAGGTTTGAATAACATCATTGGTTTTTTCGGAAAATGGTAATTCAGCGGGAATCAATGGTCTACGAGTTTGCAATTCTGCGGTTAACCAAGCTATTCTCTGTTCTTCGGATAATTCATGGTAAGATTGCGGTAAAAGCTGCAAATATTCCAGAATTTCATTAATTGCGTCAGCATGACGAGAGGATTCTTGACGAATATCTAATTGTGTGAGATGAAAGTCAAATATTTCTACTTGACAAATCAGATTTTCTAACTCTCGACAACTTAAACCTGTTTCCCGCAAGTTGCGTTGAATTAATAACAATTCCGCTAAAAATTCTGTACCAGACCGGTACTTATGTGCATCTTCATTTTGTGGTGTTTCTCGATTATATAAGGCTAAATTTCGATCTCGTGTATTTTCTAGTCTTTTCAGTATATAAGATAACTTCAAACGATAAGGCTCTTGACGGAACCTTAAAGCTAAAGAGTCATAAACGCTACTTAACTGTGATTGATCTAACTCCAGAGATTCCAGTAAATCTGGCAATACATCACTCCACTGCATAGACACGCTCAGTAATGTTACCAACTCTTTTACAGATTTAATATACCGCTCTAAAACCATTTTCCGTTGATAACAGGCGGTTTTCCATGTTACTTCAGGTGTCACAGAGGGATTACCATCTCGGTCTGAACCTACCCAAGAACCAAAGGAGCAGAAATTTGTCCCTGGTGGTTGTAACCAGGGAAAAGTTTCCTCAAGGGAGTATTTAAAGCGTTTATATAATTGTGTAATTCCATCAAATAAAACCTCTTGAAAGTAGTGAAGGGCATAGTCTACTTCATCTAAAACCGTCGGTTTGAACTGATGCAACTCATCCGTACGCCACCAGAGACGAATTTCTTCCAGTAACCTCTCTTTGATTTCTGCTGTTTCCCAAGGATAACTACCAGCACGACTTATGCTATCATCCATTTTTTGTAAAAGATGTACCACCTGACGCTGTTTATCTCGGATAGTATGACGGACAATTTCCGTCGGGTGTGCGGTGAAAACCAAGCGGATATCCAGTTGAGAAATCAGGCGTTGAATTTGTTGTGGGGGAACATTCAACTGAAATAATAGGGGAAATAAAGCCGCAAAACTGCCTTTTTGCTGAGTTTCCGGTGTCATTAAATCGCTACCTACTTCTTTCGTAATCAGTACATCTTCCTCCCGTTGGTTAGTAGTATAAATGATACTGGGAAAAAGTTTTTGTTCAGGTTGAATTGCATAGCGGGTTAATTGCTGTTTTTGCTCGTATTCCTGCTCAATAATATTAATTAGCTGAAAATAGAGCGCAAAAGCACGGGCGGCGCGAATAGCCTCATTGATATTCAATTGTTCAATCAATTCTACAGCTGAGGCGGCTTGGTGATGTGTGGCTTGTCCTTCCGGGGAACAGAGATTCCGCAGTTGACGTAATAAATCTACCATTTCCTGACCACATTCTTGCCGGAGAACCGTTTCCCACAATTCCTCTACTACTTGTAGACGGTGACGTAAGAATAATTCCGAGTGTAGCACCGGAGAATCAATATTTTCAGCTTTCATACTTTTGATCATACTCATAAGATACTCAAAATGTCTAATCTACCTTGTTTTGAGTATCCAATATTAAGCTGTTAGCTTTTTTAGGAACTACTCACAGGTTAATTTTACTTTTAACTGCTTTTCGTTTATTTTCAATCGGAAGAGGTAATTTGAATAAACCACTTCGCTAAATGCCTACTCATCATTTTAAGACAAAGTTCGCCTGCACTCAACAGCAAACAGGAGAAAAGCTATTTTCAGAATATTTACCCTGTTGTCATTGACTCAGACCATGGGAACTAGAATACAATACAGGGGACAGGGAACAGGGAATAGGGAACAGGGAACAGGGAACTCTTAACAGGGAACTATGAAATTCCCAAATTGAACCTTACAGGGGACAGGGAACAGGGAACTCTTAACAGGGAACTATGAAATTCCCAAATTGAACCTTTAAAACTCTTACCTTTGCGTCTTTGCGCCTTTGCGTGAGACTAAAATTCATACCCTGAGTCAGCAACGCCGTTTTTTTATTCATTACAGGGGACAGGGAACAGGGAACAGGGGACAGGGAACAGGGAACAGGGGACAGGGAACAGGGAACTCTTAACAGGGAACTATGAAATTCCCAAATTGAACCTTTAAAACTCTTACCTTTGCGTCTTTGCGCCTTCGCGTGAGACTAAAATTCATACCCTGAGTCAGCAACGCCGTTTTTTTATTCATTCCCTGGACACCAACAGAGTTAAATTTTTTACTAGTTTATCATCACCATAATGAACATATCTACCACATTAACAACCCGCTTAGACTTTTATTATCAAGAAATCAAAACAATTATTTTAGCGCGTCAAAATCCCATCACTGGTTTATTACCTGCGAGTACCGCTGTGACCGCTCATGGTGATTATACAGATGCTTGGGTGCGAGATAATGTGTATAGTATATTAGCGGTTTGGGGTTTAGCTTTAGCATATCGTAAAATTGATAGTGATGGTGGTCGCACTTATGAACTAGAACATAGCGTAGTCAAATTAATGCGAGGTTTGTTATTCGCTATGATGCGACAAGCTCATAAAGTAGAGAAATTTAAATATACACAATCCTTATTAGATGGACTTCACGCCAAATACAATACCTCCACAGGTGATATTGTAGTTGGTGATGATGAATGGGGACATTTACAACTTGACGCTACATCTATTTTCTTGTTAATGTTAGCAGAAATGACCGCCAGTGGATTATCAATTATTTTTACATTAGATGAAGTTAACTTTGTTCAAAATCTAGTTTATTATATTGGTAGAGCTTACCGGACACCAGATTTTGGAATTTGGGAACGGGGTAATAAAATTAATCATGGTAATGCAGAATTAAACGCCAGTTCTTTAGGAATGGCTAAAGCAGCTTTAGAAGCAGTAAATGGACTCAATTTATTTGGTGTTTATGGTAGTCAAGCCTCAGTAATTCACGTTTTACCAGATGAAATTGCGAGAGCAAGAATCACCTTAGAATCATTATTACCCAGAGAATCAGGTTCTAAAGAAATTGATGGGGCGTTATTAAGCATTATTAGTTATCCCGCCTTTGCTGTCGAAGATGATAAATTACGAGAGCGAACCTTTAAAGAAATTGTGAGTAAATTAGCCGGAAAATATGGCTGTAAACGCTTTTTAAGAGATGGACATCAAACAGTTTTAGAAGACACCGAACGTTTACATTATGAACCTAGCGAACTGAAAGAATTTGAACATATTGAATGTGAGTGGCCATTATTTTTCACTTATTTAGTTCTTGATGGATTATTTCGCGGTGAAAAAGCACAAGTTCAGAAATATCAACAACTTTTAAAATCACTATTGGTAGAACAAAATGGATTACAACTATTACCAGAACTGTATTATATTCCTGAAGAAAATATAGAAGCAGAAAAATTAAATCCCCAAACTCAATTAAGATTACCTAACGAAAATATTCCCTTAGTTTGGGCGCAAAGTCTATATTATTTGGGAGAAATGTTAAGCGAGGGTTTAATTTCCTTGGGAGATATTGATCCTTTAGGTAGACATTTAAGCATAGGGAAAAAACGCAATTCCTTAGTACAAATTGCTTTAATAGCCGAAGATGAAGAATTACAAAATCAGTTAGAAATATATGGAATTGAAACCCAAACACCTAACCAATTAGCACCGATTCAAGTTAGAAAATCTGAAGAACTTTCGCAAATTTACACCCAAATTGGTAGAAATGATCAATTAGGTTTAACAGGTCGTCCCCTGCGAAGACTGAGAAGTTTAACGACATCAAGATTTTTTAAAATTCAAGATCAAACAGTGGTATTTTTACCATCATTTTTAGATTCTCAGCAATTTTATCTAACTCTTGATTATCACTTTTTAGTAGATCAAATTAGAGGAGAATTAGCTTATATTCAAAAATATTGGAGTGATTTAGGTCGTCCGACTTTGACCTTAATGATTACTCGGACAATGCTAGAAACTGGTGCAGAAGCACTATTAGAATTAATGCAAGAACTCAAAGATGGTATTTGTCATGGAGTGCAGGTAAAATTAGGAAAATTAAATCAATTAATGCTGACAGCCGCAATTCAGAAAATTGATTTTTTGTCAGATATAACATTATCTCAATTATCAGTAATTAATCAAAAAATTCGTTGTAATTATCTGACTTCCCATTTAGAAAAAAGTTGGTCTTTGGGACATACTCAAGAATTTCAAATGGAATGCGAAACCAACTTAAATTTATTATTACAATATTTGCGTTCATCGGAAAATATTTATGAGCAGATTGAATTACTGCAAACATTAAGTCGCTTACAGGGTTTAGAATTTAATACAGGTTATGGAGGTCCAAATCATAAAGTCACTGTAGCTGATTTACTGGATGAAGTTTACAACAAAGCTGGCGATTTAGGGATTTGGGCGGTGGTACGACGGGCTGCGGGTTTACGTCAAATGCTTGATATTGGCTTATCAGACGCGGTAACGAGTATTTTGGTACAAGGAAAGCAAATTGCAGTCGGGAGGGCTTATAGTCAGGCTTCTTTGATGGTTGTTCCCATGTCTGCAAATGAAATTGCTGAGAAAATCAATAACTTCTGTCGTGAAGATATCCGCGACCGGGTTTTAACACAAGAAATTCTCATTTATCTTGGTGTTTTAATCAAATCTGAACCAAAATTATTTCGCGGTTTTATCACATTAAGAGTCGGTTATCTGATTCTTTTAATTACTAGCGAAATAGCTAGAGAATTTAATCTCACCCAAGATGAAGCTTATGAGAAATTAATGGAGTTATCACCTTTTGAAGTAAAAATGCGTTTGCGTCAAGTGTTAACTGGATATAGTGGTGTGAGTAATTTATTGCGTCAACAGGAATCATTGCACGTCAAACAAAAAGAAAGTGATATCGCTTGGGTTGTGTTACCTGTAAATAGTGAAGAAATAGAAGTTCCTCCCCATGGTTGGCGCAGATTTCGTCAAGCAGAAGGCGCATTAAATCGTGTACCCAAGAACTTTTTTAAACAAGTTTGGCTATTAATGCAGCATTGCAAAGGTTTAGTCATTGGTGACAAATTAGAACGACGGAATCGTTTAGAAAGTGAAATTATGCTTTCAGAAATGACCGCAGGAGAAAGAAATTTTGCTTTATTGGTTGAACATTTACTGAATAAAATTGAAGCCCCTGAATATCGCCAAGTCAATGTAGAAGCCCTGATGGAATTGGCTACAATTGTCGCTAATAACCCGAACTTGCAAATTGAAGAATATATCGTTTTAGATGTGTTAATCGGTCACGCAGTGCGGTTAGCGTGGTTAGAAAATCATCCCCATCGTCAAGATAATTATGATGAAGATAAAGCTCGTGCCTGGCCATCATTTTATAATAGTTCTCCTCAAGATTGCGCTAATTATATTTTGAAGGCCTTTAGGTTCTTAACGGAGTTCGTGAAAGATGTTTAATTACTAGATAAAGACGATCGCACCATTTCAAAAATGCGATCGCTCCTATCTATTTATATTTTATTTTTCAGCAAGTCAATTATATCCGTACTCCATTTAACTTGAAATCCACAGTGATTATTTGTACCTGTGTAGGGAAGTATCACACTTAATCCCTTACCCAATATCGTAGGTTGCCACAGATTAACAGCTTTATATTGCAACTGCATTTCTTGAAGTAGTTTGTTGACCTTAATAGCACTGATTTTTTTACCAGTGAGTTTTTCTAATTCTCTACCAATTTCTGTGGGAGTTAAGAATTGAGTTTGCACTCTCATTTGATGTAACCTCGGTAACGTTAGTTAGAGGTTATAATTTGGGAATTTCCCAAGGCAAGAATCAGTTAACTAAGGCTAGAAGTCTTGTATAATAGAGAATACAGAGTTTGGGAATTTATTTATCTTTGGGAATTCCCAAACTTTTTTACAAAAAATTATTATACTCAGTCTATGCCGAAAGTTAGTTGGAGTCCTGCTGTTAAACAGCGTGTGAGTCACTTTTTGGAAAAATTACTATCTTATGTGTTGGATTATCGTGATGATCTTCCAGTCCAATACAAATGGGAAGATGAATATAGTGATAGACCTAAATTAATTGTTGAAGCAAAGCTAAGATTCTTAAAAGAAATAGGCAAATTAGAAAAAAATGATCACTTTTACGAAATTATTAATCGTCTGAAAGATTTAGATATATGTGAAGATAGACGTTTCCATAAAAAGGGTAAAGATGATTGGCACTTTCGGTTGAAACTTTGGAGTAAGGATCAACAAAAAAATTTGAGAGAGTTTCATCAAGCATGGGAATCAGGCAGAACTGAAAAATCAAAAAAATTAGATCATCATCTAGACGAACCAACAGTATTGGGAAAACTCTGTGTTCAAGTGCCAGATTTACCAATGAATTTCCTAGCACGTCCTGATGAATTGAAGAAGGTCAAAAATTTGCTATTGGATAATCAAAACCAAAGAGTAGCAGTCACAGGAATTTCTCATCGTGTTGGTTTGCAAGGTATGGGAGGAATTGGCAAATCAGTTTTAGCCGCAATTTTAGCCCATGATGAAGACATAAGAAGTGTTTTCCCTGATGGTATCTTGTGGGTAACACTTGGCCAGAAACCAGCACTAACCTTGAGACAATCAGATTTAGCT
>Ga0315905_10001778_pt1 | contig 22928 bp, 21 predicted proteins | sample LakEriMetagenome_5_FD_203522 | JGI IMG/M metagenome (GOLD analysis project Ga0315905, IMG submission 203522) | Freshwater fungal communities from buoy surface, Lake Erie, Ohio, United States - Buoy 4 MA121 | ecosystem: Environmental > Aquatic > Freshwater > Lake | place: USA: Lake Erie, Ohio...
AAGCTAGTACCGCTGACCAACTGACCTGAGGTCTGGGCCAAATCAATTGCCGTTGCTCCTTCCAAAGCTTTTTCGGTGATGGAAGCTAATTCATCTTGCTCAGTACAGGCAGCCATGAAAAGCAAGTACGACAGTAACAAAAGGTTTTTAAATAGTTTCATGTGATTTGGTTTTAAATGGTTTCAAGAAGTTTAAATTATGATACCAAATACAGCCTCCAACATGAAGACAAAATGAAATAATGATTTTTTTTCATTTTTTTTTAAAAAAAAATAAGGCTGTCAGAATTTAATTGGAAAGCTAAAGCAAACCCGAGTTTTCCCTGTTTGGGACCCAATTTCCAAACTAACCCCTAGAAAAATAGCGACTTTGTACATGATTTGAAGGCCAAATCCTGATTTTTCTTTAGAAACATCCTTCAAGAACACCAACCCATTTTTTACCTGCTCTATTAACTTATAGTCGATTCCTGCTCCATCATTTTCGATCACCACCTCATACCTGTCCCCATTTTTTGTTCCTGAAAGGCTGATTTCTCCGCCAGTTTCCACATACTTTACGGCGTTACTCAGCGCATTCTGAATCATCATCTGACAGAGCGAAAGATTGGTGTCTGAATAAGTAAAAGGATCAATTTTTCCTATTCTAATCTGTATGCCTTTTTCCTCTGCAATCTCAGTCCAGTCTTCGACTATCCCTTCCACAACCAATTTCAAATCGACGGTTTCTGTTTTTAAAAATTGAGCATTATTTACTTTAGAAATCAAAAGCAGGGCATTGACAGACTTCTTCATCTTTTGTAAGGTATCCTGCATATCCATCAACTTTTCGCTCTGGTAGGAATTGAGGTTTTCATCCCTGAAAATGGCCTCCAACTTGGATTGCAGTACAGAAATAGGCGTCTTTAGTTCGTGAGACGCGTGAGAAATAAATATTCGCTCCTGATTAAATGACCGCTGAATTCGCTTCATCATCTCTGAAATTGCGTTATCTAGTAGTTCGAATTCTTTCGTAGTGCTATGAATAGATTTGTCGTGAAACTCCTGTGGCTCATTAATCCGAGATATTTTGGATTGGATAATTTTGTTGAAAGGAGCCATAATCCGTTTACTGATGGCTGAATCCAATAGAAATGAAAAGGCTAAAAATAAAAAAAGGATCCCCATAGCGATTTGAAAAAACATACCATCAATTTTTTCGATGGTGTTGAGGCTTCTACCAATTTCAAGAAGGTAGCTACTACCTTCTATTTGGATCACATCGGCAACTACTCGATAACTAATTTCTTCTTCCTCAATAATCCTTTTCTCACTAGAAATCTCTTCAACTATCTTAAAATCCGCAGGGACTGCCTGTAACAAAATATACTCTTCTTTTAGAATATTGTAGGAGCCAAATCCTTGTTCTGGGTTTTCGTTAGAAATAAAATTTTCAATACCTGCTTTTTGAATAAGTTTAAAAACCTCCTCCTTTTTTGCAAGTAGTTCCTCATCGGTATTGTCAATGATGAGTCGACTAAGCAAGTAGGGACTAAGCATTAAAAAAACTAGAAGGAAAATCCCTTTCCCCAAAAGATTAAAAACAAGTAGCTTATGAAATAATTTCATGCAATAATTTTATAGCCAAGTCCTCGAACAGTCTCCAACCAATCTACAGGTCCGTAAGCCCCTAGTTTTTTTCGAATATTTTTTACGTGAACGTCTATGTAATTGGATTGATAGTCGTCATCTAAATGATCTCCCCAAAGGTGCTCCGCCAATTGAAAGCGATTGAGAACACGGTTTTTGTTAATCAGCATAAACTGAAGTAAGATGTATTCCTTTTTGGTAAGCTTAATTTCTTGGCCTTCAAAAGAAATCAAAGGTTCATTCAAATGAATTTCAAATCCAGCTAACTGGACCACATCTTTTTTCCAACCACTTTTCCTCCTTAAAATTGCCTGCATCCTAGCTTTCATTTCCAATAAGGAAAAAGGTTTGGAAAGGTAATCATCAGCACCACTTTCAAAGCCCAGGAGTTTGTCCCCTACCTCAGTACGCGCGGTCAGGATAATTACGGAAGCATTTTCTTGGTACCTATTGACTTCCTGTAGGAGGTCTAGTCCATCTCCATCAGGCAATCCCAGATCTAGTAAGACAAAATCATAGGAATTGACAGCCAAATTTTCAGAAGCTGCTTTTTTGGTGCTTACCTCGTCAAGTACATGGTGCTCGGATTGGAGAAAATCATGGATTTCCTTGGCAAGGGATCGCTCGTCTTCAACAAGTAAAATTCTCATTTTGATCTTTTAAGGGAAAGCGTATAACTGGCTTTGATGGCCAATTGAAAGCGAGAAGAGGAAGTATCGTAGTCAGGAACTTGGGTAGGAATTACCCACCTAGGTTCCAACTGGAATTCCACCTTAGAATAGGTAAGTGATATAGGAAGGGCCATTTCTAGCCCTTGGGCTACAAAGCGTTGAGTTTCCAAATATTGGTTCCTGGTAAATTCATAGCCCCCAATTCGGTAATAATTACTGGTCCCAAGAAATAATGTAAATCGGGGTTCAACCGACAATACCCCTCCACCTTTAATGGGCTGATCCAATTCGAAATATCTTGAATGTCTGCTACTTATAAAAAAATCTCCAGGAGAATTTACCAAATACATCGCTTGTGTAGTGGAATAAAGTATTCCCCAATCTAGCCCAATTGTACCCTGAGCCATGCCTAAATTATCCTGACCTGTTGAATTAAGATTGCTAGCACCAAAGAAATGGTGATAGGAAAAGTCTACATCCAATTCGGGACTTAAGGGTTTAAAAAATCCAGCACCTACCCCTTTCTGCCAGGAAAGGTCTGTCGTTAAAAACTTACTTAATGTAGTAGATAAATAGGCACCTGATCGGTGCCAAAATAGCAGGTCGGTTGAGAAAATTGGGATTTTTTGTCCAAAATCTCTGGACATAAAACTAGCCTTATTTTGAAATCCAGTACTTACAATCAAGTAATCTCCTGACTCCTTTGTCACAGAGTCTCCTTGAGATTCCAAATCCTGGGCAAAACAAAGACAGGGAATGAGTGCATTGAAGAAAAGAAGGACCAAACCTTTTTTCATATGCTAAAAGAGGTCAGAAAGGGGTTGTTGCCAAAGTTCAACATGACTACTCAACCTCCTCCAGGACGTTGCTTAGGACCAGAAGGCCTGTTGCCATTACCGGGTAACTTGATAGGTTGGCCAGCTGGAGCCGATGAAGGACGGGTAATAGGACCTCCAGGCCTGTTTTTTGGAACCCTCCCATCAGGTCGGTTGGAAAGTGAGGCTCCATTTCCTTTAGCCGGTTTAGCTGCCCCATTTCCCTCTATTTTAGGAGTTCCTGCTCCAGGCATCGTACTCCTCCTCGAAGCACTTGAAATCCCTAACTTCTTCCCACCTCCATTGGCATTGGAAGAAATAGGTCTGTTTACTGGCTCTGTTTGTGCCAATGCAATCCCAGAAAAAGAGAGAAAAGCGAGCAGGAATAGGATCTTAGTCATTAGGTAAATGGATTTTTACATTCGCAACTTCAACAGGAAAGATGAAGAAAAGATGAAGAAATAAGGCCATTGAAAAAAATGGCCTTATTTCTTTTGTTTACTCTGCCAAGGCAGCTACTCCTGGAAGTACTTTCCCTTCCATGTGCTCCAGTAAGGCTCCTCCTCCCGTAGATACATAGGACACCTGATCGGTGTAGCCAAATTTATTTACCGCAGCGGCTGAATCACCTCCACCAATCAGTGAGAAGGCTCCATTGCGCGTTGCTTCAGCCACGTATTCTGCAATAGCTTTGGTTCCTTTGTTGAAAGACTCCATTTCAAATACACCCATAGGGCCATTCCAAAGGATAGTTTTGGATTCCAAAATCACTTTTCCAAACAGTTCTCTGGTCTTGGGTCCAATGTCCAAGCCCATCCAGTTGTCTGGAATCTCTCCCTTGTTGACTAATCCCTGGTTGGCGGTATTCGAGAAATCATCTGCAATGACGGTATCTACTGGCAAAATCAAATTGACCCCTTTGGCCTTTGCCTTCTCCATCAACTCCAACACGAAATCAAGTTTGTCTGCTTCCAAAAGAGAGGTACCGATTGATCCTCCCTGCGCCTTCGCAAAAGTGTAGGACATGCCTCCACCAATAATCAGGTTATCTACTTTTTCGAGCAAACGCTCAATGATCAAGATTTTGTCGGCGATTTTGGCTCCACCCATGATGGCCGTATAAGGACGCTCAGGGTTTCCAAGCACTTTGTCTGCATTGGTCAACTCAGATTCCATCAGGTATCCTGCTACTTTTTGTGAAAAGTTGGCAGCAATCACCGCGGTGGAAGCATGAGCTCGGTGGGCCGTTCCAAAGGCATCGTTGACATAGACATCTCCAAGCTTGGCCAGCTTGGCTGCAAAGTCTGCATCCCCTTTTTCTTCTTCCTTGTAAAAGCGGAGATTCTCCAGCAACAACACCTGACCTGCACCAAGTTGAGCAGCCTTTTGAATGGCTTCTTCTCCAATGCAATCATTTGCAAAGCTGATCTTTTGACCTAGTGCAGCCTCAACCGCTGAAACAATGTGCTTCAAGGAATACTTATCCTCAGGCCCACCCTTCGGGCGACCTAGGTGAGACATCAAAATAGCAGATCCTCCATCGTTCAAAATCTTTTTGATTGTAGGAACAGCCGCCTGAATACGCGTATCGTCAGTAACTTGAAAATGCTCGTCTAAGGGAACATTGAAATCCACCCGGATCAGGGCTTTTTTGCCAGCAAAGTTGAGGCTATCTACATTTTTTACATTCAAAGACATGGGATAAGGTCGAATAGGTGAGAACTAAAGATGCATTTAAAATCGATACGAATTTAACTCAAATCCAGCCAATACGAAATAGAAAGCAAGGAAAAACTAGCCCTAGTGAGTAGGCTGTGCGGCGGCTCGCTTGAGACGATCGTTGATGGCACGACCCAATCCGTTTTCTGGAACAAATTCGGCGAGTATGACGGCTGCAGCACTTTCATCCAAGAGTCGCATCCCCATAAACAGACGTTGAGCTGCTTCTGGCAAGTCCTGGCTTGGGCTAAGTACAAACTGCCTATCCGTGGGAAGACTAGGAAAATGTGTTGAAAAACTCAGTACACCAACTTCCTTTCCTTGCTGGATCAGTTGCGGGACGAGTTCCTGTAAATCCCCCAAAATAAATGGCTTCCGTGGAGCATAGTGACTTGCCAATTGACCTGGTGCACTGGGATTACTGGAGCTATGCGCCTGAACTGTCACCTGACCCACAATAGCTTCAACCTTGGAAAGATCAAGTCCTCCCAAACGATAGATGACTACTTGCTCTCCTTCCATCCCCACAATGGTACTTTCTAGTCCTACGGCACAAGCGCCGCCGTCGAGAATGTAGGGGATTTGAGTCCCCAATTGTGCATCCACATGACCTGCCTGTGTAGGGCTGATGTAGCCAAAAGGATTGGCACTAGGTGCAGCAAGCGGAAAATCAAGCTGCGCTAGGAGCGCCAAGGTCAGCGGATGATTGGGCACTCGTACCGCCACTCGGTCCAATCCAGAAGTAACCAAATCTGGAACACTGGCTTTGCGAGGCAACAAAACCGTCAAGGGACCTGGCCAAAAGGCTTCGGCCAAACGCTTGAGCTTTTCTGGAAATTCAGAGACAAATGGACTTACTTGTTCCAAGGAGGCCACATGTAGGATCAAGGGATCAAAGCTGGGTCGGTTTTTGGTTTCAAAAATGGAACTGACGGCCTTCACATCGAGTGCATTGCCCGCCAAGCCATAGACCGTTTCGGTGGGAATGGCAACCAATTGTCCCTGTTTTAGGTACGAGGCTGCCTGTGGAATATCGGTCCCTACCTGCGCCATTATTTTGATTCACAAAAGTCCTTGATCCAAGTTTCTGCTTCTTGGTAACCCAAAGAAAGGGCCATTTTCAAATCTGCGCAGCCTTCATTTTTTTGGCCCAAAGCACTCATTTGTGTGACGCCAAGTAGGTAATAGGCCTCCCCGTTTTTAGGATCCAAATTGACGGTTTTGGCCAGTGATTCTATCCCATGTATAGGATCGTTCATCCCTAAATTGGCTTTGGCCAAACGGAAATGTGCCTCTGCATGGTTGGGCTCCTTCTGAACTACGGCTTGAAAATCAAGCATCGCATCCTCATAGGACTCCATGGTCAGTAAGGTCGTTCCCCGATTGAAAAGAATATCCAATTGACTGGGGTCGAGAGCAGCCGCCAAGTTAAAATCTGCCAATGCCGCCTTGTAGTTCGTCAGCTCCATATTGGCATTGCCGCGGTTAAACCAAGGCTTGTAGTTGGTCGAATCGATTTTGATGGCCTGATCAAATAGCGGAATCGCTTCCTTGATTTTTCCCTGCTGAAAAAGCGCCACTCCCTTGGCATTTAATGCTGTGTGCTGATTTGGATTTTTCTCCAATACCTGGTCAAACTGGATGACTGCCTCTGCCCAATCCTGGGCGTCCATTTTCTCCAAGCCCACTTTCATGAGTTCCTCCTCGTTTGGAGTACAGGCAAGACTACTGAATACAAGAAGGCAAAGGATCCAAAGCTGTTTCACAGGAATAAATTTTCGGTAAAGTTACGAATTCGAGTTTAGGAGGAGGCTAGTTTTTGTCGGAATGCATCTGGAATAGCCACGGGTTTCATACTTGACTTGTCTACCGAAACCAGTACGCTTTTGCAGGTGGCATATACTTGCTCCTTGCCTGTGCTGTCCTTGCCTAAAAGCACTTGCTCCAGATCAAAGGAAGAATTGCCGAGTCTTGAGCACTTCACCAAGGCCTCCACTTGATCCGTCAAGTGTATGGGACGAATGTAGTCGATCTCGATTCTACCCACTACAGTACCCACATCCAGCACATCCCAGCCAGCCACTTGATATAGAAATACCGCTCGAGAGTGTTCAAAATAACTAAAATAGACTCCATTGTTGACATGGAGATAGCCATCAATATCTGAAAAACGAAGTTGGATTGGCGTGGTAAAGGAAAAATCAGCACGGAGCTGCGGAATATCAAAACTGCGCATTAACGTAAAATTTCGGAGGTACTTGTTTTTTCGAGCATCCGCAAGATGGAGGGATTGTAACCGATCAAATCGATCACTGCTTCAAAGGTAACCCAGGCCAAAGAGATGCTCTCGTCGCTACGCACCAAGGGCTCTTGGAGATCTGCCTCAATCAGGTAGCGGACATCGAAGTGAAAATGTTCTGCCACATGGGGCCGCTCTGGAATGATGTGCTTGTCCAAATCAAAAATATGGGTATCCACAAATTTCAGGGTGGTGAGTCCACTTTCTTCTCTAGCCTCCTGCATGGCTACTTCCAGGAGATTCTCATTTCCATCCGCATGGCCACCAAGCTGCAGCCAACGTCCCAACTTGCGATGAAGTGTGAGTAGGGTGTGCGTTCTTTCCTTATTTACAATCCAAGCAGAGGCCGTAAAATGGCCTGCAGTTCGTTCACGCGAATAAGCCAAGGGGTCTTCAGTCAAGGCCAGAAAATCAGCCACAAACTGATTTTCCTCTTCAAAGGGGGTTCTATACGCTCCCAATTGGGTTTTAAGGGTAATTCTATCCATAGTTAAGGTCTTTCAAACAACCGATCCATCAGGTCATCAAAGGGCTTGGCATCGTAATACAATCGGTCAGAATACACCGAAGCAAGTAATTTGAAGTAGCTGGGTTGCTGGTTGATTCGGATTTTTTCTAAGGAAATATTCCCATACAATTGGCTAATCAATTCACCTTCTTTGGGGAGTTGCAGTGGGGGCTTGAAGTAAAATTTCTCCGTTTCTTTCACCTGATCATTCACTTCCTCCAGCTTCCGATCCAAACTTACTTGTTCGTACCCCAAAGCTATAATGCGCCTACTTAATCCCAAGAAAAGAAGGGAAAAAGAATTTGAATCGAGGGGCGGGCCAAAGCTTAGGGCAAAGCCATTGGCATACACGGAGGAAAACACATGGACTTCTGGGCTTTCGTTGATTTGTGCGCGCTTGTAGTGGTAGTTTCGGTACACCAAATCATAGAGGGTTTTGGATTCTTCGGAAGTATTCCATGCTTCGAGATCCTGGAGGTCCTTTTCTTTGACTAAAAAATTCTCCTTCACCGACAAGGATTGATTGCCTCCTCGTGGTGGAAAGATTTTTTTCAATAAGTCATCAAAGAAATCACCCATCTGTCCTTCGTTTGTATTTTCCTGAGGCACTCACCTCCACTTTCCCTTCCTCCACCAATTGGCGGAGGCATTTGAGATGCCCCAAGGAAGCAGGCTTATTGAGCGCTTCAAATAGCTCCTGCACACTAAACACTTCATCAGTTGCCAAAGTTTGCAGGACTTGCTCCTTAAACTTGATTTCAACTTCTAATGGAAGGCTGGCTTTTTTTTCTTCTACACAACGATCGCAAACCCCACAGCTCTCGTCGCTAAATTCCCCAAAGTAGGATTGAATAAATTGGGTTCGGCAAATTCGCGTTTGATGTGCATAGGCCACCATTTGGGTCGCCTTGTGCAGGGTAAGTTCTCGCCTTAAGGAGATGCGCTTGAAATTGAGTGGAAGGGTAGCTGCATCATACCGCTCCGTCAAAAATGTGAGTTGCGGTCGATCTTTTCGAGGTTCGTAATCCAATACCTCCATTTTGGCCAACTCGAGCAAAGATTTGATCAAACCCGCTTCATCCATCCCTGCTGCTTTGGCTAGCTTGGCTTCATGAATGTTGAAATATTCTGAAAATAAATTCCCTCCATGTGTTCGAAGCAGGATTTTGATCACCGGATCGAGCTTGGCATGTTGGATTTGAACCTCATAGAGTCGCTGGGGATTGACAAGGAAATGTGCTCGTGAAGGGGCAAAAAAACTTTCGTTGAGTGCAATCAACCCTTCTTCCTCCAGCACCTTGAGGGCATAAAAACTATCCAATACCGGCAGCTGGTAGGTGTTTGCAAAATCAGTAATCTCAAAATCATGGCTGCGCAAAGATTGGGCTCCAATGGCCAATTGAAAATAGTTGGCGAGGCATTGGTACACACGTCGTAGAAATTCTATTGGTGGATAGACTAGCGCTGCTCGGTCCAACAGCTGTTCAAAATCCTGGGAATTGGACAGAAGTACGGCAAAGGCCTTTTGCCCATCTCTTCCTGCTCGACCGGCTTCCTGGTAATAACTTTCAAGGTTTTCAGGCAAGTCACTGTGTAGCACTACCCGTACATCGGGTTTGTCTATACCCATCCCGAAGGCATTCGTGCTGACCATGATGCGTACCTGATTCGCTTTCCAGGCTTCCTGTTTGGCAGAACGATCGAGAGCTGTCATGCCTGCATGGTAGGCCGCTGCGGAAAAGCCCATTTGCTGGAGTTGCTTGGCCAACTGTTGGGTCGCTTGGCGGGTACGTACATACCAGATCGCAGATCCAGAAATTCGCTTTAAGATTTCAAGTCCTTTTTCGAGTTTGTTCTCTACCAATCGGACGCTGTAACTCAAATTCTTCCGGGCAAAACTTTGGTGAAAGGTGGCAGCCTTCTTAAGCTGCAGCTTTTCTAAAATATCTTTTTCAACCTCTGGTGTAGCCGAGGCAGTCAAGGCAAGGACATTGACTTTGGGATGATAGGCTCGTATGGTCGCGATTTCGAGGTAGGCGGGTCGAAAATCATAGCCCCACTGGGAGATGCAATGCGCCTCATCTACTGCAATCAGGTTGAGGTTCATCTGCTTGAACCGCTCCACAAATAGTTCAGATTTTAAGCGCTCTGGGGACAGGTATAAAAATTTGACTCCCCCACGGATGCAATTGTCCAACAGGGTATCGATCTCTCGAGCACTCATACCAGCATGGAGTGCTACGGCTTTTACCCCACGGGCTTTGAGGTAATCCACCTGGTCTTTCATGAGGGCGATTAGCGGGGAGATGACAATGCAGATCCCCTCTTTGGCCAGTCCAGGCAACTGGTAACAGAGGCTTTTCCCACCCCCTGTAGGCAAAATGGCAAGCGTATCCTCTCCTTGGTACACCGCATCGATGACCTGCTTTTGTACAGGACGAAACTCCTTCCACCCAAATACCTCCTTCAGGAGAATTAACAATCGGTCGTTTGCCTCAGTCATGAACCTTTGAAATTACAAAAAAACCCTAGTTCACCGTGAGCAAGAAGGCATAAATTGAAAAAGAATCCTGCTTGTAGCTCCCTTAGAAATTCACCTTAAATCCTGAATAAGCCGTAAAAATCGAGTCTGTTGGGAAGGCTTTTGTAGGCTCAGTTTGGCTAAAATCTATCCGTTCTTTGGGTTGAAGCGATCCCCATTCAAGGCGATTTTGATCTGGCAAAAAGGTCACTTTGATCCCTGGAAACCAAATAGAATCCCCACTTACCATCCCTTTCAGAGGAATTGGAACCGGATTTCGTTGGCCTGCCAGCCGGTTGGGAAGAATGGAATACGAGAGTTGGGCAATAGGAAAATCCTGATTCCAGGAAAGGTGATGCTCCCCAAGTTTGAGGTCTAGGATTCGCTGCTCGTCCTTGGTAAAAAAGTACAACTCTAGGGCTGGCCGCTGCACCTCAGTCCACAGATTGGAGATAGCCCAAAGAAACCCAAGCACCAAAGCAAACCGAGCAAGGATTTTTCGATTGCCCAACTCCCAATTTCCCCAAATCCAAAGTACTCCCCAAATAGCAAACATCCCTGCGAGGGAGAGGTGAATCCCCTGCCAAAGCGCAGCCGGCAATTCTTGGAGGATATAGGTGATTTCGTTTTGGATAAAAAGTAAAAAGTCCACACTAACTCCCAACAAGGATCCTAGGATGGGAATCCAAGCGAGCAAAAGAAACGGAACCCCTGCGCATAAGATGATGTAGGACAATGGGACAATAAGTAAGTTGGCCACCAAAAAATAGGTGGGGAACGTATGAAAGTAGTGGAGCGTCAGTGGGCTGGTAATCAGCTGAGCAGCAAGGGTGACAGTGGCCATTTGCCAAAAATAATCCAGTACGCGATTGGAGGGGGCCCACATCCGAAGGAGGATAGGCTGCAAGCCCACGATCCCAGCAACCGCCAGGTACGAAAGCTGGAAGCCAAGATCAGTTTGAATATCAGGATCAAGCACCAGGAGCAGCAGCGCTGAAAATGCCAAAATATTCCAAATGGAAGGTTTTATTTTTCGCATTTGCCCGAGGGTAACTAAGGAGAACATGACGACCGCACGCACCACGGAGGGGGAGAATCCCGTCATCAGCGCATAGATCCAGATCAGCACCATGACCAGAAAGAGGTAAGTTTTTCGAAGGGCATGTCCCTCCTGTTTAAAAAAAGTCAGTGGAAGCAGCAATATGGAGTAGATGATCCCTACATGAAGTCCGGAAACAGCCAAAATATGCTGGGTCCCCGTTGCCGAATAGGCTTGCTTTACCTCCTTGCTTAGGGATTCCTTTTGTCCCAGCAGGAGTGCCAAGGCGATTTGTTTGGACTCAGGCCTAAGAACATACTGGTCAATTACCCCTGCAAAATAATGACGCAAATGTTCCAAGGTGAAATTCAGGTCATTGCTTTGCTTGATTGGGAGCAGGACAATTTTTTTCCCTAGAAACTGCCGGAAGTGAATTCCCTTGGCAGCCAAAAAACTCTTGTAATTAAATTCATTTGGAAAACTTGGAGGGGCTAGCCGTTCGGGATTGCTGGGGACCCAAATCACCTGCCCTGGATACAATGCCTCATCCAGCTGGTGGTATACCAGAACCAATGATTTCTGAGGCTGCCAGCCTTGTGCTCCGCGTTTGGCAACTACTGACAGTAAATTCTCCGATGAATTGGCTTTGGGAACATCATAGCGCTGCACTTCGGCAAGGTAGCCTTTGCCCTCTTCCCAAGGGATGTCTCCGGCAAGTGCCTCTTGCCTAGAATTAAGGGATACATAGCAGCCCAAGCCAATCAAGAGCAGGTAGGCCAGAGATGAGCTTAAGAAAGGACTGGGTGAAGGAGACCGATTCAGATGACCTAGATAGATTAACCAAATCGCAGCCAATAGCCCCAAGAAAAGTGAGGGTGAAACCTGTGGAATCAAAGCTGTGAGTAATGCCCCTCCGAAAAAAAAGAAGAGGTACCTCAAAAAGGGAAAGTCAGCAAAAGTCATGACTAAAAAATTAATAGTTAAAAAATTAGAGGCCTTCCAAACTCATTCCTAGTTACCTAGAAGGGGATGAATGCCAAATCCCCATAAAAAATTGATTTACGCGTACTTGGAAAAGAGCGCTTTCTAGCTCAGTTCCATTTTGTAATGCTGTATGGCACATTCCTCAAACTGATCCCCTACCGCTTGAAATCCAAACTTAGCATAGAGCGGTATCGCATGGATTTGGGCATGGAGGTATTTCTTTTTTGCTTTTCCATCTGGATGCTGGTTGATATCTGCAAGTACAGCAGCCACCAAGGCTTGACCTACCCCTTGTCCTCTTGCTTCTTGGAGAACAGCAAATCGTTCCATTTTCACCCCATTTGCAGTGAATCTCCAGCGGGCGGTGCCCACTGGGGCTCCATCAAGCTTCGCCAAAAAATGAATTGAGCTTTCCTCAAACTCGTCGTATTCTTCTGACGCATCTACTTCTTGTTCCACGACAAATACGAGTTCGCGAATTTGAAATGCAGCTTGTAGACCTTCCTCAGTCGTTATTTTTTCTACTGTTGGCTTCATGGCGTAGTTTTTCTTTTTCTTCTTCACTTTTCTCGTAAGCGGCGATGATGGCTTTGACCAGCTTGTGTCGAATTACATCACTGCCACTCAATCTTACTACACCAATCCCTTTGACATCATTCAGGACGCGAAGTGCTTCGGAAAGTCCAGATTTTTGGCGCGTAGGTAAATCTACCTGGGATTGGTCACCCGTAATGATCACCTTAGAATTGGGACCCATACGGGTCAAAAACATCTTTATTTGTTCGGCCGTGGTATTCTGTGCCTCATCCAAGAGTATAAAGGCATCGTGAAGGGTTCTTCCGCGCATGTAAGCCAGCGGAGCGATCTCAATAGCGCGTGTCTCTTGGTAATACTTCAATTTCTCTGGGGGAATCATGTCTTGAAGTGCATCGTAGATCGGCCGCAAATAGGGGTCTAATTTTTCTTGCAAATCGCCCGGAAGGAATCCCAAATTTTCACCTGCTTCCACGGCTGGTCGAGTGATGATGATTCGCTTAACCTCTCTATTTTTTAGTGCGCGTACCGCCAAGGCTACAGCAATGTAGGTTTTGCCTGTTCCGGCAGGACCTAATGCAAACACCAAGTCATTTTTGAAGGCTGCTTCCACCAATTTGCGTTGATTGGCAGATTTGGCTTTGATGACTAAACCCTTATTCCCAAAAACAATGACTTGATCCTTATTAGCCTCTTCAAAGGGGCCTCCTTCAATGGCCAAGTAATCCTTGACATGTTCTGGGCTCAAGCTTCCAAAGCGCTCAAAGTGCTCCAAAAGCATGTTGATCAAATCATTGATTCTCAGAATTTCTGGGGGACTTCCCTGTATTCGGATTTCATTTCCGCGGGAAATTATTTTACACTGAGGGAAGGCCTGTGCAATCTGACGAATGTTTTCATCGGCTGTTCCAAAAAACTCAGCCAAGGGAACATGCTCTAGGGTAATTACTTTTTCGACCAAAGTTTTGTTTAGATTAGGTACACCTTGAAGGCAAAAGAATAAAATGTCTATTTTTGTTCAGTCCCCAACAAACAAAACTACAAAATTTTACTTTACATGTTCTTATGGCCTTGGTGACATTCCTTTCTGATTTCGGGGACATGGATTACTATGTTCCGGCAGTGAAAGCCAAGATGCTATCCATCAATCCACAGTTGCAAATTGTGGACATTTCACATGGAATAGCGGCTTTCGACTTAGAGCATGCCGCCTTTCTTCTTCGCGCTACTTTCCGGGAATTCCCTAAAGGCACCGTGCATTTGGTGGGCATCAATACTACAGGTACAGCAACAGCAGGATACATTGGCATCAAGCTTGAAGATCATATTTTTATCGGTCCCAATAATGGAATTCTAAGCATGTTGGCAGACTATGATCCGGGAATTATCGTTCAATTTGCCGATATTCATGTGAAGGACTCTACCTTCCCGACCCGAGATATCTTAGCGCCTATTGCTGCAAAGGTGGCTTCTGGTGCTGCCATACACGACTTTGGAGGTCCTTCTACCCAGTTTAAAAAATTAATGCCTCGCCAAGCAAAGGCAACTCGGGAACAGATTGTCGGTCATGTCGTGCGTGTAGACCGCTATGGTAGCTTGATTACCAATATCCGCCGGGAAGTATTTGAAAAGTTAAACCCAGGGAAATTCACAGTCCAGTTTGGAAGAGAGACGCACCGCCAACTCCAAACGGGCTACGACCAAGTGGAGGCGGGTGAGCCCTATCTTTTTTTTAATAGTTTGGATGTACTAGAAATAGGCATCAATCATGGGCATGGGGGCAACTTGCTCGGTTTGAAGCGAGATAGTGTGGTCTACATCAACTTTGAGTTATGAGTTTGATTCGTGTGGTCCGGATGACCTTCCGACCTGAAGCAACTGCAGCATTTCTTGAAAATTTTGAAATCAACAAATCTGCAATTCGAAATTTTCCAGGTTGTCGGCATTTGGAACTCTGGCAGGACCAGAATCAAAAAAATATTTTCGTGACCTATAGCCATTGGGAAAGCGAGGAGGCTTTGAATCAGTATCGTGATTCACAGCTATTTAAATCCGTTTGGAGTTTTACAAAAACCCTGTTTACAGAGAAGCCTCAAGCTTGGAGTACAAAAAAAATACAGGAAGTAGGAGAATGAGTTTGTAGAAAATCATTTTTGTACTCATATTTGCACCCCATTCAGTAAGGAATGGAAGCGTTTAATGCCCAGATGGCGGAATTGGTAGACGCGTTGGTCTCAAACACCAATGAGGTTACACTCGTGCCGGTTCGACTCCGGCTCTGGGTACAAAGGCTTGCATCGCTGCAAGCCTTTTTTGTTTTTAACCAATTTTTACCCATTCCCTCTCAAAATCTCCATCGGAGGTTGGTTGATGATTTTTCGACCATTGAGCCAGCCCAATACAATTGTGAGGAGGGTAATCACCAAATAAATCACCAAACCCTCTTTCCAAGCCAAACTAAAATTCAGCTGAAAGACAAACTTGCCCAACAAGAACGTCGCAAGAAAGGAAAGCAAAATCCCAGAAAGGGAGGCAAGACTCCCCAAAAAGAAGTACTCCAAGGTATTGATCTGCCGCACCAAGGCAGAGCTAGCGCCTAAGGTACGGAGCAAGATGCTCTCCCGCATGCGTTGGTACTTGCTGATAATCAACGAACTGATCAACACCAAGATCCCTGTAGCAATGGAGAAAAAGGCCATAAACTGAATCACAAAGCTGATCTTACCCAAAATCTCTTCAAGTGTCTCGACAATCGTTCCGAGGTTGATGATGGAGATATTTGGAAATTCCCGAACCATAGCGGCCTGCATTTCAGCGGCCTGCTTATCCGTGCTCGTTTTGGTAATGATCACATGGAACTTGGGAGCTTCCTCCAAAACGCCTTCAGGAAAAAGGACCAAGAAATTGGTGGAGACTTGATTGAACTTCACCTCCCGGAAACTTCCGATGTAGGTTTTGATGGGGCGACCCTGCACATTGAACTCTACTTCATCACCAATTTTAAAACCATTCCCCTCTCCAAACCCTTTCTCAAAGGATACAAAAATGCTGTCTCCCCTGCTTCCCTTTGGAATCAGACCCCCATCCGTGAGTTGCTCAGAGGAGATCAAGGTATCCCGATAGGTCACCCGAAACTCTCGGTTGTAAAGCCAACGGCTGTAATTCTTCTCTTCTGGCTGTTCCTCGTTTGCTTTTTTTGTAATCCCATTGATGGTATTCAATTGCATCGTCACGATCGGCACCTCCTGCAAGATGGGCATCTTTCGACTTGCCACCTGCTCCCGCACTTTTTCTAGCTGAGGGGTTTGAATGTCAAACATGAGCATGTTGGGCTGGTCCTTTTTATCCGCAAACTTGGCTTCCTGAAGCAACTGATTTTGCAAGAAAAACAAGGTGCTGATCATCGCCGTACCCAGACCAATGGTCGCAATCAGGGAGATGGTTTGGTTATTGGGCCGGTACAAATTGGAAAGCGCCTGACGCCAAGGGTAACTCAAGGAAAGTGGTAAAAACTTACGAACGGCCCACATCAGACCAGTACCCACTCCCCAAAGCATTCCAAAGGCAACGAGCACAAAGGCTGTGAAACCCAAAGCCCAAGTAACCTTGCCGAGAAGGTAAAAGCTAAAGCCAAAAATAAATAACAGAATTCCTGCAAGAACAGCCCAACGAGCTGGATCCTTCAGCAAGGTGCTATCGGCAGTTTCTGGCCGTAAGGTAGCCATCGGAGATACCTTGCGAACCTTGAGCAGGGGCAATAAGGCAAAGAGTATAGAAACAAATAGGCCAGTGACCATGCCAAAGCCCACGGATTTCCAAGATATTCCAACCGTGACTTCCACAGGCAAAAAGTCTGCAAAAACAACAGGAAGGGCAAACTGCAACAATGTCCCCAAAATGGAACCTATCGCGGCTCCAATAAAGCCCATCCCCACAATCTCAAGGAGGTAAATCAACAATACATCCAGAGAAGCCACTCCCAAGCAGCGAAGTACGGCTACGGAGGCTAACTTCTCCTTTACAAACACATTGACGGCTGAGGCCACTCCTACGCAGCCTAGCAGCAAGGCAATGAAGGCCACCAAACTCAAGAAATTGGACAAGTTGCCAAACGAGCGGCCCGTACTTTGTTTCCGGTCTTCAACGGTGTCCGCATCAATGCGTTCGAGTTCCCACTGCGCTTCGTAGGGCTTGATCAATTTGGCTACATCGACACCCGCAGCAAATTGCAAATACCGATTGTATTCCACACGGCTCCCGTACTGCACCAAGCCTGTAGCCTCCAAATACGCCAAAGGAATGTAGACGGCAGGGGCGACGCTAGCGGTAATCCCAGTTTGGCCGGGCACCTTCTGAAGCTCCCCAACAATTTCAAAGTTTAGGTTCCCCACCTTTATGGAATCCCCTATTCGCGCATCAAATTGGGCCATAAGCGCTTTTTCTACTAGCGCCTTTTTGCCTCCACTTCTAAAGCTTTTCTCCCCAGCTGCAGGGATGGTTTCAAACTTTCCATAAAAAGGGAAATTCCCTTCCAAGGCCCGTACTTGTGTGAGTCGGCTGGCATCACTTTTAGGAAAGGCTACCATAGAAGCAAAATTTACTTCTGAGGCAGTTGCCACCGCGAGGGAATCTAACCCGATGTCTCCAAGTGGCTTGCTGTTTTCGAGTACCAAATCTGCACCCAATAGCTCCTTGGCTTGGTTATCAATGTCTTTGACTAGGTTTTCTCCAAAACTGCTGATTGCCACCAAAGCCGCTATTCCCACCACAATGGAGGAAACAAAAAGTAGCAAGCGGGAGAGATTTTTTCTAAAATCCCGCAGCGCCATTTTTAAAATCCAAGCAAAATCAGGCATGCGTCTCCTCCTGTATTTTTCCACCCTTGATATGAACGATGCGCTGCGTTTTGGCTGCCAATTCCAAGTCGTGCGTGACGAGCACGAGGGTCGTTCCTTGCTCTTTATTCAAATCAAAAATCAAGTTTTCAATCAAGGCGCCTGTTTCGGTGTCCAAGTTGCCAGTTGGCTCATCGGCAAAAAGTATTTTGGGTGCATTGGCAAAGGCTCTGGCGATAGACACACGCTGCTGCTCTCCACCGGATAGTTGGGTTGGGTAATGAGTGGCGCGATCTTTCAATCCTACCTTATCCAACAACTCCATGGCCTTTTCTTTCGCATTGGTTCTTTTTTTCAATTCCAGCGGCACCATCACATTCTCCAATGCAGTGAGGGTGGGGAGCAACTGAAAGTTTTGAAAAATAAAACCCACATCTCGGCTTCGAACTGCAGCACGCTGATCTTCATTCAATTTTTCAAGGGATTCGCCATTGAGCACTACAGAACCAGTGCTGCTGGAATCAAGGCCTGCACACAAACCCAAAAGGGTGGTCTTCCCACTTCCGGAGGGTCCGACGATGGCGATGGTTTCTCCAGCTTGGATAGAAAAAGTTACCTGATCCAGGACGGTGAGCTTTCGGCTACCGCTTTGATAAGTTTTACTTACGTTTTGAAGGTCTAAAATGGACATGAAGTTGTTCGAGGAGTTGAAAAGTCAAACGCTATTTTTACTTAATTTGTTAGCGACTTTGTAAAATTCGTTGGAATTCGCGTAAAGAAAACAAAATTACAACAGTTAAGGGGCTTCCTGTCGACAGATAGCACAAATTGATCGACCAAGGCGGCATCTTGAATAAAGTAAACCATCCACCCCGCCCCTTATTTGGGCAATTCAAAAGTTAACCGATTCGCTATGAAATCAACACACAGAAATTTTTCCTTTTACTTGCTCTTTATTTTAGCTGCATGGCTTACCTCCTGTAGCGCATCAACCGAAAAAAAGCAAGCAGAAGAAGGAACACAAGTAGTTGCCACTACGGCGAATAAGCCCATTTTATTTTTTGGAAATAGCCTCACTGCAGGCTATGGAATTGATCCGGAAGAATCCTTTGCTGGTCGGATTCAAACCCGCTTGGATAGCTTGAAAAAAGAGTATCGCGTGATCAATGGAGGACTAAGTGGGGAAACTACCGCCGGCGGACTAAGTCGTTTGGACTGGTTTTTGGAAGAGGAGCCCTATTTATTTGTGTTGGAATTAGGTGGTAACGATGGATTAAGGGGGATTGCACTCACCGAAACCAAGAAAAACCTTTTAGCCATAGTGGATAAGGTTCAAGCCAAATATCCAAACACCAAAATCATCTTGGCAGGAATGCAGATTCCTCCGAATATGGGACAGGAATACACCGAAGAATTCAAAGCCATTTACCCTGCTGTGGCCAAAGAAAAAAACATTGAGTTGATCCCTTTCCTGCTCGAAGGTGTGGCGGGTAACCCGGACCTAAACCTTCCCGACGGCATCCATCCCACCGCGGAAGGACACCGTTTGGTCATGGAAACCTTGTGGCCCTACATTTCAAAAGCACTTTAATATTTCGACTTCCTAACTTGCTTATTAATTGCTAGTTTAGTCCGCATCAACCCCATCCTTTTATGGCCTTACAAATCAAAGAAACCCAAGATAGTTACGACGTCATCATTGTTGGTTCGGGTGCTGGCGGAGGCATGGCTTCCAAAATTCTTTCCGAAGCCGGACTTTCTGTCGCAGTCGTCGAAGCAGGTGGAGATTTTGACCCCGCCAAGGAAGAAGATCGAACCCAACTTCGCCCACCTTGGGAATCCCCAAGAAGAGGTGCGGGCACCAAAATCCGTCCCTTTGGAGATTTTGATCAGGCCATCGGAGGATGGGAAATAGAAGGCGAGCCCTACACTCGCAAGGATGGAACGCAGTTTGACTGGTTCCGATCCCGCATGGTGGGTGGCCGTACCAATCATTGGGGACGAATTTCACTCCGCTTTGGACCCAATGATTTCAAACGCGCCAGCATCGATGGCATGGGTCATGACTGGCCCATTGGCTATGAGGATCTGAAGCCGTATTACGACAAGGTCGACAAGTTGATCGGAGTTTTTGGTTCCAAAGAGGGTATTTTCAACGAGCCAGATGGATTTTTCCTCCCTCCTCCCAAGCCCAGATTGCACGAACTTTTCATCAAAAGAGGTGCAGATAAGGCAGGCATCCCGATGATTCCTGGAAGACTTTCCATGCTTACCCGACCCATCAATGCGGAGCGGGGCGTTTGTTTTTTCTGCAATCAATGCAACCGGGCCTGTCAAGCCTATGCCGATTTTTCCTCAGGCACTTGTTTGATTCATCCTGCCATGAAAAAAGGAAAGGTGGACTTATTCACCTATTCCATGGTTCGGAAAGTAACTACGGATGAAACCGGCAAAGCCAATGGGGTATCCTTTGTATCCAAGATAGATCGGAAAGAATATAAGTTGAAGTCAAGAGTGGTGGTCTTAGGCGCCTCAGCCTGTGAGTCTGCGCGAATCCTGATGAATTCCAAATCAAAAGCTCATCCTGATGGGATTGGGGCGGATTCAGGGGTATTGGGCAGGTACCTGCATGACTCCACTGGAGCAGATCGAATGGGGATTCTACCCGAGCTGATCGACCGAGATCGCTACAACGAGGATGGCGTAGGCGGCATGCACATGTACACTCCTTGGTGGAAAGACAACAAGAATTTAGACTTCGCTCGCGGCTACCATATCGAGTATTGGGGTGGCATGGGTCAGCCTGCCTATGGAGCTGGAGGAGGCATGGATAGCCTTCGCAAATACCTCAAAGATGAATTTGGCAATCCAAGCCCCAATGGAGGCTATGGGGTAGGTCTCAAAAAAGACATCCGCAGAATCTATGGAGCTACACTGGGCATGTCAGGCCGTGGGGAAAGTATTCCCCAGTACAGTAATTATTGTGAGATCGATCCCAACATGGTGGATTCCTTTGGGATTCCGGTACTTCGATTCCATTACAAGTGGACAGACCAGGAAATCAAGCAGGCCAAACACATGCAAGACACCTTTGAGGAGATATTGACCAATGCTGGAGCCACTCTTTTAGGCACGAAACCGGGCCCTGAAAGCATGTATGGACTAGCTGCACCTGGCCAAATCATCCACGAAGTAGGCACCACCCGAATGAGCAACGACCCTAAATCAGGTGTAGTGAATTCCAACTGCCAGGTGCATGCCTGCAAAAACCTATTTATAGTGGATGCAGGACCATTTGTGTCCCAAGCAGATAAAAATCCAACTTGGACCATTTTGGCGCTCTCCTGGAGAACCTCCGATTACATTGTTGAACAGCTGAAACAAAAAAACATCTAGGCCATGAATAGAAGAGAAAATCTAAAACTACTCTTTGCGGGCTCTATAGGGGCAGGCTTATTGCTCGGTTGCGAGCCAGAGCAAGTCAAGTTGAAGGGGGAAGTAATTGGAACGCCCGGGGGCCGTACCGAAGAAGAAAAAGCTAGAGATGCCAAATTGCTTGCCGAACGGTTTTTTACGGAAGACGAACTGAAAAAAATCTCGACACTAGTCGACCTCATTATGCCAGCTGACGAGCAATCTCCTGCTGCCACTGCCTTAGGAGTGCCAGACTTTATCGAATTCATGATGAAGGACCAGCCCGACATGCAAACCCCAATGCGCGGTGGACTGATGTGGCTGGATTTTGAAGCTCAGGAATTATTTGGCAAGGTGTTCAATGAATTGGAAGCCACCCAAGTTCAGAAATTGATCGACCTCGTGGCCTGGCCAGAAAAAGCCAGCGAAGACTACCAAGGCGGGGTCCGCTGGTTCAACATGCTTCGTAACCTCACTTGTTCTGGGTATTTTTCTACCCAAGAAGGATGGAACTACATGGGCTACCAAGGCAACGTCCCCAATGTCTGGGATGGAGTTCCTGCCGCGGTACTCACCAAGCATGGCTTAGCAAATCCTGAAAAATATGCCGGCGTATACCTCAAACCAGAGGAGCGGAGTAAAGTTGCCATCTGGGATGAAGCAGGCAACTTGATTGGCTAAGCACTTGCGAATTCAAATCAAAAACCAGGTTACCAAAATTCTGGTCAGCCGCAAGTTCGCTACCTTTTACCCTCGTAAATATTCGGTTTATCTAATTTTCGAATCGAATCCATCTTGAATTCCTAACTTGAAGTACTTATTTCAACCCACTATGAAAAAATCAACCCTTGCCCTCCTGCTTGTTGGCGGGCTCCTAACCTTGGAAGTTGGTGCTCAAACCATCTCTCCAACTTCAGAAAAAGCGCTTCAGGAGTCTATAAACAAGCATAGCGCACTACTTTCCTCCTCTCCACTGGCTGATTTCAAAGCCAAGAACGTGGGACCTACCAATATGTCAGGACGAATCATTGACATTGAAGTAGCTTCAAATCCAAACACTTTTTATGTGGCTGCAGCTTCAGGTGGGGTTTGGAAAACTATGGACAATGGACAATCATTTGCTCCAATTTTTGATCACCAAGCTGCTTTAGGCATCGGTGCCATGGCGCTGTCCAAATCCAACAATGATATCCTATGGGTAGGTACAGGTGAAAACAACTCCAGCCGATCTACCTATGCGGGTGCTGGTCTTTACAAATCAGTAGACGGAGGTAAAAGCTGGCAGATGATGGGCTTGCTTCACTCCCAACACACTGGGCAAATCCAAATTCACCCTACTAACCCCGACATCGTGTGGGTGGGTTCCATGGGTTCATTGTACTCCAAAAACAAAGAAAGAGGTCTCTACAAGACCATCGATGGAGGCAAAACCTGGAAGAAGGTACTCTACATTGACGACAACACAGGCATCATCGACATCAAGGTGCATCCTACCAACCCCAACATACTTCTTGCAGCGAGCTGGGAACGATTCCGTCAAGCGCATGACTTTATTGGAAATGGAAAAGGTTCTACCATCTGGAGATCAGAGGACGGAGGAGATACCTGGAAAAAATCAGTGAATGGATTTCCACAGGATGAATTTGTCGGTAGAATCGGATTTGATTTCAGCCTTACCAGTCCTGAAGTGGTCTATGCGCTTTTGGACAACCAAGGCAAATCAGACAAGCCAGCACCTGCTCCAAGACAACGCCCTGGTGCTCAGCCTGAAGAAAATCCAATCAAGTTGGAGGACTTTGCTACCATGACCCTTGACCAGGCCTTGGCTTTAGAAGACAAGAAATTGGAGTCTTTTATCCGAAGAAACCAGTTTGCAAGCAAATACACTCCTGCAGAACTGAAGCGACAACTCAAGACAGGTAAAATCACCACTACGCAAATTGCCAACTACCTAGGAGGCG
>Ga0315905_10001779_pt1 | contig 22915 bp, 20 predicted proteins | sample LakEriMetagenome_5_FD_203522 | JGI IMG/M metagenome (GOLD analysis project Ga0315905, IMG submission 203522) | Freshwater fungal communities from buoy surface, Lake Erie, Ohio, United States - Buoy 4 MA121 | ecosystem: Environmental > Aquatic > Freshwater > Lake | place: USA: Lake Erie, Ohio...
TTGCCAACAGAACCGTTTGGTGCAGCCACACTGCTAGATACAAAAGATCCAATGGGGCTAAGAGCAACAGCTCCTCTACTAGACGCGTGGATACGCGACATGGAGACAGACAGGTCTCCCTTTCAAATCCCAGGCCATAAAGGTCGCACCAATCTAACCGGTCCCATCGTCGATGGAGACATTCCAGTTCTGCCAGGTAATCACCCATATCGAATCTCACCTTCCCTAATCCTTGAAGCAGAGAAACTAGCTGCTGATCTATGGGGAGCCGACCTATGCCGCTTTGGTGTTAATGGTTCATCAGGTTCTAACCATGCAGCCGTAATGGCTGTAGCGGGTCCTGGCGACAAAGTTATTGTCTCTAGAACACTGCATAAATCAGTTCTTGTTGGCATGGTTTATGCCGGAGTCATTCCAGTCTGGGTAAGACCAGAGATTAACCCAGCTACAGGTTTACCTGAGTATCTTCCTTCATCAAGGTTGAGAGAAACTCTTGAACAGCATCCAGATGCTAAAGCTGTTCTTATCGGTGAACCTTCTTATGTTGGAACGATGTCTAACATTCCAAGACTTGCCAAGGTATCCCATGAGTTCGGTGTTCCACTAGTGGTTGATGCTGCTTGGGCCGCTCACTATGGTTTCCACCCAGAACTACCTCAGCATCCTCTTGCTGAAGGAGCTGACATTGTTGTTACCTCCGCACACAAGACTCTTCCTGCTTGGTCTCAAGCAAGCTTTGTGTTGGTAAGAGAAGGTCTAGTTGATCTCAATAGATTCAACAAGGCATTTGATTCAACCCAGACAACATCAATGTCAGGGAGAATCCTTGCCTCCATTGATGCATCGAGAGCGCTACTTGAGAAGCACGGCTTTGACCTCATTGACCCAATCATTGATGCAACTGAAAAGGGTAGAGCAACACTTGTTGCTGCGGGTATTGAAGTTATCGATGGTGAATACATTGATCCACTCAAGCTAGTTATCTTGCTTCCTAAGACCGGAGCAGATGGCAACCTAGTTGAACAAGATCTACTAAATGCCAACATCGATGTTGAGATGGCTAATAGAGACCTAATCATTCCAATGATTACCTTTGCTGACACCCCAGAACTGATTGAAGATCTAGTGAGCAGAATCATTGAGTCAGTAAACAAACACAGGGGAGAGCCACGTTCTGTTGCAACAGCAGCTGTGTTCTCTATTGTTCCTGAAGTTGTTGTTAGCCCAAGAGATGCATTCTTCTCCAGGCAAGAGGTAGTAACTGCAGACAAGGCAGTTGGTCGAGTATCAGCAGAGATGATCTGCCCTTACCCACCAGGTGTTCCAGTGTTATCTCCAGGCGAGAGAATCACTCAGCAAGCTTTAGATGCTCTATTTGAAGCTAGAGATACTGGAGTGAGAATTGCATTTGCGGCAGATAGAACTCTAGAAACTTTTGTAGTTCTGCCTGAGTAGCTAGTCCTCGTAAATATCTTTACGATGTCCCACTTCTACAACAAGCAGAATTCTCTGAACTTCGTAGATTTCCAAAATCGCACGGTATTCCTGAACTCTTAGTCTGTGCTGACCTGACCTATTTTCCCTTAGAGCCTTTAGGTGATCCTTTGGATCCGGGCTTTGTCTTAGCCACGCTAGTTTTCTTAGGAGTCTTTCCGCTACTGACTTTTCCAACTTTCTCAGCTGCCTGTCGGCCTTCTGGCTCCATTCCAATATCCATTCGGGTGAGTCCAACATGTTCTAAGACTTCATCCATGGAATAAGTTTTATAGTCTTTTCGACCTGCTCTAATTGATGCACGTATAGCCTCGAGTTCGCGTAATTCTTCCTCGAACTCTTCAACACCGCGCTCGACAAGTTGGCGAATGAAGTAGGACTTAGTACGTCCGCTTCGCTCCGAGAGTTTGTCAATGCGATCGCGAAGTTCTTGCGGAAGCCTGATTGTTACCATGGCCATAATTCTCTCCTGTCTTACTTGTCTTACATGTAAGACTAAACAGGATTGGGGATAACTTCAAGTCTCAAATCACTGTTGGGAACTAATAAGGTGTTCTCCAATGTGACCCTATGGTGAGAAGCTCTATGCTCTCGGGAATAAATCCAAGACCGGAATGGTTCTTATAACTAGCGATGTCAGTGGTCAGGACTAGCATCTTATTCCCAGAGCAATTACCGATCTAGTCAGGAGATTTTCATGAGCAAAAATGCAAAAAAGTTCCAGAAGCCTCAAGCTAGCAAGCACAACGCTAGATGCACACAGACCCCTAGTAAAGAGCGTTACCGTGACATGAAGGAAGCCAAGCGCGACCTTCGCTTCTTCAGAAGCAAAGCGGCTGAAGACATGCAGAACCAGGGTTGGACCACCTTCAACCAGAAGCGTGTCTATGAGTGCTCAGGATGTAAGGGTTATCACCTAACTTCTCAAGAGCTAGGCAGAGTTGAGTTCGAAGTAGTTAGAGCACCAGAGCTGACAATTGCAGATCTAATTCTTTCCGCATAAACGGGAATAAACCAAAGTTCCAACCGCTTTACACAATTAGAGCTAGCCCATGGAAGGGGCCGACCATAAACTTTTTCGACATCATTGGATTTCTAGTCCTGCTATTTCTAGCTGGTGTTGTGATCTTTGCTATCGGCATCCACTTCTTTATTGCTCTCTACGCAGCCTTTGGGAATCCCAAACCAGCTCCCCGCCCCACCAGTAAAAACGATTCCGAATATTAAATAATCGGGAACGGCGTGTTTGTATCCAAAACACAAAAATAGTTTCACAATAACTTTCCAACTAAATTTTCCAACCCCCTAAGGCACATAGAAGTGTCAGAACCTTGGAGCAAAATGAACGTCGATTTCACAACCCCTGAAGACGAACTCTGGGAAGAATTCAACCAAGCAGCAACACTCCCTGCTCGTAGAGTTGAGATCCTTTATAGCTTCGGTCACCGTGAAGCTTGGAACTTTCCAATCAAGGAACCTATGAAGTACTGGATGCCAGCACTAGAGATGGCTAGAGAAAACCAGCTTGTTCGTGAGTGGGTTGAGGTTACTGAAGCAATCACTCGTGAATACATCATGAACCAGCATGAGTATGAACTTGCCATTGAGATGGCAAATGAAGGTTTAGGTCTTATTCCTGAACTTGCCTTTGATCTGGAAGATCGCGTCTCGCAAGCCCATCTAACCTGGGGTAAGGCAGTGGCCTACGACAACCTGGAAAAGTACCCTGAAGCTCTAGCGTTTTTCAACTTAGGTTCAAGAATGTATGCCAACGTTGGCAATGACATTCTGGCAAACGTCCTTGCTAGTGCTTCAGCATTCATCCACACCCAGCTTGATGAACACGACGAGGCCGAGAACATGCTTCCTGCCATTAGAGAGTTCTTTATTCAGAAGGAAGATCTAGCCAGAGTTGCCTACTGTGATCTAATCTCGGCAATTGTCATGATGCATAAGGGACAGTACCAAGAGGCACTTGAACTAGCCCTTGAGGTCAAGTCTGTAGAGAAGCAAGTCAACAAACTAGATTCAGGAACGTTGCGTTGGGTAGCTAAGGCCTACTTCTACACCGAGAACTATGGAGAAGCAGTGGCTCATTACCGTCAAGCAATCAAGATGGCAAGCAAGAAGCCTGACCGTGACTATAAGGATGTAGTCAAGGCAACCCTAGGGCTTGCTGAAGTCTATGCAGCCCAGGGTAAGACTAAGGAAGCTGCTGCAGCAAGATTCGACGCCAAAGTCATGGACAAGCGTTTGAAGAAGCCAAGATTGACTAACAGTGCTAAAGCCATCAAGGAAGTTGAACAGCTGCGCGCTAAAGGTGAATACGATCTTGCTATTCAACTCACAGCTGAACTAGTTCAAGAAAGCTCAGAGGCAGGGGATATCTCTCTTCGCCTTCGTGCAGAATGCGAACACATCATCACTAACTTCCTGAAGGAAGACTATGAAGGTGTAGCAAGCACCTGGGAAGCAATGCCAAGAGCAACTCTTGAACTCCACGACGAACTCGTCATCAAAATCAAGAACATGGTTTGCCACTCGCTAGCAAAACTAGGCAGAGTTCAAGAAGCATCAGAACTGAACAACCAGGTTCTCTCTGACATTCGCGTAGCTCAAAACAAGCAAGAGCAAGCCTATGCTTTCGAAAACAGAGTTGAGATTGAATCTGATCCAAACGAAAAGAAGAAGCACATCTCTTACGCAATCGAAACAAACCTAGAAGCACAGAACCCTGATCGCGCCTTAAAAATTACTCGCAAATTCCGCGATCAGTACTAAGATGTTCTTAGGTGGAAACACCAACTAAAACTAAATATCTACTGTTCAAACTCGAAAGAGTTTAAGAAGAGTGCAACCTGCCGCCCATCGGCAAGGTGCCAAAGAAGTAACAAAGGAACAGGCCTAGACAACCGTCTAAGCAACTAAAGATGGGGCAGTTATGCCCCGATAGATCAAGCGAAAGCTTGAAGAAAGGGGCACTACTCATGTCCGAAGAAACACAACAAAACCGAGGGCCATACCTGCTCGAAGTTTTTAGCTTCCAGCACCACAAGCAGTATGCGTCTAACGCTGAGGACGGCGTGAAAAAGGGATTCCTCCTAGGGCCAGTGCGGACTGACTGCCAGGCCTATTCAGCAGGACATCACTTCCACTGGATCCCAGTGTTCCGATACAGCAAGGAAAAAGAGTTCGCTGAAGTGGAGTGGCTTGAAGGTCAATCATTTGAAGTTACAACTCAAGGCAAAACACAAACCTGGTATCACCATGACCCAGAGCGTCTAAAGCTGGCTGTTGAAAGCTGCAGAAGAGAAGACGTCATGGCAATCAAAGACAGACCTTGGATCTTCATCTGGTGTGGCGATGGATGCTACGCATTCAACTGCTCAGAAGAACCAATTACTCATTGCAACGAATAACCCCTAACCAAAGAGAGAATCTAAAACCTATGTCTGAAGAAACTAGAAATAACGTGTGTCACAGCTACGGTGGTGGCCACCACTTTCACTACATCGCCATCAATTCAGCCAGCCGACCAAGAGTTCCAGCAGCAGTGAAAGTGTTCGGCGATGCAGCCTTCCAAGTGACAGTAGAAGACGTAACTAACTTCTGGTTCACTCATGACCCACAGAGACTCCTCATCGCTCTAGCCGGAGCAAAGCCTGAGAACATCGAAGCCACCAAAGGTAGAACCTGGCTCTTTGTCAAAGGGGATTATGGAGTTAGCTGTTTCAACATGACTACCAGCCCAATCACACCTTGTGTGAGAGAAGTTGCAAAAGTTGACATGTCTGGTATCTGGGAGATTGTCAGAAGACTAGAAAAGGAGGAGCAAGATCAGTAAATAAATACCGCAGTCAAATGTTGAGAAGCGAAAGCTTCAAAGAAGAGTGCAACCTGCCCCATTCGGCAAGGTGCCAAAGATCCAAGCGAACGCAACAGACCAAAGCACAAGGTAACTAAAGAAAGGGCATCTCAATGTCTGAAATAACCTGCTACAGCTTTCACCAAGGGCACAACATCTATCACGAAAAGATAGATGACTTCAAGCAACCAAGAGTTGCCATAGACATCTCTCACGTCATGAACCGAGCCTTCTTGGTTTCATTCAATGGAGAACAAGAGTATTGGTATCACCACATGCCGCACAGATTACTTGAAGCACTATTCAAGAGCCACCCTGAAGGTATTGAAGCTACTCAAGATAAGAGATTCATCTTTGTATACACAGGTGGCCTAATCCTTAGATTTAGCATGTCTCAGGAACCACTAACTAGCTGCATGCATGTATCCGAAGGATCAAAGGTCCACCCAGTAATCGCCGCAACAATCAAGCACATCCATGCCGAGAACATCAAGAAGCTAATAGAAAGAGGAATCAGTGGCTAAAAGCATTTAGTACTTTCGTATTGAGCCAAGAGGATCGCTAGGCCACTCCCTCGGGAGAACCCCCGAGAATTACTTTCGTACACTTAGCCTTGAGTAGCTAAACTCCGTCAAGTCTGTGCTGAGAATGCTTTGAGACTAGAGTGTGCCACTCCGAAAGTTATTAGATCGTTGAAGTTAAGTTCGAAGCTCACTTTTCCTATCGCTGTAGAAGCTTGAGTAGAAGGAATTTCTGGCCTAGGCAAGTCAACAGCATTGAAAATCAGAATCTCATCTGAGCCACCTAAGAGAGTGAATCGATAATTCTCAGTTTCTTCTAGATTTGTCCCAATGGTCTTGAAGAAAACATCCACCACGTGCTGCTGGTTAATAGGGGTGAGGAGCGAAACACACTCTGTTAATAGTTCGAGAAGGTTCTTACCCGAGGTATCTGGTGTTAATTTCACAGAGGCAAAAAATATTGGCCGATCGGGTTGGCTCATTTGATGAAGGCGCAGAGAATGAATTCGATCGTTCCCATCTGTTGTCTTCACCTCAACAAAGTTTGAACTGAAACTAAAATCACTTTTTGCTGTTGGAAGGACATGCCAGGCCTGAGCATTCTGATTTGGATCGTCCGAGCAAGCGATGAAGGCAAGTTCGCCCCAAAGTCCCACAATTGCACTTTTAGACACAGTAGGAGTTGCCAAGAAAAGTTCAACAATTCTCTCTACACTTAACCGAACTTCCGAAGTCGTCGGCTCTTGTGGAAGCGAGTTTACGAATGTTGCGACCAATGTGCAGAACGCCTCTTGCATTGATCTATCCGTGGACAGTAGTTTGAGTAACGTAAAGTCTTTACCCACAACAATTCCGTTAATCTCAATTTCATATCTAGCACTGTATTCAATTCGAAGATTCTTAAACTTTTTTGTTGGAAGCACTTTAGGCTCAGAGTCAGCAAAAAGAACTAACATGTCACCTGAAGAATCTTTCCCAATAAAAACATTTGTTCGACCGGGAAGCTCATGGGCGACTACTGCACCTTCCTGAACTGGCTCGCCACTCAGTCCATCAAAGGTGTCTAAGAAATCTTGACCTATTTTCTTCATTCTGCTTCCTCAAGTATCGCCGTTGCTAAGTCTTCGGATGGCCTAATTGATACCCATGGCACATAAGAGACCGAATCATCCGCTGGGTTCTGGATCTTCGCAAATCTCAAGTGCATGGTGGTGTGCTCCGTATAAATTTTTTCATCACCTACATAAGTAAGCGACTTCAAGGACGCTCCTTGTGGGTTGCGTCCAATGAAAATATTGTCTAGTTCATCCGCTGGGGATAGCTTACGCGTCTGAAGTTTTGTTTTGTCAAGGTCATTGATGAGCACTACATCCAGCACCAAGTCGGGTTTGCGCTCAAGTGCATTCATAGCACACATCTGTACAAGAATCATGGCAGAAACGTCTCGTGCCTCAGGTATCTGGAGTTCCAAGAGAAAATCCACCAACTGTTGCAGTGGAATTCCTCGGAGAAGGACATGCTTCTGTGAGGACTCTCTTTTGTCTACCCAAGCTACAGGGTGCGCTTTTGGCGGGAAGTCTTTCCTCCACTTGTCAACGTATGCTTGCATTACCTTAACGTTGTGTTGAACAGAGTTTGCTTCTGAGTGAAGGTACTTGTTCTTAACCCAACCCTGCTTCAAAACGGACTTTACACTGTTGATGCCAATGACACTGGGGCGAGTTGCATGACGAAAGATTGGATCAAGAATAAATGTACGCTTCCACTCCCGCAATGGACGTCCTTGAAGGCTTGCTAGAGAAGCTCTAAGAGCGTTCTCATGAATCACATACTTTTCGAATGCTGTTTTTACAGTTTCTGCTAGGAAAACTCTCACCAGCCCAAGGTAGTCATGGTGATAACCAAAAAAACGAGCCCGCTGCTGAAGGGTGTCAGGAGTGCTAGTCATTGTTCTCGGCATATAAGTGGTAGTTATTCCCTTAACCGTGAAACCTCTATCGAGCTTCATTCCTCCAATTAGTACCCAGAACTGATTTTGGTACCAGTCAATTTTTGCGACGGCATCGTCTGTGCTGTTCACTATGACCACGCTTGTTTCGCTCATTGCATCAATCAGGTGTTCAATTAAATCATCCAAATCTGGCATCGAGGGGTAAGTGCTCTTCAAGTCTTCATAGGTTTGTCTGAATGCAAGAATCAACTCCTGAAAACTTTCACCACTCCCACTCGACAGAACCTCTCTCCAATGACTCCTGTTGTTATCTGTCCACTTGTTGAAAGTCGCATGGGGTAGAGTTTGAGCTGAGACTTGAATCATCATGGATCTTGCCGATTTCTTTTTCCCAGGTTCCTGTTGTTCGTGTAGTTGAACGGCGCATCCAAGCCAGAAACTCCTTAGAGCTGCAAGGAGAGATTCGGGCACCTCGTCGGGCATATCTTTGGGGCGTATTATGTCCACATCAGGTATTAGGCGTATGTTGTTCTCAAGCCCTTCTGGCCCAAAAAAAGTGCTCCCACCTGTGTATAAGTCACCTGGATCAAGGACTCGTGCAAAAGCAGGTGAGAGAACGTCAGCTTTTGAAGCTAATAGGTTAGCTTGAGGCGTGGCTGTGTACTGCAGATATGTGTGCTTCGGTAATACACCTCTAAGAGCCTTAACCGCACCGTGAATCCTTGAAGACGACTCCTCTCTTTCCTCCGCCAGTTGCTTCGCTGACAAATTGACCTTCGACTTGTTGTTTGGTGTTGCTTGGTCACTTTCGTCATCTATGAGAAGAACTGGGACATTAGACATATCCACAGTCTCTAGTAGGCGCTTAAGGTCATCGATGTGAGTACCATGCTTGAGAATCGTTATGAGAACTGAATGTTTAGCAGGATTATTTGCCCAGTAATTGATCCTGTCCTTCACGTCCGAGGCTTGAGCGGAAGGTTGCCCATTCGATTTGATTCCCGGGGAAAGATACGATTTCCAGTCAGAGGAGTACTCTGCCTTCATGCCCAGGTCGTCTTCCATTCTCTCTATGGATTGGTGCTTCAATAGATTGGTAACGCCAGCGAGAAGGATAACAACTCCATAGCCATTGTCCCTGGCTAGTACCGTCACTGTTGTGAAAGACTGTGTTTTTCCTGACTGAACGTAACCCAGCACTAAGCCAGATTCCGCGTATGCTACAGCAGAGTTTGGGTTTTCGCAGTTACCCAGAATTGCTACTGAATTAGCCTGCAGACGCTCGATAGCTGCAATGTCGAAATTCTTCAGACCTTCAAGGTATTTGTTGGTACATTCGCCGATGATGGGCTCCCACTTTTGAACCCCTTTGTTAATGATCACTGGCTTGAGAACGATATCCGATTCACTCAATTTATTCTCCGATTCTAAGTAACTGGTTTAGGAAGTCAATGATGTAACCTGATTTAGCTCCAACTTGCTTTCCCAAGGAGAGAGCAACACAGAGGTGTGCTGTAAAAGCTAGCAAAAGTTCCAGGTTCTCATGGTTTGGGCCAAGATACTGCGACGCAAAAGTATGAGCAAGGTTTACTTGCACCTCGATACTGTTCTCTGAACCTTGACCAATCTGGCTGGACGACAGTCGAAAGAAGTCGGTAACTGCTGGATCGCTGAAACCAATAAGTTTGACGTTCCACATCCCGTGACTTTGACTCTTTAATCTAAAAGTCTTTTCGACGGATTCGGTAACGGGGCTAGCAATTATATCAGGGACCACTTCCTCAATGTCAGTTTGTTCTGGGTTTACCCTATCTATTGCGTCAACCAATGAAAGTTCCAAGGCGTCTGAAACTGCCTCCATGGCGTCATCCAAAGTAGTCTTTGGAGGAGGATTGCCACGAACACGATATTTTTCTGCCTGGGCCAAAAGGTTCAGCGGTTCAGATTTGAGCTCTGCCTGAAGAATTTTGAGAAAACTTTCTTTTTGACCCTCATTCCACTTAATTGCATCTTTTGTGTGGGTTACTTTGAAGTCTGTGAGGTTTAGTTCACCAAATATTCTCTGGTAAGAGTAGCTATTCGAGTTTCCAAAAATCTCTTGGGGACGCCACGTCTCATCGGCTGATCCTTCAATGAGACGACGTTTTCTAAGCAGAGCCAAACCAGCATGAGTGGTGTTTCCTTTGTTTCTGATGGCAACAAAACCTTTTACATGTCCCCCCTCTGGAATGTGGAAGTCTATGGTTTTCTTCCACTCCTCATTCGATTGATCTTCTGCACCGACTTTCGGGGCTAGCAGAACCTCAACTTCTTCATATTCGAGTTCTTCTCCGTTTAGGTAGAGTTCCAGCACGCCATCACGAATGAATTGACGATACATTCCCGTTAGGTGCTCACGAATCTTTGCGACCGTCCGCCCCTTTGGAGTCTGATTGAGTTCTGTGAGCCTGACTGTTGTGAAGTGGCTTTCAGCAGATGCAGCTGATGACAGTGGAGCAATCTCGGTGGTTTGGTTCTTGAGAATCTCAGAAAGGTTGAAGTTCATTGTACGTTCGAGGGGCTCGCCTGCGTATGACGTGCGAACAGACCAACTGTTGGCAAACCAAAATCCTGCGGTTTTCATACCCATGCCAAATTCATTCAAACTTGATGCATCCTCCGGGATTGACGCCACCTTGAATGCTCTGCCGAAGTCTTCGAACTTGATCCCTGATGAGTTGTCACGAATCTCTATAAATGGAGACGGAAAGGAGTTTTCGATTACAAGCTCAACTCTTACTTTTGCAGGCTTCGGAAGGCACGTAAGTTTCTGGTCCCACTTCTCCCAACTGGCGATTGAGTTATCAACGAACTCGGCAAGGGCGTACCAAGGCTTGTAGTTGAGATTTCGAAAGATTCCGAAAATGTTAGCTTCTGGGGTGATGTCTACCATCGCTCTGTCCTGCCTAATGTATAAATTGGGTGCCCAAGATGTGAAAATCTCAGCAGTGCTGCCCGTTTTACCAAGAATAGCGTTTCCAAGTGGTGCCAGTAGTATGTAATGCGGCAATCAAGCAGATTATTCCCAAATTGTTAGGATTTCCCCACAACATAAACTGTGCATAGCACTATGGGCTAAGCTCTTGAGTGGGTAAGCTAGACACAGGCATCAGCGAAAGGTTTCAATTGTCCGCCAACAATAAAAAGGAAATTGATTCTCAATTCACTTACACTGATCTGTTCGCAGGAGTAGGGGGGTTCGCTGCGGCGCTAAACGCACTTGGGGGGCGCCACGTCCTATCCGCCGAAATCGATGTCGAGGCAGCGAGAACATACCTAGCAAACTTCAACACAGAACCCCTCGGAGACGTGCGCGAACTTGCTAGTGAATCTGGAGTTAAGAAAGTTTCAACTGATGTTGTTGCAGCAGGCTTTCCCTGCCAGCCATTCTCCAAATCTGGAGCTCAAAAAGGCACACTAGACAAAGTGCGCGGGACACTATTTGAGAACATTATTCACTTTGTTTCAAAAAACAAACCAACTGTGATTATTTTGGAGAACGTTAGGAACCTTATAGGTCCAAAACATTTCAGTGATTATCAAGAGATTATTGCGCAACTTCGAGGCCTTGGCTACAAAGTGAGTGATTATCCATCCGTAATCTCACCTCACTTGATCTCGAGAGAGTTTGGCGGAAGACCTCAGTCAAGGCCTAGGGTCTATATAACTGCGACTTATAACCCTTCAGCGAATAACCTCAATTCCTGGGAGCGACCTGAGCCTCCGGTAAGTCCCGCTGGTTTGGCAAAACTCTTCGAGTCGGTCTCTTGGAATGTTGGAGCAGATCTGCCGTTGGACAAAAAAAATAAAAAAGCCAACACTCTAATCTCCCCGGAAGAGATCGCTTGGATTGAAGTTTGGCAATCATTTGTTGAGAGAAATTTGAAGTTCAATGATGGATTTAAACTCCCAGGATTTCCTTTATGGAGTGACGTTTGGTTCAACAGAAATTCCGCCGAATTTTCTGGTGACTTGCCTGATTGGAAGGCAGAGATTATAAGAAAGAACAAAGATTTTTACGCCAAAAATCGTAAATGGATAAATCAATGGGTAAAAGAGAATTCTTCATTTGCGAACTTTCCTTCATCGCGGAGAAAGCTTGAGTGGCAGGCTGGTTCGTCAAGTTCAATTTGGGAGAATGCAATACAGTTGAGGCCTTCAGGGATTCGTGTAAAAAAATTAAACTATCTTCCAGCTTTAGTGGCCATGAATCAATCGAGTATCATTGGTCCTCTGAAACGACGGGTGACTGTTAGGGAATCCGCCCGACTTCAAGGTTTTCCAGACGGATATGTCTTAACGGAGGTTAGTGACAAAGCCGGTTACAAACAGATGGGTAATGCCATACATGTCGGATCTGCATACTTCATTCTCAGAGAGCACGTGAAGAGAGATCGCGAAATTTTGAAAAATACAACAGCCGGTCAAAGAATTTTGAGTTCTGTATCTTTAGCCCCAAATAATCCTGACGAAGTTTTCAAAACTTGGGGTAATAAAGTCATCCCTAGCGAGTGATGCAAACTTTCTGTATTTCCTCCAAAGTAGGAGGCTCACAACCAGCTCTCTCACAAGCGATGCTTGCAGCTATGCCTGAGATTCTTACGTATTCGGATAGGTCTTCGTTGGTTAAGGCTCTTAGTTTGTTTAGAGCGTCTTCGCCTAGGTAGTTGTTGTCGTTTAGTTGACCTAGAAGGTTAGCTACGAAGGTGTCTCCCGCTCCTACTGTGTCTACTACTGTGATCTTTCTTGCAGGAACATCTATTGTTTGGTTGTTTCTGTAGATTCTGGTTCCTTGAGATCCTCTGGTTAGTAGAACAATCTTGTTGGAGTCTTTGATCCAGTTGTTAATGATTGGAGTGACATCACTGTCTGGAGCTAAGTCGTATAGCCATTCGATATCTTCATCACTGGCTTTGATGATGTGTGAGAAAGAGTTGACTCTTTCAACTCTTTCTCTTTCTTTATCTCTATCAAAGCCAAGAGCGGCTCGGATGTTGATGTCATGGCTAATGGTTACATCGTTCTGTAGTTCTTTAGCCCAGGCTTCAATGACATGGTTACCTGGTTCCATCGCCATGGTTAGGCAACCAAATGAGATTGCTTTGGCTACCAGAGCTTTTAGTTGTTCTTTAGTTGGAAGTTCTTCCTTAGTCCAACCCCAGTCTGCTGTTCCATTGGTATAGAAGTTGTATGTGGGGGAGCCTTGAGCGTTCACGCTGATAACTGCAAGAGTTGTTGGTTCATCTGTGTTGATGATGTGATCTAAGTTCACATTGTTTGAGCTAAGTCTGTCTTTGATTAGTATTCCGAAGCGATCGCTTGATATACGGGCTAGGAACTGGTGATTAGTTCCTCTTCTAGCTAGGGCAAGGGCTACGTTAGCGTTAGCTCCTCCAACTACTGCTTGGAACTGCCCCTTAGTCTCTCTGGACTCGATGAGGTCAATAAGGGCTTCGCCAATAACTAGAATCATGCTTCAAGTTTAGGGTTCGTGGGTAGGCTAAAAGTATGAATAAAACACTAAAGACAGCAATTGCCTTCGTAATAGTAGGTATCGACATCGCATGGCTAGGTATGGTTCTAGCTAACTACGCAGGACTCTATGAAGCTCCTAGATACAACGAGTTCGGGACCCTAAGTAGCGGTTCTGATGCTTTGACTAAAGCCAGCACCTATATCTTCCTCTTAGCTCTTGCAGGTTTTGCTCTATTCTCAGGGCTCGCCTACCGAATGGCAGATCATGAGGTTGTGAAGAAAACTAAGGGATCTCTTCCTGTCTTTAGATTCGCATCTGTTGCTGTGATTGTGGCTCTAGTGTCTCTAGCAATCTTTGCTATCTCAGCATTCTTTGCTTCATTCAATGTCTATGGTCCAAGCAAAGGCATTGGCGACCAGCTACTAGGTGTTTACCTTCCTATTGTTCTAGCTGCGGCTATGTGCGTAGTTCTATTGCTTAGCGCAACTGTCTATAGAAAATCTGAAGCTAAGGTTGAGGTTGTTTCCAAGGAGCAGAAGAAGGCTAAGCGCGAAGCTGCACTAGCTTTTGTCTATCCAATCGTTGGAACAACTATTGCTCTTCTTATTGGTCTTACTGTTTACTCAGCAAAAAGAGAGAACCCTCAGGTTTGGATCTGGGTTCTTATCCTGGCTATCGTTGGTGGCTCTATTGCTATGGGAACTATCTATGCTGCTAGAACCAAGAGCAACACTCCTAAATCAAGAGCAGTTACTCCTAAGAAGTCTGGTTCAGCAGCACTTAGCTTGAACTTTGTCCTAGTAGTGATCTTCGTTGTTGTCGTGACTCTAATGTCCTTCACATTCGGTATCACTGCTATTCAGGAACTTGGTATCTACCAGATCAACTCAGGTAACGGTGGAAAGTACGTTCTACAGGATCCTGACCTTAAGTGGTTCCTCAAGTTAATGCTTCCTGCAATTGTGATTCTGGCAATTACTAACGTAACTACTAGCATTGCCGTTCGTATCAGAAGTATTGTTTCTGCTAACTAAGCCTTATGTAAGAACGTAAACGTTACGTACCAGAACACTCCTAAGCCAACGGCTAGCAGTATTAAGAACGAAGCTGCTGTGGAAACGTATAGTCTCAGTTTTTGTTGCTGAGATTGGACCCCATAACGAATAGCAACTACTGCGGTTGTAACAACGAGAGCAGTTGAAATAACGATTGGCACAAGTATCCCTTGACCAAGGTTCATATGTCCTATTACGAAGTTGGCTACTGTTTGGACTATTAGCAAAGGAATTGAGAGTAGAGCAAAAGCAATAGCTCGCTCTCCAAGAACTTCTTCACGTTTAGCGTCACCTTCGGCAGGTAGTGGGGTTCTAATCACACGAACGAAACCAGTCAGCAGGATGACCAGACCTACTAGTGCGACCACTGCTCCTATGGGGCCAGTGACGATGGTCAGCATGAAGACCATGAGCCCCCAACCCCCACCATCGCCCGGCGTGCTTGTCAAAAGTGCCATAACGTAACCGATGATGGCTGGAGCTGAACCCAAAGCTATAGCAATGAGGGTCAAGATCGCACCGAATTTTGCCTGAGAGATTGGCGTTCTCTTTTTCTTTGCTGTACTTGCCATTAGAGAACTCTACTTTTTCTAACCATGGGTTGAACTTTCTCACAACTCACAATTTCCCCTAGTCCGCAAGAGCACTGTGCCCCCACTGCTTAAATGCTAGCGTTTCCGGTTGGGCAAAGACGTGCACCTCGATAACAGTTCAGCCACAGGGTAGCCTTTAGATTATGAAGTACTCCTGCTCTGCTCTCTTGTTTGACAACGACGGAGTTCTGGTCGATTCACACAAGGCAGCTAAGACTGCTTGGGATGTTTGGGCTACTGAGTATTCACCTGGCTATGACTTAGACAAAGCAAACAATGCTGGTCGTCGTGCAGAGGATATGGTTCGTGAACTAGTTAGTGCTGAACTGTTCAGTGTTGCTAACGATCGGATCAACGCTTTAGAGCAAGACACCGCTCATCTGACCGTTGGCCTCAAAGGGGCTAAGGAACTACTCCTTTCATTGACACCAGGTATCTGGACTATCTGCACATCAGCTAATCCAAACCTGGGAAGAGCAAGGCTTGAAGCAGCAGGCTTACCTATCCCTAAAGAACTAGTCACTGGTGATGATGTTCAGAAGGGTAAACCATTCCCTGACCCTTATCTACTAGGAGCTAAGAACCTTGGCTTTGATCCTCAGGACTGCGTGGTGTTTGAGGATGCTGAGGCTGGGGTTATTTCAGCTATTGAAGCTGGAGTTGGCTTGGTAATAGGTGTCGGGAAAATGGCTGTGAAGTCCCAGGCAGATATAGTCGTCAGAGACCTTACTGGTATTACCTTTAATGGTGAAGAGTTATTTATTCCTGACACAAATAGATTGAGGTAAGAAGATGAGCGAAGTAGTTGTTTACGGTGCTGACTGGTGCGGAGACTGCAGAAGATCAGAGCGACTTCTAAAGACACTAAACGTTGAATATGAAAAGAAAGACGTTGAGCAGTCAGCAGAATACACAGAAGAAGCAAGACAAATCTCCGGAAGAACGAACATTCCAGTAATTGTCTTCGCAGATGGCAAACACCTGGTTGAGCCAACTGATCCTGAGCTTCATGCTGAATTAACACTCAGAGGGCTAATATAAAAGCGACCCGCATGGGAAAGAACTGAATAGAAAACAACGGAGATACCAATGAGTGATGTAACTGCACCTGCAATAACACCAAGAAGAATTCAGCCGCTGAGCATTGTCGCTTCGGTGCTGTATTTAGCCTTTGCGGTAATTTCGATTATTCATATGCTTATTCGTGGATCGTTTCAGTATTTCTTTGAAAATTTGACCAGAATTCCTGAGTTCTTTGATTATGGGATTCCCAATGGACTGGTAAACCTCCACTATTTGTTGCTTCTTCCGATTGTTCCGTTAGCTGCAGTTGCTGCAGCCGTTCTAGGAATAGTTTCTAAGAAAGCAATTTCGCAGCCACTTTTAGGTGCATCTATTTTTGTTCTGTTTTATGTTTTATCTTGGATTCTGCAAGGAATTGCGATGGCACTGGGTGATTGGACTGAAATTTACTTCTTCCCAGGATACGGAATAGGATTCATAGCCTGGCTTGCAGCAGGATTGCTTTTGATAGCAATTGTGTTTTCAGTTCTAGCTTGGTCGTCTTCCAAAAATGGCAACTCCACACCTATTCAAAGCGTTTCAGTAAATGAGTTGGGATTGCCTAAGGCACAGCCGATTGCTCCAGTAAGAGACTCTGGCTCATACTCTAACCTTCCTATGTTTGCTCTTATTGGTGCTTTCGTTGTGCCGCTAGCTGGAATCATTCTTGGACACCTTTCTCTTAGCTACATGAAAAAGGGTCAGTTGAGTGAGCAGAACAAGGGAATGGCGACCGCAGGTTTGATCCTTGGCTATGTATTCGTAGGTTTGGGCTTCCTAACAGGGCTAATCCTTGTTATTGCCCTGGTAGTTTCAGCTGCCTCAGACTTCTAGAAATAGCCTAAATATTGCCTATAGGCAAAACGTTACCTTTCCGTTAGGCTTTGTAAGTCAGGCAATCCTGACAGTAGTCGTTTGCAGCACATAGTTCGAACCTTTGGTCTGAACAAGATAAATGTGCCAGTCTTCCTATTTGTGAGAATCTGCCGTGTTGCAGATGTTCTTCTCGTGTGTGGGTCAGCGCAGTTCGACTATCCATGCGCCCTAGCACTACTCCTGCGAAGGCCACACACTATAAAGGAATATAAACATGCCTAAAAACGGCACTAATTCGCGCACGCCTAGAGCAACCGCGACCAAAGCAACCCATCGTAAAGGTGCAGCTAGCGCTGCCCCGGCTTCTCGTAAGCCACGGCACACCTCAGCAGCTCCGGCTGCAGGAGGAAGAGACAAGAGAGATTATCGTGAAGATAACGCTCGTCCTCTAAGAGAAGTTAGAAACGACCGTCCTTCAAGAGATGCTCGTCCAGTGCGTGAACAGCGTAATGACCGTCCAGCTCGTAGCGACGATCGTCGTCCAGAATGGACACCAGGCGGTTCAAGAGAATCATTTGCTGGCCGTAATGCTCGTACAGGCGGAAACGCTTCTCGTGCAGGATCAGACTCAAGACCAACTCGTAGAGAGTGGACTCCCGAGAGACCTGCTCGTGATGATCGTGCTCCTAGAAGAGAATGGTCTGATTCAAGACCAGCTCGTGATGATAGAGCTCCTCGCAGAGAGTGGACTCCCGAGAGACCTGCTCGTGACGACCGTGCTCCTAGAAGAGAATGGTCTGATTCAAGACCTGCTCGTGATGACAGAGCACCTCGTAGAGAGTGGACTCCTGAGAGACCTCAGCGTGATGATAGAGCTCCTCGTCGTGAATGGACTCCTGAGAGACCTGCTCGTGATGATCGTGCTCCTCGTCGTGAGTGGAGCGATTCTCGTCCAGCTCGTGATGACAGAGGTTCAAGAGACCCTCGCAGATCAGATCGTATGGAAAGAGATGACAACCGTCAGCGTTCATTCGATGGTGCAAGAGACAAGTCTCCAAACAAGAAGGCTTTCTTTGAAGATGTAGTTCTAGAGAAGCTTCAGTCAGTTGATCAAGCAGATGCAGTTATCTCAGCAGAGTGGGAAGAAATGGGTCTACACCCACGTCTTCTAGAGACTCTTACTCAGATGGGTGCTATTGCTCCATTCCCTATTCAGCAGGCAACTATTCCTGCTGCTATCTCAGGTAGAGATATCTTGGGTAGAGGTAAGACTGGATCTGGTAAGACAATTGCTTTTGCTGTTCCTCTTATTACCAAGCTTGTTGCTCAGGGATCACAGCCACGTAAACCTAACCGTCCTCGTGCTTTGATTCTTGCTCCTACTCGTGAACTAGCTGACCAGATTGATAGAACTCTTTCTCAGCTAGCTCGTTCAGTAGGTTTCTACACCACATGTATTTATGGTGGTATGCCTCAGCGTAGACAAGAGATTGCTATGGCTCGTGGTGTTGACATTCTTGTTGCTACCCCAGGCCGTCTAGAAGATCTAATGGCTCAGAAGATTGTTGATCTTCGTGATGTTGAGACTCTAGTTATCGATGAAGCAGACCACATGTGTGATCTAGGTTTCATTGAGCCAGTGAAGAGAATTACAGCAGCTACCGGTGATTCACAGAAGATGCTGTTCTCAGCAACTTTGGACCGCGAGATTGATGCTCTAGTTAAGCAGTTCCTGCCTAACCCTTATGTTTATGAAGTTCCTAACGAGACTGAAGAAACATCAGACATCATTCACCGAGTTATGTTTGCTGAAACTGATGCACGTAGCCCAATCTTGCTTCGTCTAGTTCAGGGTGAGGGTAAGGCAATTATCTTTACTCGTACCAAGATGACTGCAGAGCGTCTAAGTGAATCACTAACCAGTGCTGGAGTTCCAGCAGCTCGTCTACACGGTGACCTAAACCAGAACCAGAGAAACCGTAACCTACAGAGATTCATGTCAGGTGAAGTTCGTGTTCTAGTTGCAACTGACGTTGCTGCTCGTGGTATCCACGTTGATGACATTGCAATGGTTATCCAGGTTGATCCACCAGAGGAATACAAGACCTACCTTCACCGTTCAGGCCGTACCGGTCGTGCGGGTAAGACTGGAACTGTTATTACTTTGGTTCCTCGTTCACGTAGACGCAAGGTCGAAGACCTTCTTCGTAGAGCAGAACGCGATGCAATCTACATGGATGTTAGACAAGACAGCCCAATCCTTGCTGAAATCGCAGGCCCTATTGCTCCAGCACCAGCTGCCAGCTCTTTGGACTTCGGTGACAGCCGCGGTGGTTCATCACGTGAAGGCGGCCGTGGCCGTTCAGACCGTGGTGGCTCAAGAGGCGGATCTCGTGACTTCGGTGGTCGTTCAGACCGCGGTGGTTCAAGAGGTGGCTCAAGAGATGGTGCACGAACAGGCGGAAGACCTGCCGGTAGATCCGGTGGCCGTCCAGGACGCGACCGCTAAAACTATTTAGAAGAAGCCGTCTAACCTTAGGGTTAGACGGCTTTCTTTTTAGCGTGATTTAATTAACTATGAACGATTTCCTTAAGCTAACCATTGGCTTTATTCTTCTGCCAGTTGGTGTTCTCGTGAGCATACTTTTGCCTGAGGTTGGTATTCCATTGATTCTCATTAGCACCAGATTCCTGCAGGTTCGCTTCCAGTGGGCTAGAAGGTTAAACATCTGGGTTGACAAGAAATACGCTCAGTTCAAGGTCTGGTTCAAGAGAACCTTCGGTAGAGGAAGTAAATAGCTTTTTCCTTGTTCTCAGAACAAAGACTTAGACTCAAGGCATGAGAAGACTTCTAGGTTTTGCCGTTGTTGCTGCACTATTCATTCCTGCTGGAGTTGCAAATGCAGCACCTAATGATGGGGTTCCTAGCTGGGCTAAGACCACAAACCTTTATGAAGTGAATGTTAGACAATACAGCGCTAACTCAAAGTTCAGCTCTGTCACTAAAGATCTTCCAAGACTCAAGAAGATGGGTGTCAACACTTTATGGTTGATGCCTTTCCAGCCAATTGGTAAGACTAGAAAACTAGGTTCTCTAGGTTCTCCGTATTCAATCTCTAACTACCGTGCTGTTAATCCTGAGTTTGGAACAGCTGCTGATTTCAAGGCACTAGTTAAAGCAACCCATGCTCAAGGCATGCACATCATTATTGACTGGGTAGCAAACCACACAGCGTGGGATCACTCTTGGATTACATCTCATCCGGACTGGTACACCCAGGTCAATGGAAGCATCGTTATTCCACCGGGAACTAACTGGTCTGATGTTGCTGATCTGAACTACAACAACCAAGACATGCGTAAAGCAATGATTGCTGCGATGAAGTATTGGGTAACTAACTTTGATATCGATGGCTTTAGATGTGATGCTGCGGGAATGGTTCCAGCTGACTTCTGGGAAGAAGCAACAACAGAACTAGCTAAATCAAAGAAGTTGTTCATGCTTGCTGAAGATGGTTCTTCAACAAATCTTCTGGAGAATGCTTTCACTGCAAACTACAACTGGAGCTTGAAGCCTGCTTTGAAATCTCTTACTGAAGGCACAGGCTCTGCAGCTCCTCTCTACAATCTGCTTCAAACTCAGTCATTTACTTACCCAAAGGGTTCTTATCCTTTGAACTTCATCACTAACCACGATGAGAACTCTTGGACTTCAACTGTTCAAGCTGATTACGGTAAAGCAGAGAACGCTATGGCTGTATTGACCTACACTCTGCCTGGTATGCCACTTCTATATAACGGTCAAGAAGTGGGGCTAGATAAGCAGCTTCAGTTCTTTGAGAAGGATCCAATTGATTGGGCTTCTTATAAATACAGCGGTAAAGCAAGAACAGCTATGTATACAGCACTGAACTCAATCAAACTCAATAACCCTGCCCTATGGGCAGGGCCATCTGGTGGTTCCATGAACACACTAGAAACTGACAACTATGAAGTGATCGCATTTGTTAGAACCAAGGGCACTAACCGAGTGATTACGGTAATCAACCTAACTGGCACTAAGCAGACCGTGACTGTTACAACAACTGCTGGAACTTATTATGCTCTCGGTGCTACCAAGCCAACCAAGATCTCGAAGAGTTTGAAATTGAATGTGTCAGCTAGGGGATATGCGGTCTACTCTTCTAAGCGTTAGTCAGCAAGAGTGAACTGACCGGTTGCATAGAACTGGTCAAATCTCTTCTGAGCTCTAACAAGGAACTTAGGCAGGAACTCGATAATTTCTGCTGAGGTCATATCCAATACAGCATCAATCAAAACTATGAGTCTTCCGAGTAGCAGAACTTCATAGTCTTCATCCGAGATTTTTGGAAGTTCCAAAAGGGAAGAGTATCCCTCTTTTAGATGCTTCTCTCGTTCTCGATCTTCTCGAATGTAGTAGTTACTTATTACTAAGTCTTGAATTGGTAAACCTAGACCCGCGTCATCAAAGTCAATGATTGCCAACTTATCTTTGGTCTGAATCACATTTGCCATGTGTAGGTCGGCGTGAAGAGGAAGTAGTTCCTGATCTTTAGAGATTCTTGAAAAGACTTCATCACTCAGTTTCAAGCCTTTGAGAATATCTTCGTACAACTTGTCGCTAATGGACTCCGGCTGACTGGCGGTGAGTAAATCTTTGCTGTTCATCAATGTTCGGTTGATAGTTGGCAGGAATGCCCCATCCGTGAAGGTAAGGCCCTTAGCAAACTTCTGTAGCCTTGCCATGTTTTCACCAAGTTCGTAAAGCTGTTCATTGGTTGGCTCATCACCTACCTCTTCACCTTCAACCCACTTGAACAGGACAACAGAAGTCTCTGCATCAAGAGGCTCAAATCGATTGGTTACAAACAGTTCACCGTTTGTGGTTCTTAGCGGCTGGGGAGCAGTAACAGAGCCATCTTCCGCCAGGGTTTCAAGCCACTGCATCTCAGCCAGCACTTCTTTACCTGATTTACCCATACTCAGGTTGATTCGAAGTGCTAAGTCATCACCTTTAGAGGTAGTGATCTTGAATGAAGAGTTGAAGTCATGGTTGACATTCTTTATAGAGGCAGCCTCGATACCGTATTGCCTCAAGATCCCTGGTACCAGCTCCTGAACAGCTGCTATTTGGGCTTCTTCGTCCAATTGGGTGTATTCCATGAGGTCAGTTTATTAGGGGGTTGCAGGGGCAGGGGGTTTCAGGCTAAACTGGGGGAAGCCAAAGACCGCCGGTTTCGGTGCAGGCAAATCCATTGATTTATCAGAGGTTTTGCATGTTTCGACGAAGGTCCGCTTAGTAAGCGGCTTCCAGCGCAGGTGAACTGAATTAGATTTTTCTAGCTCTGGTCATTTGCGCCAGAGCTTTTTACTTTAAGACCCTAGGGCTACCGGCATCACAGATATAAGGAGCGCCATGGCGGACAAGCAAGCCTCAGTCGCAGAACTAACTGGTCTATTCCAGAGTTCAGCTGCTGTTCTGCTCACCGAGTACCGCGGACTCACTGTGGCACAGCTTAAAGAGCTGCGCCGTTCAATCAGTGGAGATGCAACTTACGCCGTAGCAAAGAACACACTGCTAGCCATTGCAGCTAAGAACGCTGGAGTTACCGCATTTGACGGTCACTTCCAGGGTCCTAGCGCTGTGGCTTTTGTTAGCGGAGACGTAGTCTCTGTTGCCAAAGCAATGCGTGATTTTGCTAAGGCAAACCCACTGCTAGTAGTAAAGGCAGGTTTCTTCGATGGAGCCGCTCTTACACCTGCAGAGGTTACCAAGCTTGCTGATCTTGAATCTCGCGAAGTATTGCTGGCCAAGGCCGCCAATGCTTTCAAGGCTTCACTATTCGGTGCAGCATACATGTTCCAGGCACCTCTTGCTCAGGCTGCTCGCGCAGTCGACGCTCTGCGTCAAAAGCAAGAAGCTGCATAACCAAACCCAAAGTTTCACAAACTAAAACAAGGAGATACACATGGCAAAGCTGACTACAGACCAGCTAATTGAAGCCTTCAAGGAACTATCACT
>Ga0315905_10001781_pt1 | contig 22897 bp, 20 predicted proteins | sample LakEriMetagenome_5_FD_203522 | JGI IMG/M metagenome (GOLD analysis project Ga0315905, IMG submission 203522) | Freshwater fungal communities from buoy surface, Lake Erie, Ohio, United States - Buoy 4 MA121 | ecosystem: Environmental > Aquatic > Freshwater > Lake | place: USA: Lake Erie, Ohio...
TGGTGGCGTCTTAGATTTTTCGGCTGTTAATCTCACAGGTTACGGTGCGCTCAGGCTCCGATCGATTGGGGACAATCGATCTACCATGGGTCTTCCTTGGTAGAGCCATTGTCCCCAATGGCTCGGCGAGGCGCGCAAGCGGCGGCGTCTTGAGGTTTTCGGCTGTTACTCTCGCTGGCTACGGTGCACTCAGGCTCCGATCGATTGGGGACAATCGATCTACCATGTGTCTTCCTTGGTAGAGCCATTGTCCCCAATGGCTCTGCGAGGCGCGCAAGCGGCGGCGTCTTGAGGTTTTCGGCTGTTACTCTCACTGGCTACGGTGCGCTCAGGCTCCGATCGATTGGGGACAATCGATCTACCATGCCGGTTGGCTGCGGGTTAATCCATCGACAGCGTCGGCCAGAGGTTAGGCAAGTGATTGCCAAACGCGATCAGGCCGAGTTTTCAGCAAGTTGGCTTGCGCGTCACCGACAAAGCTCTCGGTTTTTGGATCGATGGTTAGTTTGCGATTGAGGATCCAAGCGATCGCGGCGGCATGGCAAGCGATATGCGAGCGCCGCATGACGTCTTGGTTGGCAACGGGTTTCTTACGCGAACGCATGCAGTCAAAGAAGTTTCTTGCATGCGCAGTGACATCCAATCCTGCGACTTTTTTGGAAGCCTCAGTTACCTCTTTCTGAAGCGACTCGGGTGACGCAACGATCTCACCTGAGTCACCGGTCTCGACCGAGCCATCAGAGCCAACAAAGCGGACCGGACAAGTTCCTAGCCTGGTGATGTAGTGAGGGGACCGATCGCCGAAGGGTTGGGCGAGAAAGTCGATGATCAGTTTCACGCCATTGGCGTAAGTGCAAACGATCTTATCGGATTGCGGTTCATATTCCAAAGGCATCGTATCGTCGGCTTGGTTGGCCCATTGGCACAAATCAACCGTGTGAGCACCCCAGTCCAAGAGGCGAGCACCGGAGTCGAAATCCCATTGGCCACGCCATTTGCCATCGCAGTAAGCTTGGTTGTAGGGTCTCCAGGCTGCCGGGCCGAGCCACAGGTTCCAATCAACAATGGACTTATCGGGCTGTGGCTGAGGAGCGAGCCAGTTGTTCTCCAAGACAGGGATATAGACTGAGGCGTGCATGGTTTGCAGCTTTCCGAGTTTGCCTTGATGAACCCACTCGACAGCTTGGACGAAATTCGGGACGCTTCGCCGCTGCGTGCCGGCCTGGAATACCCGTTGGGTTTGGTGGATGGTATCGGCAAGTTTCTGGCAAGCTTCGATGGTGATGCCGCAAGGTTTCTCGCTGTAGACATCCTTGCCGGCTTGGGCGGCAAGGATTGAGGCGGCAGCATGCCAACGATCCCCGGTGGCGATCAGGACTGCGTCGATATCCTTGCGATCGAGAAGTTCGCGAAAGTCCGAGTAGAGCTTACAGTCTTGGTTGTTGTAGAAGCCATCGACAAGTTGTTTACCGGCATCTCTACGGGATGCTTGGACATCGGCGATCGCCACGCATCGCACGTCGTCAAATGGCAGCATGGCTTTCACATCGTAAGTGCATCTGGGTCCGATGCCGATGATTCCGAATTGAATCTGCTCGTTGGGGCTTGGGTGGGCGTTTGTAGCTGCAACCGAAGTGTTGGGAAAAAGGGGCGACAGGCAGTTGGTAGCCGAGCAAGCAAGTGATGATTTCAGGATGAATCTGCGTGTAAGTGAATTGCGTTGGTTCATCTGGGTAAGTCCCGTGTCAGAGGAAAAAGGGTAGGGGGGTAGTTTTCGCCTACTAGAAACGTTGGGTTGTCCATCGAACGATCGTCCGAATCACGACAATATACGGGATCATGATCGCTGCTGTTTGCCACGCCCGCCGGATGTAGGCTGGTCGATGCCACTTAGCAACCAGGAGTCCGACACTGCCGACGATGTGTCCGATGCGTCCGATGCGTCCGATGCGTCCGATGCGTCCGATCCGACTGATCCGACTGATCCGACTGATCCGACTGATCCGACTGATCCGACTGATCCGACTGATCCGACTGATCCGACTGATCCGACTGATCCGACTGATCCGACTGATCCGACTGATCCGACTGATTGGCCTAGCAACCCCTCAAGTGACCGAACCAAAACCCACCACTAACGTCCGATAATGTTTATTATGTTCGGTTTGGTGTCTGTTTTTCCCTGGGTTTTTGCGGTTTTGGTGTTTTTGGAGGTTTGCTCGGTGTTTGCTCGCTGTTGGTCATCGCCAAGTCGTTTGTGCCCAAGCTGCCAGTCACCCAAGCCCCTGCATCTTAGCTAGTTCCTACGACCCTTGCTGCAATCCCCAACCGCACTTTTCGTTTTTTTCGCTATCATCGATAAGCCCCGTATCGACAAATCCTGTATCGCCCAATCCTGAATCGCGTCGCTGCCCAAGAACCCACAGAAAACCGACCAAGAGCAGACCCTCCCGTGATCGATCCGCAAAAGTCCGATCCAAGCCGCAAAATCCTCCTGGCAAGCTGCATCGTGGCAGGATTCTGCATCCTCTCAGGTGCCGCCGTGCGACAACTGGCTGTCCTCCTGGAATCCCCGATCGCCGCCGAGCTCTCCAACGCGATCCTCTTTGCTCCTTGCTCCCTGGCAACCATCTGGATCGCCTGGAGAACCCAAGCGACCTGCAAACCCTCCTGGCTCGGCATGCCCCTTATCGCAATCGGACTGATCCTGTGCTTTTTGGCTCGATACCAAATCGCACTAGGCGCCAACGCAGGTGCAAACTCGATCGCAGGATCGGATGTCCCGGGCTACTGCTCGAGCCAATCGTTTTGGATCGCGATGCAAGCGTCCCATTGGCTGGTGTTCTTGGCCGCAGGAGCACTGGTCGCCAAGGTCCTGCAATGGAGCACTGGCATCGGTATTTGGTCGATCCGAAGCGTTTCGCCCGACACCGAGCCGGGCTCTTTGTCCTTGGCCAAACTCCTTGCTCTGACGCTTCTGTGTGCTGGATTCATCGCGGCTTATCAACGCTGGGTTCTGGCCTGGTTCCCGGATCTGATCGGTACCGAATCGAAGCCAACTTGGTACCAGTTCTTTCCGGTGGGCTCAAGACCTTGGGTGGCCGGACTCCTCGGAGGCCTTCTTTTGCCGATCCACTGGTTTGCAATCGCCTCGATCCTCAAACTGCTCGGGCGCAATCGCTACCGAAATATCCCGTTGTGCGTCGTGCTTCTGGGGGCTTGGTGCCTCGTGGCCGCGTGCCTTCAAGCCGGGTGCAGCAGTCTTTATTTCTACTCGATGAGTCCTTCGTGGATCCTCGATGGGTCCTCGGCTAGTTGGTCCTGGGCCAGATGGGTCGAGTACTCGATCGGTATTCCTTACAATATCCCGCGCTATGGCTTGGGCTCTGGAGGCTCTGCTGGTACCGAGCAAAAGCAATTTTGGTTTTACTGCGTTCGAGGCCTCGTTCAGACCTGCCTTGTGACCCTTGCGGTCCTGGGGCTCAATCGCCTTGGGCTGCGCGTAGGTTTCTACGGCGATCTCTAAGTAACAAACGAGTATCCGAAGGGCTGCATGGTGCCGTCCTCGAGACGCTCGAGATACGAACCCATCTTGCGAAACTTCGAATAGCGATTTTCGATCAACTCGTCGACTGGAAGTTTGCTCAACTGATCGATGGTCTTGGAGAGATAGCTTTTGAGTCGCGATGCCATTTGGTGATGGTCTCTATGCGCGCCGCCTAAAGGTTCTTCGATCACATCGTCGACGACTCCGAGTTTGGGCAGATGCTCGGAGGTAAACCGCAGCACATCGGCCGCCTTGGGCGCATGCTGATGGCTCTTCCACAAAATACCTGCGCAGCCTTCGGGGCTGATCACGGAATAATAAGCGTACTGGAGCATGGCGATTCGATCCCCGACGCCGATACCCAACGCGCCGCCTGAGCCTCCTTCGCCGATGACGACGCAGACGATCGGGGTCTTGAGCTGACTCATCATGAACATGCTCTCGGCGATCACCTGAGCTTGGCCTCGTTCCTCGGCGCCGATGCCTGGGTAAGCGCCCGGGGTGTCGATGAAGGCGATGATGGGAAGGTTGTATTTTTCGGCCATCTTCATTTTGGCCATCGCTTTTCGGTATCCTTCGGGATGCGCGCAACCGAAATGGCATGCGGCTCGCTCCTTGAAGGTTCGGCCTTTCTGGTGTCCGATGACCATGACTTTGCGTCGCCCAAGCTTGGCAAACCCGGTGAGCATGGCGCGATCGTCCCCGTAGAATTTATCGCCATGAAGCTCGATGAATTCGTCGAAGGCTAAGTTCAAGTAGTCCTTGGTGTAAGGCCGATCCTTGTGCCGCGAAACTTGGACAACCTCCCATGGCGAGAGCTTGGCGTAGATTTCTCGGGTCGATTCGGTCCATCGACGCCGCAATTGCTTAGCCTCTTCTTGCTGGTCCTCGCTGGGCTGGGTCATCGCATCGAGCTCGCGCAATCGAGCTTCGATATCGAGGATGGGCTGTTCGAATTCAAATCCTTTTGGTGCGGTGGTCATTATTTCCTTTAGGGGTCTGCATTGCGATTTGGGTTGCGATCCTCGACAGGTGCTTAGCTTGCCGGTTCGATTCGGCCGCCCCCTTGGTAGTCGTCGAAAGGGTTGGTCGTCGGGATGCGCGGTGGCTTTTTGAAAATCGGTGTGGTTCGGACCATTTTCAGAACGTCCCACATGTCCTGAGGACGATCTTCGGGTTTTTTGGCAAGCATTTTTCGAACGATGCTATTGAATTCCAAGGATACGTTTTCGTTGTTGACAAGCAGCGATGGGATCGAAGCCGAAACGTGCTTATTGAGAAGTTCGTTGGGGGTGTTGGCTGTGAAAGGGGCTTTGCCGCTGACGAGTTCGAAGATCATGCAGCCCATCGAGTAGATGTCGCTTCGAGGATCGAGGTGATCTCCCTTGATCTGTTCGGGGGACATGTAGGAACGGGTGCCTTCGATTTTGTTTTTTCCGCCAAAAAGCTTGCCAAAACCTGACTTGATCTTTTTGGCGATCGTAAAGTCGATGAGTTTGACTTCCCAGTTGCGGCTGAGCAAAAGATTGTCGGGCTTGATGTCGCAATGGACATATCCTTTGGAGTGCAAGTAATAGAGCGACTCGCAGGCTTGATCGACGATCGAGCTCAGTTGGTAAGCGATCGGTTCTGGTCCACGGCGAAGCGCCATTTTGAGATTCAATTCGCTAAAGAGCTCCATGACGATAAACGGAGTCTCGGCATTGGTGCGGTATTCGATCAGCTTGATGATGTTCTTGTGGTTGAGCTCCTTGGCTACTTCGAACTCGTGTTTGAGAAAAGCGATTTCCTCTTTGTTTCCGCGCTGGTCTGGCCGTAGGACCTTCAGCGCGTAACGCTTCTGATCCTGTTCGAGGATCGCTTCCCAGACCTGGCAGGTGCTACCCAAGCGAATGAGCCGTGCTAGGCGGTAGGGCCCGAGAAAATCGCGAACTTTGACCATAATCCCCTCGATGGGAAAAACCCACCGGCAAGTAATTGCCGGCAAAAACACAGGACCCCCCTGCCCTTCCCCTGGGATTCTGACTCTGGACGTTTGGAGCAAAATCCAAACTCCCACAGCCCTCCGAAAGTCAGCAGGCTTTACCAAGGCGTCAGTATACGCAAAATCCCTACAGTCCGGAAGGATTGACCTTTGGCCCCGGAAGCCTACATTCTTGTTCAGTTTCGCCGGAAGGCTAAAAAGCCCGGAAGGCAAAAAAGTATCGCGTCTGCTGTTTTGGTTGATCCAATCTCAATGAGGAGTTTGCATATGGCTCGGTCTGGAGTGATTACGTTCAAGGGTGCCCCAATGACGCTTGCAGGAGAAGAACTCCGAGTTGGCAGCAGTCTGCCCGAGTTCACACTGCACTATTTCGAAGGTGGTCTCAAGACGATCACCCGAAGCGACGTGCTGGGCAAGCCGACGATTTTCTCGATGGTCCCATCGCTCGACACCGGAGTGTGCGCGATCCAAACACGCAAATTCAACGGCGAACTTGCAGCCCTCGAGGGTAAGATCAACGCGGTGACCGTCAGTCGCGATCTGCCTTTTGCGATGAATCGCTTCTGCGGTGCCGAATCGATCAAGAGCATGCGCGTCGGTAGCGATTACCAATCCGGCGATTTCGGATCCAAGTTTGGAATGACGATCGATGAGCTGAAGCTCTTGACGCGAGCCGTCGTGGTTGCAGACGCCCATGGCAAGGTCGTCTACGCCGAGATCGTTCCCGAAGTGACCAGCGAACCGAACTACGACGCGGCGCTGGCTGCACTCCACGGCTTGCTCTAAGCCGAGCTTGGCTGGCTGCTGGTGCAACGGCTGCAATTGCACACGAAAAGTTCATGGGCAGGGATACCCCCCTGCCCTTTTTGTTTTTTTAAGCGGTCATGAAGCGATCTGTCTATCCGGGAGCCATGGGTTTTGTGTGATAATGCGCGCATGAAACCACCTCAAAAAACTGCCGTGATGGCCTGCTTTCTTTTGGCCTTGTGGACCGGAGCGCTTCGGGGGACTTGCTCGGGCCAAGAACACTGGCAAGATCCACCCATGGGCTCGGTGAGCCTATTGGACCAAGGGCCGATCGCCGAGAGCCTCCTGGTCAACCGCAAAGTGCTCGAGGCCATCGGAGTCGATCGAGCGTTGTTGGCTTTTCGGATCCAAGCAAAGTTGCCGACCAACGACGCTAAACCGCTCGGCGGTTGGGCTGGGCCAGAACCCTATGGACCTTTTCCCGGCTTCTTCGAGTCCCATTTTCTTTCGGCAATCTCGATCCAATCGGTCAACGATCCGACGCTCTTGCCTCTAGTGCATCGCATGATCGAGGGCCTTGCACAGTGCCAGAGGGAGCTTGGCGGCAAGTATCTTTTTGCGTCCCCTGAAGTCGAGTTCAACGCCGATCGGCTTGATGGTGTGGTTTGGTACCGGATGCACAAGCTGCTCGAAGGGCTCATCGCTGCGCACAGGTACGCCAAGAGTCCACTGGCTCTGCAGGTCGCTACTGGACTTGCCGAATGGACCGAGCAGCGGGTCGAAGCCTACGGCGAGGATTTCGCCAAAGTCAAACGCATCGAGTACGGTGGAATGACCGAGGCACTAGCCAACCTGTATGAACTCACCGGCCGCGAATCATTCCATCAATCCGCGCTGAAGTGGGAGGATCCCGATCGGATTCTCAAAAGGTTTGCCGACGGAGAGGATTTCAACGAGCACGCCAATACGTTGCTTGCCAAGATGGTCGGAGCGGCACGGATCGCGGAGCTTACGGGCTCAGAGCTTCATCGTAGGGCCACCGAGAACTTCTGGGAGAATGTCTGTGGGGCTGGTGCCAAGACATATGCGACGGGTGGAACCAGCGTGCATGAAGGGATGCCCGGCATGCGTCGGATAGCCAACACGGCCCTGCGTATGCCGCAGGAAACATGCGTTTCGTACAACTTGATGAAAGTCACCCGTAGCCTGTATCGCTTGACCGGGCAGACCAAGTACCTCGAGTACTACGAGCGATCGCTTTGGAATGCGATTCTGGGGAGCCAGGATCCGCAGACGGGTGAAAAGACGTACTACCAGCCATTGGGCTCGAACTCGGTCAAGGATTTCCGGTCCAACGAAGTCGGCTGCTACTGCTGCAATGGGACGGGCCTAGAGAATCCCCCAAGGTCCACGGCGATGATTTATGCGATGAAAAACGACGAGATGCGGGTGCAATTGTTTGTCCCCTCGACTCTGAGGCATGCGGATTGGGGGGTGAGCATCCTACAGACTACCGAGTTTCCGATGCGGCCTAGGGGCAAGTTGCTCGTCGAGTGCAAGACGCCCAGGCGATTTACGATTTCGGTGAGGGTACCGAGTTGGACTGGATCCGGCGGGAGTCTCGGGAGTCTTACGGTCAACGGCGAGGCGATAGACGGCAAGCTCGTTGCGGGTGAGTTTTATGCGATCGAGCGAGAGTGGAAGTCGCAAGATGTGATCGAGTATGAGTATCCATTCAATACACAGATCGTTGCGATGCCAGACGATGAGAACCAAGTCGCCGTCGTGCATGGTCCATTGGTGATGGTAGGTTTAGGAGCCAACGACTCCCGAGGGTGGCTTGAGCTCCCCTTTGATCGCCGGGACACCCAGGCGTTGCAAGGATGGTTCAAGCCCAAAGCCACCGGATTTGCGGGAGGCTCGACGCTTGAATTCGAGGCCGAGGATGCGGCGGGTCGCAAGATACTTTTTCGGCCTTATTACCAAGTTGGTTCCAATGCATTTTTTACTGGATATTGGCAGCTTGGGAAACGCCCAAATCAGGATATTACCGGGCAGGATATTACCGGGCAGGATAATATCAAAGAGCGAAATTTAGCGTTGGGCAAACCCACCGAGTGTTCGACACCGGAGCCTGTCGGGAGCAATTTGGAAGCGTTTATGCGGTCGGCCAAAGCGGTGGATGGGAATTACGGGGGGGCGGACGATTGGTATGTGAAATGGTTCCCCAATGGGCTTTCGCCTCAGTGGATCATCGTTGATTTGGAGCAAGACGAATCCGTAGCGAAAGTTCATTGGTTAGCTGCCAAAGAGGATTTGGAAGCCAAGATCGCTTATCGTTATCGAATCGACAGTTCGCTGGACAAGACCACCTGGGAGCCGATTGCGGATGCGTCGGAGAACCGAGAGTTTCGTGAAGTATACGAGCATACGATCCCCAAGCGGCTGGCAAGGTACATTCGATTGACGACATTGCCGCATCCTGATTTAAAGGATCATCAAGCGCGGCCCAAGATTGCCGAGATCCTGGTGTATGGGGCTAATTAGGTCTGTGCTCGATTGAAGTGTATTTCTGGCAAAGACCTCGAAGCAAGAAAATACACGACAGCCCGCAACACACCCCGAACCGAATTGCCGTTGGGAGTCTCTAGCAAGTACCGAGCTTGATGGAGCTGTACCCTTTCTACGATCAAGGCCCCCGATTTGGATCAACGAATGCCCCAAGGCTCCGAGAATCCGCCGTTTCGACGGATCAAAAACCCCGAGGTTCTAGTCACCCAACTGCGCGAAGGTGACGGGATCGACCCTCGTTTGGAACATCGAAAAAACCAACACGCACGCCTCAAGTGCAAACCCAATCACGCCGCCCTGCGGCTTGCTGGTCAAATCGGCAAATGCATCCGAGGGAGCCTTGGCGATGGCCCTTTGGCCAACTTCGACGTCGTCGGAGTAGAACCTGCCAAAGGAAATCAATTTCTCGTCACCCTCGGACCGATTCTGCCAGACATTGCCTACGAAGAATCCGAGGTTCTTCAGGCAGCCAACAATCGACGCGGCCAACTGCGGAGCGAAATCGCAAGTTCGATCACTCGCAAGCAGGTTCCGAACTTGCTCTTTCGCGTACTGCCTTGCACATGCCCACCTAATCGATGAGAGTCAGGCCGCTAAGAGAGCACCATTCTTATTGAAATCATCGACGAAAAAATCTACGCGTGGACTTGCGATCGACTCTCGAAGCCAGTAATCCAACAAGCTCAGCGTCTGGCTCGGCTCGAAGACACCTTCCGAGTTGCTTTGATGCCTGATGTACACCTAGGCCAACTGGTACCAAATGGATGTGTGCTTGCCACATGCGAGCGGATCTACCCCGAGGCGATCGGCAGGGATATCGGTTGCGGGCTCTCGGCGATCTGCTTCGACATCCAAAGCGACACAATCCCGCAATCGGTTCTTATTTCCATACTCGCTAAACTTGAACGCTTGGTACCAAGCCTTAAACAGCCAAAACACTTAGCCGCGAGGGCGTTGCCGGACTCTTGCCGTGCCGAGCAACTAAGCGACCCGAGTCTGGTGCGACATGCCAATCGAGATGGATTGTTGCAACTCGGGACCCTTGGACGCAGAAACCATTTCATCGAACTCGAGTTGGATCAAGTCGGCTATTTGTGGGTTCTTGTCCACTCAGGTTCACGCAGCATGGGTCAGGCGATCACCGACTGGCACCTGAGAAACAGCCAGAAAAGTGCGATCGACTACTTGGAACTTGCGAGCGACGGTGGGCAAGTTTATCTAGCCGACATGCAGTGGGCGATACGCTATGCGAGTGAAAATCGTTTGCTCATGCTTAATCGCACCGCCGACCTAGTCGAAGAAGGTTTAAAGGCTGGAGTGATCGAGTCGAGCTATATCGACTCACCGCACAATTTCGCAAGAATAGAGGGTCATTTTGGACGGCAGTTGATCGTGCATCGCAAGAGTACGAATTCCGCTCGTTTGGGGGAGGTTGGGATCATTCCGGGATCTATGTCCGCAGGTAGTCGGATTGTAATCGGGCGTGGCAACCTTGAGTCCTTGAATTCCTCGTCGCACGGAGCCGGCAGGACGATGAGTCGGTCCGAATCTTTCGAAAACCTCCAGGTCAAGGATTTCAAGGCGAGGATGGGTTCGATTGTTTTTCGCAAAGAGCATGCCGATCGACTGTTGGACGAATCCCCTGCGGCCTACCGAAGGCTGAGCGATGTCATGCAGGCCCAGTGCGATTTGGTAGCCATCAGAGATACTTTAAAGACGGTCCTCAACTACAAGAGTTTATAGAACCAACCTGGGGCGGATGCTAGCAAGGTGCGGTGCGTTCGTGATGTGCCTGGCACCAATTCGGGAGCCGATGCTGATGCAAAGCTGCCAAGCGGCGGACGGCGGCGCGAGTAACGCTTCCACCGTCTGGCGACAGGTGGCTACGGCGATAGGTGGCTACGGATGGGGAGCTAGAATCGTCTGTTGCCAAATCGTAGCCATCCGCTGCCAAGCGGTGGTGCGGCGCGAGTAACGCTTCCACCGTCTGGCGACAGGTGGCTACGGCGACAGGTGGCTACGGTCGGGGAACCAGAATCGACGAGATCAATCGCGGTCTTTGCGGAGTTCTTGGGCGATTCTTTCGACCATCTTGCGGAGTTCTCGGTTTTCGTTGCGAAGTTGTTCGAGTTGGGCTTCGACGCTCTTGCCGCGTGCTTCGGGTCGCTCGCGTTGTGGCTGATCGCGCTGAGGCTGATCGCGCTGTGGTCGCTCGCGTTGTGGCTGATCCTTGGGAGCACGCATTTGCTCTGCCATCTTCTCTTTGGCGTTCCTCAAATCTTGCTCGATGTCCTCGGCACGCCGCATTAGATCCATCGCCATGTCATGCATGCCGGCTAGTTTGAGATGCTCCGAAGCGATTCGCAGATGCTGAACCTGCTGCATGGCCCTAGCGAATTTCTCCATCTGCTCTGGGCTTGGCCCGTGCCCTTTCGATGCGCCTTTCGACGTGCCTTTCGATGCGCCTTCGGAGTTCATGCGATTGAGCTTCTCCATGAGTTCCTGCTGCTCGCGGATCAAGCCCTCGGCCTTGTCTTTGAGCCCTTCTTCCATCAACTGAGCGGCATGTTTCTTCAGCTCGACAATCCGTAGTTTGAGTTCCTCTCGCTCGTCGCCATAACTCCAGGGGCTGGACACTAGGGTGCACAGAGCGATCAGACCAAAACGCATGCTAAGTCGTGTAAGCATCAGAGGGGACTCCTGGAGTAGGCGGTGCAGGGTGAATTTTGCTCGACAGGCATATGAAGCAGATGCCAATTGATCGCTTGATAATAGTTTGTTCACGCGGCTTGTCCAGAAGCTATATTTTCTTAGCCATCGGTGCGCGGGCTTTGCCTTGCCAAGTCGTAGCCATCCGCTGCCAAGCGGTGGTGCCGCTCGAGTAACGCTTCCACCGTCTGGCGACAGGTGGCTACGTCTGGCGACAGGTGGCTAGTGCGACAGGTGTCTAGAGAATGGCTGGAAATCGAGGCGCGATGGCCTTTAGAAGGGGAGCGGAGGTAAAACTGGGATGCCGCTCGGGACGCTGGGGGCAGGCTGGTTGGGGATCGGTTGGGGCGTACCAGGAAGAGGTGCTAAGGGGAGGATATCGTTGCCGTACCAAGTGTTGGTGGCTCCTGGAGGTGGCAGTTGCCCACCGGGAGCGCCTGTCGCTGGAGGATAGTTGTTTCTCTGAGTACCGGTGGGATTACCATTTTGCGGCGCACTTTGTGTAGCCGGAGCAGACCTGGGACTGGTTCCTAGAAATCTGTCGAGAATTCCGCCTGCGGAGGTGGCTTGGTTATTTCCGTTTTGGCCGTTTGGACCTTGAAGCCCGATGCCGCGCATCAGGTCGTTGCCCAAGTTGGTGCTGTTGGTGCTGTTGGTGCCGTTGGCTCCTTGGAACTCGACAGGGACGGGAAACCCCTCGGGTGCACGGCCTTGTTCGAGCTCCCGTTCGACGTTGGCGATATAAGGCCCGATGACTTCTTTGACTTCGGCCGGCATGATCGAGCCGGCATGCGTTAGGGCTTGGGAGATGTATTGACCGCTTCGAGATCGTGCGATGGCGGTTTTTTGGTTAGGGCCCAAAAGGGTCATGGCGAACATGGTCACTACGCAGCACATAGCAGCCCCTTTGATCAGACCGAATCCCGCACCGAGTTGCCGATCGAACTCCTTGAGCCGAATCTTGTCGATCGAGGAGCTGACCATTCGAAAGACAAGCCAGATCGCAAGGCTTGTCCCGAAGAACAGCAGCAGCATGGCAAGAAAGACGTTCCAGGGTGGTTGCGCATTGATGTGTTTAGCCACATCGTAGCGAAAATAATTGGCGACGAAGTAGCTTACGACGATCGAGGCCAGGGAAGCGATTTGCCAAGCGAAGCCTTTGATCGCGCCGAAGATCGCGGCCGAGGCCAGGATAATCAGCATGAGAATGTCGTAAGTTTGCATCGCGGAAGGACCGTTGCTTGGGAGCATTTGAAATCGGATTCTTTAACAGTAAATCTCTTAGCAATTCGACGCAGGTCAACAATAGGGCAATTTTTGCTAGCAAATCATCTTAGACACCTCAACTTGGGGCATCCCATCGGCTCTCGGGCTTGGAGCTCTCTTGCAGGGAAGCTTTGGAAATGCTAATCCGTTTGTATCGGATGTAGTATTTATACCCGTTGAGGAATCGGTCGCAAATCGCGTTGGCTCCCCTACCCTGCTTTGTTGTTCGCTATGGCAGATTTTAAAACTCACATTTCGGTCAGTACCCTATCGGGTATTCTGCTGGGGCTTGGCGGCTATCAATCGGGGATGCCTTGGGAGAGCTGTTTGATTGCCGGTGGGTTATGTTCCGTCAGCGGCATGCTTCCGGATTTGGACAGTGATTCGGGGATACCGTTGCGGGAGGCGGTGGGTTTTGCGGCAGCGTTTGTACCGATGCTCATGCTCGATCGGCTTGAGCGCGTGGGGCTTTCGCATGAGATGATGTTGGTCGTCACGGGGGCGATTTACTTTTTCTTGAGGTTCGGAATTGCCGAGTTGTTCCGTCGCTACACGGTCCATCGAGGGATGTGGCATAGTTTGCCTGCGGCGATCATCGCTGCCCTTTTTGTGTTTTTGGTATCCGCATCGGAGAACGTCCATTTGCGGCTTTTCAAGACTTTGGCGGTCTTTGTGGGGTTTATGTCGCATATCTTGCTCGATGAGCTCTGGTCGGTCGAGTACCGCAGGGGTAGGTATGTGTTCAAGCATTCGTTTGGGACGGCATTGAAGTTCCTTGGTGAATCGCGGCTTGCCAATGTCACAACGTATGTGCTTCTGGCCGGATTATCGGTTGTCGCCTATCATGACGAAGCGATCATGGAGCACTTCGGTTATTCTCACCTGCATGCGTTACCGCATACGGCCGTCGACTGGATCAAGATCATTCGAGAGCAATCGGAGAATTGGATCCGCTAAGTTGCGAAGATCGCGATCGTTTTTTTGGACGCGTTGCCCTTGGATGGCTTTGAAGGCTAGGACACTAAGATAAAGGTGCATTTTATGGTACCGGCGATCCGGACCGAGAGACTCAGTCGGCAATTCGGTGGTAAGACCGCCGTGGACCAAGTTCATTTGGAGGTCATGCCAGGAACTTTTTATGGCTTTCTGGGTCCCAACGGAGCTGGCAAGTCGACCACGATCAAGATGCTCACGGGGCTCTTGCAGCCTTCCTCGGGCAGCATTGAGGTTCTCGGACGCAACATGCTCGACGAGACACAAAGTATGGAGGTCAAGCGATCGATCGGGGTGATTCCTGAGAACTTAGCTCTCTTTGACTACCTTACAGCGATGGAGTATTTGACCTTTGTGGGCAGGATTCACGGTTTGGATCGCGATACGATCCGGCAGCGGTCGCGCGAGATGCTCGACTTGTTGGATTTAGAGGACGATTCGAAAAAGGTATCGAACGATTTTTCTCATGGAATGCGGAAGAAGCTTTCGTTGGCCGCCGCGTTGATCCATCGACCCTCGTTGCTTTTTCTCGACGAACCTTTCGAGGGGGTCGATGCGGTCGCCTCGCGGACGATTCGCGAGTTGCTCTTGCGGTTTACCGCCAGTGGCGGCACGGTTTTTCTGACCTCCCATGTGCTCGAGGTCGTCGAAAGGCTTTGTACGCACGTGGGAATCATCGTATCGGGGCAATTGGTCGCTCAGTCATCTCTGGAAGACCTCGTCACGGGAGGACGTCTCGAAACGGCCTTCATCAAAGCGACAGGTGCAGAGGTGCTCGAGGAAGTGTCGGCCAAGCTCGACTGGTTGACTTCGGAGCAAGGCTCATGAGTCAAACCTTCGGTTCCGATGGCTTGGGCACGAACGATCTCCCAGGGTTGCATAAGAACCCTCTGCCAAAGGCCAGTCATTTTGACCAATGGTCTGCTTTGGTCCAAGCCTACTGGCGGAGCAAGATGAACCGATGGGTGAGCGATTCGGTCATTAGCCGGTCGCTACAGTCGATTTATCTAGGCCTGCTGGTCACTGCGGTTTTGGTTTGGTTCGGAGTGCTCTTCGGTGGCGGATACGTACTAGCTAAGTCGATTGCCGAAGGAAAAACCTACGCAGCCATCGGTGCCTGGAGTGCCTGGAACGCTTTGTGCCACGGTTTTCTACTCCTTTGGGTCGTCGGTTTAGCCCTCGACCCCACGCGTAGAGACTCGTTGTCGCTCCAGAAATTGATGCATTTGCCGATCTCACCTGCCCATGTCTTTGCGCTGAACTTCCTTTTGACCTGGATCAACTTTCCGATCGTTTTATTTCTGGCGTCCGGCTTAGGATTGGTCTTCGGAGGTTGTCTGCTGGAGGGTTTCTTTGGGCTATGGAAATTGGTTCCGGTGCTGTCCTATGCGCTGATGTTCACGGCGTTGACATCGCATTTGCAATGCAAGTTCCAGGTTTTGTTGCAAAACCCAAAAATCCGGTCGATGCTCATGACGGCGACAGTGTTATTCTTCATGTTATTGTTCTTGTGGGCCTTAATGACCGGCTTTTTCATCGGGTTTACAAGAGGGTTTATAAGAGGTGGGAGGAATGCACTCGGGGGGAATGCACTTTTTGGGATTCAAATTCTCGACGTGTTTTGCCCTTTTTTTTGGCTGGCCGACACACTCTCGGGGCACTCGATGCTCGGTTCGCTATCTTGGGTCTGGATCCCATGCATGTGGCTCATCGCGGCTTGGTCCTTGCGGGCCAACTACCGCATGACCAAACGCTACTATCAGCATGGCTTCGATGGTGTGTCGACTGCAAAGTCGACTGGCAAATCCGAGCCAAGCGGCACCAAGGTTCAAGAAACGCGGGGACTTTCCAGCGGCTCGGCACCATGGATGGAACGTTCATTTCCGGGGCTTAGCCAACCGGCCAGTGCGATCGCCGCGATGACCTGGACCCTTTTCTGGCGTTCCCCGCAGATGAAACTTGTTATGCTGTTACCGATGCTGATGTCATTTTTTCTGCTGTTTGTTTTCCAGCTAATGCCAACTCTAAGCCCATGGCCGGAAACACCGGTATCGGCGGTCGTGGAGTCTGAGGCCAGCCCCGAACCGACGGTTTGGAAAGGAACCCAATACCAAGGCTTTTATCTGTTTGCGATCACCGTTTTTTCCACGTACCTAGGTTCGTCGTTTGCGAGCAATATTTTCGGATTCGATCGATCGGGATTTCGCTTCTGGATGCTTTCGTCGATCCCTAGATCCGACATTTTAAAAGGTAGGAATTGGATGTTCGGCGCGATGCTCACGGTCATCGCGTTGGTCCTGTTGATATTCACCAATGTTCTGTGGAAGTACTCGTGGCTTCGAGTCGTCGAGTCGGCGGCTGCATTTCTGGCGTATCTCCCGCTGTACCTTGCTCTCTCGAACGTCAGCGCAATCCTAGCCCCCTTCCCTGTCCCGGTTCAAGGCTTCCAGAGCGCCAAGGATTTTTCTTGGAAGTCCTTGGTCTTGAACATGGCCTTGAGTTCGCTGATGCCCTTGATTTTCTGCCTCTGTTCGATCCCATGGGCCATCGAATGGGGCCTGCACCTGGTGCGACCGGACTTTGCACGGATTCCGATCGCACTGTTAAGCATGCCCCTGTTGATCGGTTTAGGTTGGTGGCTCTATGGTCGTTTGATGGAACTCATCGGCCAATTGCTTCAAAGTCAGCAAGAAAGCTTGCTGAGTGTCGTCACCTCCCAGGCAGAAAAATAGCAGGCAAGTCAGAAAAGTAGCAGGCCCGAAAACGGGCAAGCGAACGAAGCTAGCGAACGAATCGTTCGGCCGTCAGCGTCAACAGCCTGATCTGCGAGCCTTGAGCTAGGAACTTGTTCGGTTTTTCGAGAAATCTTTCATCGCCGACCAGGAAACCTGGGAAACAGAGGAAACCTGGGAAACCCAAGGCGGATTTGCGGCGATTTGCCATACTCAACCCTCGGTTGTTTTGCCAAAATAGTTGCACTCGTTTCGCCTGAATAATCGATACAACCCGCACTGTCCATCCTGTGGCCTCGCGCACTATCAGCCATTGAAATATGTCAATCCAAGCACCTTCTGTGATCGAAAAACCTGTCGAGCATGTCAGCGGAATTACCGTCCGTCTGGTGGGGGACTCCGGCGACGGGATGCAACTCCTTGGCCAGCAACTGACGAACACCTCGGCCCTGTTGGGTAACGACGTGGCCACTTTCCCGGACTTCCCTGCCGAGATTCGTGCTCCGCGTGGCACCCGAGCTGGGGTTTCGGGTTTCCAGGTTCAGTTTGCCTCTCACGAAGTCCACACTCCGGGCGACACGCTCGATGCCCTTGTGGCGATGAATCCAGCCGCATTGGTGACGAACCTTGCGGATCTGAACAAGGGGGGGCTTTTGATCGTCAACGACGATAGCTTTGAGGACAAAGACCTCAAACTGGCGAAGCTTGCTACGAGCCCTTTGGAAGATCCTTCGATGGAGAACTATCGATTGATCAAGGTCTCGATGACCCGGCTGACCAAAGAGGCGGTGAGCGAATTCGGTATGAGCACCAAGGAGGCCGACCGCTGCAAGAACTTTTTTGCGATGGGGCTTGTTTATTGGCTCTACGGTCGGAACATGGACGCGACGCTAAGGTTCATTCACGGCAAGTTTTCGGCGGGCAAATCGACCATCGCTGCTGCCAACGAAAAGGCCCTTCGCGCCGGCTGGGCGTATGGTGAGACGATCGAGGCGCTCGGTCATTCGTATAGTGTCCAGCCCGCTAAGTTGACGGCTGGGACGTACCGAAACATCATGGGCAACCAAGCGTTGGCATGGGGGCTTTTGGCTGCTGCACAACGTTCGGGAAAAGAACTCTTTTACGGCTCGTATCCCATCACCCCGGCGAGCGACATCCTCCACGAATTGGCCCGCTACAAGAACTTTGGCGTCTGTACCTTCCAAGCCGAGGACGAAATCGCAGCCGTGTGCGCAGCGATTGGTGCGTCGTACGGCGGGCAGATGGGAGTGACGACCTCGAGCGGACCGGGTATTGCCCTCAAGACCGAAGCGATGGGTTTGGCCCTGATGCTCGAGTTGCCCTTGTTGGTCATCGACGTGCAGCGGGGTGGCCCAAGCACGGGTCTTCCGACGAAGACCGAGCAAGCCGATCTCTTGCAGGTCATGTTTGGGCGAAACGGCGAGTCACCGCTCCCGGTCCTTGCAGCCCGCAGCCCGGGGGATTGCTTTGAAATTGTCCAGGAGGCCTGGATGCTCGCCACGCAGTTGATGCTCCCGGTGATCGTACTGTCCGACGGCTACATCGCCAACGGAGCTGAGCCCTGGAAAATTCCAGACGTCTCGAAACTCGCACCCATCCCCGTGTCTCATCCGCAGGAAAACAACAACCCAGACGGTCCGTTCAAGCCCTATTTGCGGAACGCATTGCTGGCAAGACCTTGGGCGATACCAGGCACACCCGAACTGATGCACCGCGTCGGTGGTATCGAGAAGGAAGACGGGACGGGCAACATCAGCTACGATCCGGAAAACCATCAAAAGATGGTCCACATCCGGGCTCAGAAAGTCGCCAATGCCGCCAAGCTGCTCCCGCCACAGAGCGTTGAAGGTCCTGCTTCGGGTGACCTGCTTGTCCTGAGTTGGGGTGGTACTTATGGAGCATGCTTGACCGCAGTCCAGCAAGCCCAGTCGGCCGGCCTGAGCGTCGCCCATGCTCACCTGAGGTACCTCAATCCGTTCCCAAGCAACCTTGGGGAAATCCTAGCGGCGTACAAGAAGGTACTTATACCGGAGCTCAACATGGGCCAACTGCGGATGCTCGTTCGCAGCCGATACCTCGTCGACGCAATCGGCTTCAACAAAATCAAAGGCAAACCGTTTACCGTTACGGAACTGGTTGAAAAGATCTCCGAGCACGCCAAGTAACTCCAGCGTGCGAACCCAAAAAACATCCATCGATTTAAAAATAGCAAGAACGAAATGAATACAGCACTCAAGGTTCTCAAGGCAGACGACTTTGCAAGCGATCAGGACATCCGTTGGTGCCCAGGTTGCGGCGATTATTCGATCCTGGCCCAAATGAAGAAAGTCTTACCCGAAATCGGGATCCCACCCGAACAGACCGTCTTTATATCCGGGATCGGCTGCAGCAGCCGCTTCCCGTACTATGTAAATACCTACGGAGTCCACTCGATCCATGGCCGCGCACCTGCAGTTGCAACGGGCCTCAAGTTGGCTCGACCCGAACTGAGCGTCTGGGTCATCACTGGCGACGGGGATGCTTTGAGCATCGGTGGCAATCACTTCATCCACCTGCTTCGTCGCAACGTCGACTTGAACATCGTTCTTTTCAATAACCGAATCTACGGATTGACCAAAGGCCAATACTCACCGACGAGCGTCGAAGGTCAAATCACCAAGAGTACACCGATGGGTGTCGTCGACCATCCCCTCAATCCGATCAGCATTGCCATCGGAGCCGAAGCGACCTTCATCGCACGATCGGTCGATAGCAACATCAAGCACTTGGCGACCGTTCTCAAAAGGGCCGCGGAGCATCGAGGCACGAGCTTTGTTGAAGTCTATCAAAACTGCAATGTCTTCAACGATGGGGCGTTTAGTTATGCCCAAGACAAAGCGACTCGCGATGACGCGACGGTAGAACTCGAGCATGGCAAGCCGATGATCTTCGGCAAAGACAAAGACAAGGGAATCCGGTTGAAAGGATTCTCCTTGGAAGTTGTCGACTTGGCCGATGGCAAAGTCAAAGAAGAGGACTTGTTGTTCCATGACGAGCAAGCCGACCCGGCACTCGTCTACTTGTTGTCTCGCATGCGTCACCCACAGTTTCCTGAACCTATCGGAGTCTTCAGGAATGTCGAGCACGGAACATTTGAGGAAGCCGTCCGTGGGCAGATCGACCAAGCCGTCGAGCAGCGAGGTCGGGGTGATTTGCAGAAGCTTCTTTCGAGTGGCGACACTTGGACCGTCAAGGCTTAAGGCGCAAGGCGGAAGGCGGAAGGTTTAATTGAACACATCGCGGTCGAGCATTCGGTACTGGATGGCTTCCTCGATGTGTTGCGGTTCGATTTTGGGTTCCGACTCCATGTCGGCGATGGTGCGAGCCACGCGGATGACTTTGTCGTGAGCTCTGGCGCTGAGTCCAAGTTCGGAGACAGCCGTTCTCATGCGTTGGGTTTGGATTTTCCCGAGTGGGCAGTACTGCCTGAGTTCGCGGCTGGACATTTGAGCGTTGGTCAGAGTGCGCGAGGAAGTAAAGCGTTGGTTTTGCAGCGCGCGAGCGGCCGTGACCTGATCGCGCATCATCGCGCTGGTGGTTCCTGCGGACCCGTGAGCCAGTTCATCGAAGGGTACAGCCGGGACCTCGATATGGATATCGACCCGATCGAGCAGTGGTCCTGAGATACGACTCATGTAGCGTTCGACCTGAGTGGGGTTGCAATTGCAACTTCGTCGAGGATCGGTTCGGTAGCCGCATGGGCAGGGGTTGAGCGCCGCGACGAGCATGAAGTTGGCTGGAAAAGTCGTGCTGCGCATGGCGCGCGAGATCGTCACCACTCGATCTTCGAGCGGTTGGCGCATCACCTCGAGCGTTTTGCGGTTGAACTCGGGTAGTTCGTCTAGGAAAAGTACCCCGTTATTGGCCATGGAGACCTCGCCCGGCGAGGGGGGGCTGCCGCCGCCGACGAGTCCAGCGTCGCTGATGGTATGGTGAGGCGAGCGAAAGGGCCTTTGGACCATCAGCGGCTGACCGCTTTGCAAGCGACCTAGGGCCGAATAGATTCTGGTCGTCTCGATCGATTCGCTCGGAGAGAGCGTCGGCAAGATCGACGAAAGACGCTTGGCCAGCATCGTCTTTCCCGAGCCTGGAGGACCGATCATCAGGAGGTTATGGTTGCCTGCAGCGGCGATCGTCAGGGCGCGTTTGGCCATCTCTTGGCCTCGGACGTCGACGAAATCCAAGTCGTATTGGGAGTAGCTGTGGTAGATCTCTTCGAGTCGGCTTGGTACCGGATCGATTTCCAAGGTGCCGGCCATGAACGCTGCGGCTTCGCAGAGATTGGCCACGGGTATCACTTCGATATCCTCGACGACGGCTGCTTCTTGCGCGTTCGAGGAGGGGACTAAAAGCCCTTTGATTCCGTCTTGTTTGGCTGCAGCGATGGCCATCGATAAGGCCCCTTTGACGCCTCGCGTATGGCCTTCGAGGGACAGTTCGCCGACGACTGCGTATTCGTTGAGTCGATCCGATTGGACTTGGTTGCTGCCGACGAGCATTCCGAGGGATATCGGCAAATCGAAGCTGGCTGCTTGTTTGGGCAGTTCAGCCGGTGCTAGGTTGATGACGATCCGGTCGTGGGGGCGCAGGAAACCGGCGTTGACCAGCGCTCGTTCGACGCGATGGGTGCTCTCGCGGACGGCTTGTTCGGGTAGACCGACAAGAACGGTTTTGGGCAATGCGGAGGCAGAGAGATCGACCTCGACATCGACGGGAACCGCATCGATTCCTACCAAGCTATATGTTTTGAGTTTTGCCAGCATGCACCGGGCTCCTGGGGTGGAATCACCGAAAAACGAGGGAAACCATCATGTCCGTGTGCATTCTTGAAAAATCAAATACGGCCGACGGTGGCTTTTCGTCGGCGGATTGAATGTAGCAACAAGTGCAGTTTGTGTCCCGATTTTGGTACGTAAAAAATGATCGCTTTAGTGTAGATCGATTGTCCCCAATCGATCGGAGCTTGAAGGCACCGTGGCCGGTGGGAGAAACAGCCGTAGAACCGAAGACGCCGCCGCTGGCGCGTCGCGGTAGAGCCGTTGGGGACAATGGCTCTACCATGGGAGCCTCTGACGCTGGCGCGTTGGGCAGTGTAGATCGATTGTCCCCAATCGATCGGAGCTTGAAGGCACCGTGGCCGGTGGGAGAAACAGCCGTAGAACCGAAGACGCCGCCGCTGGCGCGTCGCGGTAGAGCCATTGGGGACAATGGCTCTACCATGGGAGCCTCTGACGCTAGCGCGTTGGGCCGTGTAGATCGATTGTCCCCAATCGATCGGAGCTTGAAGGCACCGTGGCCGGTGGGAGAAACAGCCGTAGAACCGAAGACGCCGCCGCTGGCGCGTCGCGGTAGAGCCATTGGGGACAATGGCTCTACCATGGGAGCCTCTGACGCTAGCGCGTTGGGCAGTGTAGATCGATTGTCCCCAATCGATCGGAGCTTGAAGGCACCGTGGCATGTGGGAGAAACAGCCGTAAAATCGAAGACGCCGGCGCTTGCGCGTCGCGGTAGAGCCATTGGGGACAATGGCTCTACCATGGGAGCCTCTAACGCTAGCGCGTTGGGCAGTGTAGATCGATTGTCCCCAATCGATCGGAGCTTGAAGTCACCGTGGCCGGTGGGAGAAACAGCCGTAGAACCGAAGACGCCGCCGCTTGCGCGTCGCGGTAGAGCCATTGGGGACAATGGCTCTACCATGGGAGCCTCTGACGCTGACGCCTTGGGCAGTGTAGATCGATTGTCCCCAATCGATCGGAGCTTGAAGGCACCGAGGCATGTGGGAGAAACAGCCGTAAAATCGAAGACGCCGCCGCTTGCGCGTCGCGGTAGAGCCATTGGGGACAATGGCTCTACCATGGTAGCCCGTGACGCTGGCGCGTTGGGTAGTGTAGATCGATTGTCCCCAATCGATCGGAGCTAGAAGTCACCGTGGCCGGTGGGAGAAATAGCCGTAGAACCGAAGACGCCGGCGCTGGCGCGTCGCGGTAGAGCCATTGGGGACAATGGCTCTACCATGGTAGCCCCGCCTTGGTCAGTACGACAGATATCTACGCGTGAAGCAGACGCGTTGTTTTCCAACGCGGATCGCCTATCGGACTTTCGCGTCGAAGCGGACGAATCCACCCTCGCCTGGCTTGAGCTCCTTGTCGATCTCCCATCGCAAGACCGAGGAGCCTGCGTCGTTGGGGCTTGTCGAGAAGCGGGCTTCGATACTCGACTGCTGCGAGGACTCGATGTACTCGAGGCGCGGAGCCAACGAATCGGTGACGACCAAACTCGAGACTGGCT
>Ga0315905_10001782_pt1 | contig 22884 bp, 11 predicted proteins | sample LakEriMetagenome_5_FD_203522 | JGI IMG/M metagenome (GOLD analysis project Ga0315905, IMG submission 203522) | Freshwater fungal communities from buoy surface, Lake Erie, Ohio, United States - Buoy 4 MA121 | ecosystem: Environmental > Aquatic > Freshwater > Lake | place: USA: Lake Erie, Ohio...
CGGACCCTCGAAGAAAAAGGCCTCAACCTCGTCACAGAAAGTGACCTGCTGCACGACGACTTTTAGAGCCCGCCCCCACTCGCGATCCGTCGGCCATCCCCCTGGCCTCCACGCGCTCCGCTCAAAGATCTCGCCAGGCTCCTCTTCCGCCCGGTCGGTGCCGCCCCCGACACGTGCCGCCAAGGCGGACACCCCCCCCCCCCCCCGGGCGCCCCCCCCCGCCGCCGGGGTGAAGGAGCGGCGGCGGCGGCCGGGCGGGTGGACGCGCCACTTTGACTCGCACACAATCGCGCCCCCTTCGCGACCCGCGACACGCCATCCCGCGCCTTCCTGGCTACTTCATCATCCCGCGCTTGGAAACGCGCGCCCGTGCGCGGTCCCGCGCCTCCTCGACAAGACGCGCGCGCTTTCCGCGCCGCCGTTGACCGCCCCCCCCCCCGACGCTCTCTTGCGCCCCCGCCCCCCCCCCCGACCGCACCAACAACAACAACAACCAAACAAACCAATGTCCGAGCACGTGCTGCACGTCGCGACGGTCGACCTGGGCAACGGCGTCCTGCTCGACCTCGAGATATTCGAGGGCGACGACCCGCGCGAGAAGGCGCTGGCGTTCGCGCGGCGCGTCGGCCTCGGGGGCGACGTGGCGGCCGCGCTGGCGGAGCACGTCGAGGCGGAAGCGACAGCTGCCGCAGAAGCAGCAGCAGCATCAGCAGCAGCAGCAGACGACGACGGCGACGACGATGCCGCCGCCCCGCCGCCGCCCCCGCCCCCGCCGCCCGCGCACGAGCGCATGTACGCGCGCGCGGCCGCGGCGCGCGAGCGGCTCGAGGCGCGGCGCCGGCGCGAGGCGGCCGAGCGCGAGCTGCACGCGGCGCTCGCGCGCGCGCAGCCGCGCATGGGCTACGTGAGCGCGGCGCTCACGCGCGATCGCGGCTGCAGCGGCAGCAGCTCGAGCCCCGTCCGCAAGCACCGCCTCACCTCGTACGGCGCCATGCTCCACGCCGAGGCGCTCGCGGCGCAGGAGCGGCGCGCGCGGGCGGTCGCCGAGGCGCGGGAGGCGCGAGAGCAGGCCGAGCTCGCCGAGTGCCGCCCGCAGCGCCCGTCGACGTCCTTTTCCTCGTCGTCGTCGTCGTCGTCGTGGTCGTTGGCGTCGGCGTGGCCCGCGCGCGCGGCGGCCCGGGAGGCGCGGCTGGCGGCGCTGCGGCAGGAGCAGGCCGAGGCCGAGATGGCCGAGTGCACGTTTGCGCCGCGCACCAACAGCAGCGGCGGCGGCGGCGGCAGCCGGCGCGTGAGCGGCGGTCTCGGCGCGGCCGCGGCCGAGGGCCTCTATGCGGACGCCGTGCAGCGCTGGGCGCGCCGCGAGCAGCGGGCGCGCGAGCAGGCGCGGGAGGACGCGCAGCGGCTGTTCCGGCCGCGCCTGGCCGAGACGCCCGCGTCGGCCGCCTGGCTGGCGCGCCGCCTCGAGCAGCTGCGAGCGATGGAGGGGCAGCGGGAGGAGCAGCAGCGCATGTCCACGACGCCGCCGCCTGCCGTGGTGCAGCGCGTGTTTGCCTCGGCAGCACTCGCAGAGACGCGGCGGCGAGCGCGCGCGCTGGCCGAGGAGCAGGAGCGGGCCCAGGGCGCCGTGCGCCGCCCGCGGTCGGCTTGCGAGGCCACGGGCGCCCACCTGCACGCGCTGGCGGCCGAGCGGGCGTGGCGCGCGCGCCGCGCCGCCGAAGACGAGGAGGCCCGGCGCGCGGCGGCGGCCTCGGCGCCCAGGGCCGACCCGCGCAGCGAGCGGCTCGCGCGGCGGCTGGCCCGCGACAAGTTTGGCGAGATCTACGACGCGCTCTTGGCGAGCAGCGAGGTGGGCGGCGGCGGCGGCGGCGGCGGCGGCGGCGGAGAGGGCGGCGGTTCTGGCGGCGGCGGCGTCTTTGCCGCGCTCTCCTCCTCCTCTCTGGCCGGCTGGCTCGACGACCCGGACGCCGCGCGCGACGTGGCGAGCGCGCTCGAGGCCGGGCTCGGCGGCGGCACGAGCGACGGCGGGGGCTTGCTCGGCCGCCTTGACCGGCCGGCGTTCTGCGCGCTGATGGCCGAGGCCGTCGCGCGCTCGCCCCGGCCCAGGGCGTACCTGGCTCGTCCAAAAAAGGCGGGCGGCGGCTGACGACGGCAGCGGCGGCTGAGGACGGCCGACGGACGGCGGAGCGCGGGGCGGCCGCCAAAAGACGCGCGCGCGCGCGCGCGCCGGTACTGGCGTCCGCCGCACACTCTGCTGTGTAATCCGATCAATCATGGCGCCCCTAGACAAGAAGAAGGCGCCGCGCCATCGCCCGCGCGGCGACGACGACGAGGACGAGCACGCGCGCGCGCGAGGCAGCAAGAAGCTCGCGCGCGCCGCCCCCGAAAGCGATCCCGAGGACGACGACGACGACGACGAGGAGGAGGAGGGCTCGTCCGCGCCCGAGGTGTCGACGTCGGATGACGACGATGGCGACTCGAGCGACGACGACGACTCGAGCGACGACGACGACTCGGACGACGACGACTCGGACGACGAGCCGGTGAAAGGAGCAGGCAAGGACCACCACCAGCAGAAGAAGAAGAAGGAGCTCAACGTCGACTTTCAGTTCTTCGAGCCCGCGGAGCGCGACTTCCACGGCCTGCGCGCGCTGCTGGGCAGCTACCTGGACGGCAAGGGGTACGACGTCGGCAGCCTCGTCGACGCCGTCATCGCGCAGGGCGCCAAGGGCGACGGCGTCGGCACGGTCGTCCACGCGCTCGACGCGACGCCGACGGGTGGCGCCAAGCAGCAGCAGCAGCAGAAGAAGCAGCAGCAGCAGCAGCAGCAGGCCGCCGGGCCGAGCGACAAGGCCGCCGCCGCCGCCGCCGCCGAAGCCGCCGAAGCCGATGACCCGGCGGACCCGATCGCCGTCGTGACCGCCGTGGGGCTCGAGGGCTACCGCGCCGCGCCCTTTGCCGCGGGCGTGCGCGAGTTTCTGCTGGCGCGCGCCGAGGCCGCGGGCAAGCGCGCGGCGTTCGAGGCGGCGTGGGACGCGCCGCGCGCGGCGCTGCTGCTCAACGAGCGCCTGGTCAACTGCCCGCCGCAGATCGCGCCGCCGCTCGTCCAGTACCTGTTTGAGGAGATCGAGCGCGCGCGCGTCGAGGAGGCCGAGGAGCGCGCCGAGCTCGAGGCGGCGGCGGGAGCCGCTGGCCCGCCGCCGCCGAGCGCGGCGGCGGCGTGCGGCTACGCGTTTGATCGGTACGTGCTGCTGACGCGCGTGTACGAGGACCCGCAGGGGCATGAGGGGGAGGAGGATGAGGAGGAGGACGACGACGAGGAGGAGGGGGCTGAGAAAAAAAAGGGCGACAAGAAGGCCGCCAAGGCGGGCAAGAAGGAGCGGGGCGCGGCCGGTGGCAGCAAGCCGGCGCAAAAAAAACAAGGCGGCGCCGGTGCTGCCACCGCCACCCCCGTGCTCGTGTACACGCGCCCGGAGGACCGCTACTTCCACGCGCACAGCACGGCCTCCTTCACCTTTCCCGTCGAGGGCAGGCCGGTCGCGCGCGGCGAGCTCCGGCCGCTGCGCCTGGCGCTCGTGCTGCCCGCGTCCGAGGTGGCCGCGGCGCGGCGCGCGCTCGACTCGGCGGTCGGCAACGCGCGCGCCATGCCGCCGCCGCCGCCGCGGCGCTGAGTGTGTGTGTGAGCTTTTCGTTCGTGCTTTGCGCGGCCATGCATGCTTGTGTCTTCATAGCGATTCCATTTGAAAACACACACACACACACACACACACGCTAGTCCCTCCGCGCTACCCCCCTCTTGCCGCCGCCTTGAGCAGGACCGCGCCAAACGCGGCCGCCGCGCGCGCGCCGCCGGACCGGTAGCTGGGCAGGTAGTTGACGTCGGCGACGACCCACTCCTCTGGCGGCGGCGCGGCCGAGTCGCTGCGCGCCATCGAACCCCTTGCGACGACGACGTCGAAGCCAAACAGCGATAGTCCCTCGGCTCCCTTGCCGCCGCCGCCGCCGCCTGCGCCCTGCGACCGATGCTGCCGCTGCGTCGCCCAGCGCAGGCGGCGCGCGACCGCACGCAGCGCAGGCGGGTCGAGCGGCTGCAACGGCGGCTGTTCTGCTGCGGCGGCTGCTGCTGCCGCGAGGCCTTGCCACGGCAACAAAGTGGGCAGCGACTTGAGCGCGTCGAACACGACGAGCTCATCCGCGAGACAGGCGGCTGCCTGACCAGCCCCCTCGCCGCCCCTGCTCCTCCTCGCCCTCAGCGCTGCCGCGGCCGCCACCGCCTCGGCGAGGTCCGGGATGCTCGGCCGAGCCGGGGCCTGGTACACGAGCTCGTCGCCCAGGACGTAGACCTTGTGCTGCACGCCCCCGTGGTCGACAAACTCCTGCACGACGAGAGGGTAGGGCGGCGGGACGAACGATGCTGCTGGTGCCTGCGTCGTATCGTGCTGCTGCTGCTCCTTTGGCGGCGCCGGCCGCCACACCTCAAAACCCTCGAGCGCCGCCCATAGCGCGTCGTCGCTCAGAGCGAGGACCATCAGGTGCGCGTGCGGCACGCCGCACGCCGCGGCGGTCTTGACGATGTAGGGCGGACCTGCGAGGCCGGCCGCCGCCAGCGCGCCGGCCAGCGCCTCGCGGCCCGCCGGCACCTCGGCCAAAAACAGCTGCCTGGGCCCGCGCACGCGCACGGGCAAGGGAGGAGGGGGCGGCGGACGGTCGGTGGCGGTCTCGTCTGTGGCTGGACCAAACGCACGCGCCAGCAGCGCCGCGATGTCCCGCCGGTCGAGCACGCACCGCGCCACGGCGTCGAGCGGGTCGACGACGACGGCGACGAGGGGGGCGGCGCCGTTCTCGCGGTTGCTCAGGAGCAGGCGGCGCAGGGGCGGCGCGAGGGCGGCGGCGAGATCTTGGGAGTCACGGAGGGGTCTGACCAGGTAGTCCGAGGCCTTGTGCAGCACGACGTCGACGATCGGCGGGACGAGGGGCGGTTGGGCGGCGCTGTTGCTGTTGCCGTCCTCCCCCCCCACCCCGTCCTCGTCGCTGGCGCAGCAAGCGGCCAGGGGCATGAACACGACCGCGCGACCGGACCCAGTTGCTGCGCGCGGCACAAAGGAGAGCAGTCCGGCCTCTGCCAGCGCGCGCTCGCGCGACTCGCGCATGGCGTACCCGACGACAAGCGGAGGAGGGGGAGGAGGAGGGGGCCCGGCGGCGGGGGCGGCGGCCTGGCGGCGGCGGCGAGCCTCCTCCTCTTCGTGGTTGTGCTGCACGACCGCCCGGATCAAGGGGCCGCAGTCGTCTTTGAGCACGACGCCCGGCGGGGCCAAGGACGACCAGGGGAGGCTAGCGCGGTCGAGGAGCGACGAACCAAGGAGTTGTCGGGTGCTGCTGCCGCCGACGCCGCCTGCTGCCGCCGCAGCGAGGGGCACGACGAGCGCGCAGGCCGTCGACGGACACGCGGCTGCTGCGGCTGCGGCTGCTGCGGCTGCTGTTGCTGGCACGACATCGTCGTCCGAGTGCACGACGACGGCGTCGAGCCCGCCCGCGCGCAGACGCGCGCGCCAGGATGCTGCGGATGTGGGGGGCGGGGGCGAGGTGGGCGGCGGCGGCGGCGGCGGCGGGTGTTGGTGATGATTGACGGCGGGGCCTGGCGTCGCTCGAGCGAGGCTGGGAGTCACCTATCAACCACGCGTACCTGCTTTCTTTGCTAGCGCAGAGTCGTCGGCGGACGCCTGCGGGATGACGAGCACGATCCGGTCGATGGGCATGTTTGCGCGAGCGTCGTCGTCGTCGTCGTCGTGGCGGGGCGGCGCCGCACAGCGCGCGCGCGCAGACGGGCCCCGCGCACGCGCGCGCCGCACTAGCCGCGCGGTACTACAACGCGCTTCGACAGATCATGGTGCTGCTGGTAAAGTGGAGCTCGCGCGCGCAAGTAGGCTGGCGGTGCGCGCGCGTGCAAAAGTGCCGGGACTTGGGGGGCGGATTGCCGAATCGCGGCGTTGCGGAGGCCGGGCGGTCGATGCGCGCGATTAAGGATGAGTTTGAGGAGCAGTCGTGATTGCGCGATTTGTGGTGCGGGCCGGTCCTCGAGCAAGGCCGACGGCCCCATGCCGCCACGAGCCGGTCGGTCGCCGCTAACGCGCGCCGCCGCCGCCGCCGCCGCCGCCGCCGCCGCCGATCGCGCACGCGGTCGCCGCTCTTCTCTCAACACGCCGCCCTGCACCCGGCTCCTCGACACACACAGCTACTAGCGCATCACGTCCTCAGTCTTCTTGATCACGCCCTCGACTTGCAAACGACCGACGCGCGCAACGATCCTTTGAGACCGCGCGCAACCGCCGCACCCCTCCTCCTCCTCCTCCTCCTCCTCGTCCCTCTCTCCGCCGTCCTTTTGGGCCCGCAGACGCGATGCTGGACATCAATCTATTCCGCACAGGTGCGTCGGGCACCCAACGCATCGTGAAGAGCCGCGCGCGCCGCTTGCGTCTGCGTGCTGTGCAACGCCGCAGCCGCGCGCGTCCAAGACGGCTCGTCAGCCGACCACCGCCTCTGCTCTCCCAAACGCACACGCCGCACAAACAACAGAAAAGGGCGGCGATCCGGAGATCGTGCGCGAGTCGCAGCGCCGCCGCTTCGCCGACGTGGGCCTCGTCGACAAGGTGGTGCAGCTGGACAACGACTGGCGCGCGGGTGAGTGTCACTGCTCCATCGACTCCCCACCGCCGCCGCCGCCGCTGCCGCTCGCGCGCGCGCGGCCACGGCGAGAGCCGGCCGCCTGACCGCCGCCAACTCGCCCTCCCCCGTCGACACCAACAAAAAAAAACCCCAAACAAAACCACAGCCCTCCAGCAGATGGAGACGGCCAAGCGCGACTTCAACCTGCTCAACAAGCAGATCGGCGAGCTGCGCAAGGCCAAGCAGGACTCGTCCGAGCTCCAGGAGCAGAGCAAGGCGCTCAAGGAGCGCGTCAAGGAGCTCGAGGCGCGCGAGAAGGAGCTGTCGGCCGCGCGCGACGCGGCCGTCGTGCCGATCGGCAACCTCGTGCACGACTCGGTGCCCGTGTCGGACGACGAGGCCAACAACGCCGTCGTGCGCGAGTGGGGCACCCCGCGCCCCCGCGAGGACCCCGGCGCGCCCGCCCCGCTCCACAGCCACGTCGACCTCGTGCAGCTGCTGGGCATCGTCGACCTCGACGCGGGCACGGCGGTCGCGGGCGCGCGCGGGTACTACCTCGTGCGCGAGGGGCCGCTGCTCAACCAGGCCCTGATCACGCACGCCATGGGCTTTGCGCACGCGCGCGGCTTCAGCCCCGTGCACACGCCCTTCTTCATGAAGCAGGACATCATGGCCGAGTGCGCGCAGCTGTCGCAGTTTGACGAGGAGCTGTACAAGGTGACGGGCGACGGCGAGGGCAACGACAAGTACCTGATCGCGACGAGCGAGCAGACGCTCTGCGCGATGCACCGCAAGGGGTGGTTCGAGCGGTCCGAGCTGCCCGTGCGGTACGTCGGGTACTCGACGTGCTTCCGCAAGGAGGCCGGGTCGCACGGGCGCGACACCCTCGGCATCTTCCGCGTGCACCAGTTTGAGAAGGTCGAGCAGTTTGTGGTGGCGTCGCCCGACGGCGACGCGTCGTGGCGGGTGTTCGAGGAGATGCTCGCCAACGCCGAGGCGTTCTACCAGGGCCTCGGGCTGGCGTACCGCGTCGTCAACATCGTCTCGGGCGAGCTGAACAACGCGGCCGCGAAGAAGTACGACCTGGAGGCGTGGTTCCCGGCGTCGGGCGCGCACCGCGAGCTCGTCTCGTGCAGCAACTGCACCGACTACCAGTCGCGCCGGCTCGAGGTGCGCGTGCGCCCGGGCGGGCCCGGCGCCGGCGGCGCCGACAGCGCGGCCAAGTCGGCGGCGGCCGCGTCGGAGGCCGGGTCGGCGGCGGCGGCGGGCGAGTCGCGCTTCGTGCACATGCTCAACGCGACGCTCACGGCCACCGAGCGCACGCTGTGCTGCGTGCTCGAGACGCACCAGACGCCGCACGGCGTGCGCGTGCCCGAGGCGCTGCGCCGCTACATGCCCGAGGGCATGGACTTCATCCCGTTCCGCCGGCGCCTGGACGACAAGGGGCGGTACGTCGACCTGCGGCCCGAGGAGCGCGCCGAGCTGCTGCGCGCGGCGGTCGCGGCGGGCGACGCGACGGGCGCGGCGGCCGAGCTCGGAGCGGCTGCTTGAAGGGATGGAGAGAGAGAGAGAGAGAGAGAGAGGGGTCGGGTCGGTCGGTCGATTTGGACGTCGGGACGGCCGGCCGGCCGGTGGTGGTGATCTTCTTTAGTCGAAGTCCGCGACGCTGTGAAGAAGGGGATTGTGCTATCCGCGCGCGCGGCCTCTCTCTTTTCTCGCGCGTCACCAGGAAATGGTGCTCTGCCACGTCGGACGCCGCGCCAATTAACCCCCACCGCCCGACACCAAAAAAAAACAACGACCAACAGCTCCCTTTCACGGCCGCTTGGCGTTGGGGGTCGCCGCCTTCTTGGGCGACCACGTGCCACGCAAGAACGGCGCCAGCACCTCCTCCACCACGACCTCGGCGTAGTCCTCCTGCGGCATGTGGCCCAGCTTCGCGCCCACGGTGGCCGCCTGCATGCACGTGCGCTTCGAGTCGAGGAACTCAAAGACGCCCCCGAGCGGCAAAAAGGGGTCGTCCGAGCCGTGCAGGACGACGCTCGGGCGGCGCCACGCGACGAACCCCTCGTCGACGCGCTTGAGCAGCGCGGAAAAGTCGCCCATGGCGCTCATCGTGCCTGACACGGCGGCAAAGGGCTCGCTGCGGCCGTACGCCTCCCAGTCCTCGCGCGCCATGGCGTAGGGCGAGCCCGTGGCGGCAAACGAGCCGGCGTCGAACGTCGAGGGCTTGGGCAGGAAGGGCAGGGCGGGGCGGAAGGCCGCGAGCTCGGGCCGCAGCTTGGCCTTTGTCGAGAGCGGCGTGTTGAGCACGATCAGGCGCTCGACGTCCTGCTCGCGCTCGAGCGCCCAAAGCAGCGCGTACTGCGCAGTCACGTACCCCTGCACGACGAGCGCGAGCGGCCGCTTGACGCCGGCGGCGTCGACAAAGGCGTCGAGCGCGGCCACGTAGCCCTCGGGCGTCAGGTCCTCCGGGCGCGGCGCGGGGTCCGAGGCGCCGTGCCCGGGCAGGTCGGGCGCGATGGCGTCAAAGCCCTCGGCGCCGAGGAGCGCGAGCACGTTGCGCCAGCTGTAGGACGACGAGCCGAGGCCGTGGACGCACAGCACCTGCAGCGGGTTGGGCTGGACGCCCGGCGAGACCTCGGAGCGGCGGTAGGCCCAGCGCGCGCCTTTGACGTCGGCGGTGAGGCCGGCCACGGGGTTTTTCGCTGAGCGCGCCTCGATGACCTCGCCGGTCATGGGGTCGATCACGCCCTCCTCTGCGGCGGCGGACGCCGAGGCTGCGACGACCGGGCGGCGGCGGCGGCGGGCGACGAGCGGGCGGCGCGAGGGTCGCGGCGGCGCTGCTGCTGCTGCCGAGCTCCTGCTGCTGGACATGGTCGCCATCGTGTGGCGATTGAGATCGGCGGCGCGCGCGCGACTCGAGAGAGAAGAGCGTCGTGCGCGTACGAAGACCAGGTGGTGGTTGTTCGTGTGTGTGTGTGTGGTGGCCGGTCGCGCCTTTGGATTGGCCAATGTGGAGCGAGTTCAGGGAAGACGCGGGCGCGCCGAGAGCAGTACTGGTGTGAGAGTTGCGTGGAGAGCTCGTGTGCTGGCCGTCGACAGAAACACCGCGCGCGCGATTTCCAAATGGCGATCGCGGCCGCGGCACACGCTGGCGACTCTACCGGGCCCCCGCTCGTGCGTTTGCGGTCGGCGTCGTGCCGCCCTGCCCGCCTCGGTGTCGCTTTGCTCGCTCGACAACAGACGCCGAGGCAACCACAAACGGACTGTGAGAGGTATAATTTACACACTACGCATGAGACACAGCAGTGGCGGGGGGGGGGGGGGGAATAGAGCGCGGGGGCGACAAACGCCGCGCGGGGGAAAATTGGGGGGCGCGGCCGCGCGCCGGCCGACCGGCCGATCGACGCCGCAACACCGCGGAAAAAAGAGGACAAGAAAAATCCTCTCCTCCTCTTAAGCCCGCGCCGCCACCTTGGCGCACATGGCCTCGACCGTGTCGACCACCTGCTCCGGCTGCACGATCGTCGCCGCCTCCAGCTCGTACGCGTACGCCGTGGGCACGTCCTGCGACGACAGCCGCATGACCTGGTGGTCGAGCTCGTCAAACAGCGACTCGCCGATCACGGCCGACAGCGACGCGCCGATGCCGCCCGTCTTCATGCACTCCTCGACGATGAGCGCCTTGCGCGTCTTGCGCACCGACTTGGTGATCGTCTCCATGTCGAACGGCTTGAGCGAGATCAGGTCGATCACCTCCGGGTCGTACCCGCGCTTCTCCAGCTCGGCCACCGCCTGCATCACGACGTACCGCATGCGCGAGTAGGTGAAGATGCTGACGTCCTTGCCCTCGCGCACCATCTCGGCGCGCTCGAGGGGCTGGCAGTAGTCGTTCGGGTGCGGGTCGCCCTTGACGTTGTACAGCAGGACGTGCTCGAAGAAGATGACGGGGTTGTCCGAGCGGATGGCCGACTTGAGCAGCGCCTTGGCGTTGGCGACCGTCGACACGGCGACGAGCTGCACGCCCGGGATCGACTGGAAGTACGACTCGAGGCGCTGCGAGTGCTCGGCGCCGAGCTGGCGGCCGACGCCGCCGGGGCCGCGGATGACCATGGGCACCTTGAACTGCCCGCCGCTCGTGTAGTGGAGCATGCCGCAGTTGTTGGAGATCTGGTTGAACGCGAGCAGCAGGAAGCCCATGTTCATGCCCTCGACGATCGGGCGCAGGCCCGTCATGGCGGCGCCGACGCCCATGCCGAGGAAGCCGTTCTCGCAGATGGGCGTGTCGAGCATGCGCATGTCGCCGTACTTCTTGTACAGGTTGTACGACACCTTGTACGACCCGCCGTAGTGGCCGACGTCCTCGCCCATCATGCACACGGTCGGGTCGCGCTCCATCTCCTCGTCGACGGCCTCGCGCAGCGCCTCCCACATCATCAGCTGCTTCTTGCCGCCGCCCGCGGCGTCGGCGGCGGCGCGGCGGGCGACGACGGGGGCGCGGCGGGGGGCGCGGGCGGCTGTTGTTGTTGTTGTTGTTGTTGTTGTTGTTGTTTGGGTTGTGGGGTGGAGTTGGAGGGGTGGGGGACGTTTTTTTTGTGTTTTTTTTTTCAAGTGGTGGGTCGCCTCCCGACGGTTTGGCCCCCGGCGCCGCTCGCCCTGTCGCGCGCGCGCGCATCGGGCAAGCGCGGGGCGGGGAGTTGGCGCGCGCGCGCCTGAGCGCCCGCGTGTCGCTCATTGGGCCGGCGATCGCCGGGGATCGTCGTGCCGCATCACGCGCACGCAGCCATGTTGGCCAGGGGCGGCGATCGCACGCGCGCGCGCCGGGGTTCCAGCGTCGCGCGCGCAGAGGAGCGTTTTTTGCCCCCTGTTGTCTGAACGCGCCCGCGTCCCCTGCATTCGCGAGGCCCCGAGGAGCCCAATGCGCGCGGTACTGCGCCGGCTGTCACTGCGATCGAGCGAACTCACCACCCGTGGCCGGGCGGGCGCCCGCGCGCTGCGTGGCGCTCAGGAGCATGGCTCGGAGGTCGAGGTCGAGGGTAGTGGGTTGGCGCTGCTGCTCTCTAGTCGCGCGCGTCCAGCTTAAAAGCGCAGTCACGCGTGGTTCAGCAGTGGATGACGAGCAGCGATGCGATGCGACTCAATCGAGAAGGCGCGTCGGGTGTTTTGGGGAGAATGGGGGGATGCAAAGGTGGCTCGTGGATCAAGGGGCGTTCAGGTTGGCTCGCTCTCTCTCTCTTGCTGCCCACCCACCCTCTTCAGCCCTTGCCCCCTCCTCCCCCCCCCCAAGCTCGACAGACCCCAAGGTGTTGGGTGCTGCTGCTCGCGCGGGCGCCAAATAATGATTCCGCCCCCGCCGCACAACCTGACCAGCCGCAAAGCGCGCGCGCGCGCCCAGCGCACGCTCTGCGCGCTCGCGCAGCTCGAGCCGCCGCCGCCCCCGCGCGACGGCGACGGCGACGCCGCGACCGCGCCAACCGGCGACGACGGTGACGAGCGGCCCGCCGCCACGGCCGGGGGCCTGATCCGCGAGCGCGTGATGCCCGTGCTGGCCGACACGGCGATCGAGAGGCGCGCGCGCGCGGCGCCCACGGTGGCGGCGACGCTCTGCTCGTCGACATCGACAGCACCTCCCCCCAGAGTCCCGGACCTGCCGTGGCGCGACCTGCCGCCGCCGGCCGACCCGCGGTCGGTGCTGGCGCCTGAGCACGCCGCGGGCCCGCGCGGCCGCAAGAAAGTCGCGCAGGTGGCGAACTTTGCGGCGGCGCTGCGGTGGCTGATGGCGGCGGCGGGGACCGGCGGCGGGCGCGGCGGCGGCGGCCGCCCGCTGCGCGTGGTCGACTTTGGCTGCGGCTCGGGCGCCGTCGTGCTCGCGCTGGCCGCGCTCTTCCCCGCCGAGCAGGCGGTGTTTGCCGGCGTCGACTTCAAGCTCGAGGCGATCGACCTGCTGCGCGCGAGGGCCGCGCGGGCGGGCCTCGCGCACGTCACGGGCGTCGTCGGCATGGCCGAGGACTTTTGCTGGGGCTGCTGCGACTGCGGCGGCGGCGAGGACGGCGCGGCCTCGCCGCACGCGTTCGACGTCGCGCTCGCCCTGCACGCGTGCGGCAACGCGACCGACGCCGCGCTCGAGGTCGCGGCGCGGTGCGGCGCCGCGTTTGCCGTGTCGCCCTGCTGCCTCGGCAAGCTGCGCTTCTCGACCGGCCCGGCCGGCGGGTCGTCGTTCCACCCGACGCTTCGCGTGCTGCAGTCGACGCGCCGGGGCGCCGGGCAGCGCCTGCCGCCGCTGAGCGAGGCCGTCGCGGCGCAGGGGGCGCGCCTGGGGGCCGTGGCCGAGGAGCGGCGACGGCGGGGGTGCCCGTGGGTCGCGGAGGGAGGGGACGACGGCGGGCGCGTGCGCGTGCGCCACCCGCGCTCCGAGTGGCTGCGCTCGCAGCTTGTCGAGGCGAAGGACGGGGTGGACGCGGCGTTCGCGGCCATCGCGCGCGCGGCCGACGGCGTCAACCACGGCGAGCTGCTGCCGCCGCCGCCGCTGCCGCCCGCGGCGGACGACGCCGCCGGCGCCCTCGAGCTGCGCGCGGCGCGCGCGGCCAAGGCCGTGGTCGAGATGGACCGGGCCGAGGCGATGCGCGAGGCGCACGGGTACGCCGTCGCGCTGCTGCGGCTGTCGCCCGTCGCCGGCGGGGAGGAGGACGAGGCTGCTGCGGGAGGCGCGCGCGACGACTTGATTGTGGGGGTGCCTCCTCGCGCGCCTGGCGGTGGTGCCTCGGTGGCCGGCGTCGGCGTCGACCGATGGGCGCGCGCGCGCGACGCCCTCCTCCTGGGCGCTCACACATAGCATGGCGATTCAATTATGGCGCCTGTACAGACGCCGCCCTCTGCGGCAAGGCGAGGCTCACGATTAAAGTTTTGCGCTCTATGCTGCCGCCAGCGCCGCCTCGCCGCCGCGCCTTCGCCTGCCCACCCCCCAAAGCCCGCGCCGCGCGCCCGACTGCTGCTCCTGCTGCTGCTGCTGCTGCTGCTGCGGCTGCAACAAAGGCAGCGGCGCGGGCTCGTCCACGCGCATCTCCATGTCGTTGAAGCACAGCGCGACGAGCGGCTTGCCGCCCAGCACGAGGTCCAGCAGCTCGCCGCTGCCGCTGCCGCTGCCGCTGCCGCTGCCGCCGCGCTTCCTGCTGCTGCTGCCGCTGCTGCTGCCGCTGCCGTTCTCCTCCTCCGTCGTAGTCGTCGCCGCACGGCCCGGGAACGCGACGCTCGCCAGAGGGGCGGGCAGCACGTTGGTCGTCAGAGCGCACGCGTACTTGAGCAGGCCGGGCACGTCCGGCGTCGCGCCGCTGAAGCTGGGCAGCGCGAGGCGGATGAGGGGCCCGTCGGCGGCCGCGGCCCACCACGGCGGCCCGGGCTGTTGCTGCTGCTGCTGCTGCTGCTGCTGCTGCTGCTGCGGGTTTGCGCCGAGCGTGCCGGCCAGGCGCCCGGCGCGGACGGGCGGCAGGCGCAGGCGGCACACGGGCACGGGCAGCGCCCGCCCGCTGCCTTGCCGCTCGGCGTTGCGCACCTCGACGACGACGGCGCGCGGCTTGGGCGCCGAGGTGGTGGTGGTGGTGGCGGTGGCGGCGGCCCCGACCGGCGGCCGCGGCTGCCACCAGCTGCACTGCTGGTTGGTGTTGCCGCTGCCGCTCCTCCGCTGGCCCTCCTCGTCCTCGTCCTCCTCCACCACCGAAAACGTCGCCAGCCGCGACGGCAGCCCCACGTGCCGCAGGCCGTGGCGGCGCGCCTCCGGGTTGCTCACGTAGACGCGCGCGGCCCAGGCCGCCGACACAGGGGCGTCCCACACGAGCCCGCCGAGCGCGACGAGCTCGTCGAACGCGCCGACGGGGCTGTCCTCGTACCGCGCCAGGTAGAAGCCCCCGAGCGTCCAGCCAAACAGCTCGACGAGCGGCAGCGACGGGGGCACGTGGCGGCGCGCCTCTTCCGCGCGCACGAGCGAGAGCTGGTACCACGCGCGGCCGCGGAACGTCCAGGGGGCGTCGCCGTAGCCCATGTTGGTGGTCGTGTTGTGTTGTGTTGTGTTGTGACGTGTGCCGGATTGATTGCGCGGCGGGCGGATTGGATTGGACCAAGGCGATTGCAAGGAAGACAGGCTCGAGATTCAAGGCGGGAGGGGCGTGTGATCGGCGTCCGAGTGCTACGTGCCGTGCGGCGCCTGGGGCGGTGGGCGTGCACTCGGGCGGAGATCGAGGCCCGCTTGAAGTAGTAGGCGTGTGAGCCGACGCTCCTGGCTTTCCACTAGGTGGCTCGTCGTCCCGCCCCTCTTCTTGCTCTTGCCTTGCCCCCTTCCTCCTGCCTCGCCTCCTCGCAAACACAAAACCATGCCGGAAGTCGTCGAGGAGGCCGTGCGCCTCGAGCGCAGTCTGCAAAACAACGCGTTCCAGACGTGGCGCCTGGCCGGACGGGGCGATGGTTTCGTCGTCGCCGGACGCTCGGCGGCGCTCGCGCTCCCGGGCGTCGTGCCGTCGATCATGAGCGGAGGCGGCGGCGGCGCGGCGGCGGCGACGACGCCGACCGCTGTGGACTTTCTGCGCACGGAAGCCGCTGGACTCAGGAACCACCTGACGCTCAGCTGCGGGCGCGTGCTGACCTTTTGCATCGCCCCGGGGACCCCAGCGGCCGTGGCGTGCCCCGGGGCGCGCGTGCTCTTGTGCGAGGTGGCGCCCGCCCCGGGCGTCCGCGTGGCGGCCGACGTGTCGCCGCCGCCGCCCGACAAGGAGCAGCGGCTGGTCGGCGACGCGCTGGACGCGTCGGTCGCGGTGATCGGCGGCTCCGAGCGGCTTGGGGATGGCGGTCCCTGGGCACTCGTCTCGCTGGGCCGCGGCGATCTGCGTGCCGTGCGCCTCGGGGGCCCGGATGCTGCCGCCGCCGCTGATCGGCCACCGTCGTCACCCACTCTGCTCCACCCGCTGCGCCCCTCGTCCCCGCTCGCCGGCGTGCGCCCGTTTGTGCTTTGCGCGGCGCACGTGCTCCCCACGGGTGAGGAGGGGATCCCGTCGCGCGCGCGCGTGCGCTGCGTGGCGTGGGCGGTGGCAGACCACGCGCCAGTGCCAGCATCAGGCGGCGGCGGCGGCGGCGGCGGCGGCGGCGGCGGACGAGGTGCCCACGCGCGCAGCAGCCAGATCCGGCACACCTGCGAGCTCTGGTCGTTCGAGCTCTGCCTGGACGTCACCGCAGAGCAGCAGCAGCAGCAGCAGCAGCAGCAGCAGCCAGCAGCTCTGACGCTCGCGTCGCGGCGGCGCCTGCTGCGGTCGCCCGCGGCGCCGCACGCGGTCGAGCTGCTGCTGCCGCGGCAGGACGCCGTGCTGGCGGCCGTGCAGTCGCGGGACGAGGTGGACGACGACGACGACGAGGCGGAGGACGAGGATAGGGAGGACGGCGAGGCGGAGGCCGACGAGGGCGAGGAAGCAGGAGGCGGCACGGTGGTGGCGGCGGCGGCGGCGACAGCAGAAGCACCAGCCGCAGCACCAGCGGCAGGCGACGACAATCAGGCGGCAGCTGCGCCCGCCGCCGAACAGGGCCGCAGGGGTCAAGACGACGAAGACGACGACAACGACATGAGCCCGCGCACGCTCCGCGCCGCAGCCGCGGCCTTGGCCAAGTTTACGAGCGAGCACCTCGACGAGGGGCAGCAGCAGGAGGCGGGCGGGAGCGGCGGCGCCGGCGGCAGCGCCTCTGCGCGCGCCTGGGCGCCGGCGTCCGACATCCTGCGCGAGTCGGGCGCCGACGGCGTCGGCGGCATGGGCGACGAGCCGACGGTCGAGCTGCGCTTGGTGCCCTGCGCGCGGCCGGCCCAGGGCCAGGCGCGCGTGCAGCGCACGACGTGGCGGTGCGGCCCGCACCGCCTGCTGAGCGCCGAGCAAGCGGTGTTGGGCACCTGCGGCGAGGCGGCGGGCTCGCCCCTGCCGCCGCCGATGCTCCTGGCACTGTCGGACGACGTCGACTGCGCCGTGGTGACGGCCACGCTCGGCGACTCGGGTGTCGTCAGCGCGCAGCACCGCGCCTCGGTCCCGGCGCTGGCCTATGTGCTGGCGGGCAAGACGCAGCGGCGGCATTTGCTGCTCGCGCCGCCACCGCTGCCGCCGGCCGAGGGGGCAGGCGGGGGCGGCGCGGTGGCGGCCGCGCTCGTCGAGGCGCGCCGGTACGCCTACCTGTACGGGCGCGTGCCCGAGGGCGCGACCGTGGGCGCGCAGGAGGTCGTGGATCTGTCCGAGGCCGCGCGCGCGGCGGCCGGCGGCGAGGGGCGGGTGCAGCCCGACACGGTGCTCGGGGCGCGGCTCGTCTACCCTCCGCCCGCCGTCGCCGTCGCGCGTGCTTCGCCCTCGTCGCCAGGGCCGCCGCCGCCGCCGCCGCCGCGCCTGCTCGTGCTCACGGAGCGCGCCTTGCTGGCGTTTGATCTGCGTTGAAAATGAAGAGTTTTGGCGCGCCAAGCTTGTTGTTGCGGGGTGTTACAGCGCCGCGCGTGTCATGTCTTGTCTCTCTCTCTCACTCCAACAAGTCGTACCCGCCCGCCGCCCCCGCCGCCGCGCCCTTGGCCATCGGGTCGTCCGCGCGCGCGCGCTTGCGACGGTACGCCTCCATCTCCTCCCGGGTCATGGTGCGTCCCTCGAGCTCGTCGAGCTCCTCGTCGTCCTCCTCGCCACCGCTATCGCCACCACCCGCCTCGCCGCGGCGCTTGCGCAGCAGCTTTTCCCGCCGCGCCGCGTGCGCCCGCCGCCCGCCCGCCTCGCCGTCCTCCTCCTCCTCCGCCTCGGCCGCGCGCCGCTCTTCCCGCGCCGCGCGCCGGTCCTCGCGCTCGAGCGCCTTTTGCAGCTTCTCCGGGTCGAGCTCGAGCGCGCCGTCGGCCGTCGGCGCCTCGCCGCCCCACAGGCCGTCGCCGGCCCCGCCACCAGCCTTGGCCTCGAGGTGCGCGTTGGACAGCGTCGACTTGGCGCGCCGCTCGGCCTCGGCCGCCGCGTCGCGCGCCTTGGCCGCCAGGTTGGCGGCCATCTGCTGCGCGCCCTGCTCGGCCGCGCGCGCGCCCTCGGCGCCCGTGCAGTAGCTCTGCCGCAGCGTCTGCCGGCAGCACGCGTAGCCCCACGCGCCGTCGCGCCACCACGAGCCCCACACGGACGTGTGGTTGCCCGGGTGCACGTCCTCCTCGTACCGCGAGCGCGCCACGGGCTTCTCGGCGCCGCGCACGACGCGGCCCGTGCGCGGGTCGTACTCGACGTACGCCTCGGTCTGGCCCATGAGCAGCGCGCGGCGCGCGGCCGGGTCGGCCGCCGCGGCGCCCTCGGGCAGGTCCTGCGCCGGGTCGGCGGCCGCCGAGCCGTAGCGCTCGCGCACGTCGCTGCGCTGCCGGCGCGCGAGCGCCTCCTTCTTGGCCTTGAACTGCGCGTACATGGTCTCGGCCAGCGACGGCAGCGCCTGCGCGTGCACCTCGGCGCCCTTCTCGTACGCCTGCAGCGCGTGCCGCTCGAGGGCTGCCCACGCCTCGTACTCGGCCCCAGCGGTGCGCACAAAGTTGTCGCCCGCGAACGGCTTTTCGTGCGTGGGCTTGTGCGGCAGCGGGTCCTCGCGCATCGAGCGCGTCTTTGGGTCGTAGTGCGCCGAGTTGACGTCCAGGTTGAGCAGGTACTTGGCCGTGTCCTCGCGGATGCGCAGGTTGCGCACCGAGCCCGTGGCGCCGCCGCCGGGCGCGGCGACGCGGCGCTCGACGGCGCCAAAGCCCATGGCCTCCTCGTCGGCCAGGCGCACGTCGTCGCCAGGAGCAGGGGCGGCGGCGGCGGCGGCGGCGGCGGTGGTTGCTGCTGCTCCGCCTGCCGCTCCGTCTGCTGCTCCGTCTGCTGCTGCTGCTGCTGCTGCTGCTGCGCCCTCTAGCGCCGCGCCACCGCCGCCGCCGCTGCCGCCGGCCTTGCTCCCGTCCACCCCCTCCTCCTTCTCCTCCTCCTCCCCTTGCCGACCCCCACCGACCAGCGCCGCCAGCCGCAGCTGCGCCCGCGCCTCCTGCCGCAGCGCCTCGACGCGCTCGTACTGCGCGACAACGCGGTCGTGCTCGGCCGGGTCGTAGCCGTTCCAGCGGTCGCGCTTGGCGTCCCACCCCGCCAGCCGCACCTGCTCGACCTTCTCGTCGGCGGCGATGTGCTTGTCCGTCCAGCGCGCGCCGCGCGCCCGCGGCCGCTCCAGGCAGTCGGACGTCTTGTGCGTCGCGGCGCCGCAGTTCTCGCACGCGCCCTTGCGGTACTTGGACGCCTGGAACACCTTGGCGCCCCGGTCGTACCACTGGCCCTGGGGCTGGCCCGAGGAGGAGGGGCCCGCGCCGCCCGCGCCGCCGCCTCCCCCCCCGCCCTCCTCGTCCTGCCGCCAGTCGCGCTGGTGCCGCAGCGTCGGCTTGGACGCGTCGTCGACGGCGTACCAGGGCGCCGACGCCATGTACTGCGGGATGTGCGGGTTGATCTCCTTGCCGTGCTCGTCGACGGCCGCGGGGGCCAGCCCCGCCTTGCGCGCCTCATCGAGCTCCTTCTGGCGGCGCAGGTCCTCGCCGCGCGCGAGGACGGGCTTGGAGGTCGCCATGGTCGGGTCCCTCCTCCGCTAGTTCGGATGCGCGCGCGCGCGTCGGCGGCGGCGGCGGCGACGCTTCGGCGCGCAGACGCGCGGCGCCGTTCCGGGCTGCTGCTGCGCTAGGAGCAAGCGCCGCGAGCGCCTGGGGTGCTGTCCGATACAGGCGGCTCGTTGGCCTCGCGCGCGCGCGCGCGCGTGCGTGCGTGTATGCGCGCGGTCGCGCGCGGCAAGGCGACGCCTCGCTTTTGCTTGTGCTTGCGCTCCCCTGCGCGTTGTGCGGGCCGCGTCGTCTGTGCGCGGTGGAAATTGGGAATGTCCCGATGTCGCAATGGGTCGGTTGACAGGAGGAGCGTGTTGCGTATTGCTAGCGTTGGGTCGTCAAGTGTTGGGAGGAGCGGGCGGCAGCGAGGCGCGCGCAACCCAGTAGGCAGCCCGCCCTCCTCGCTTGCTTGCCACCTCGTCTTCTGCTCCGTCGCTCCACCCAGGACGCAACTGGATCAAACGCGCGCGCACACCGGCGCGGGGGCACCAACGCGCCGACACAGAGCCACACCCTCCTCGACGTACACAGCGCGCGCGCGCGCGCCTCCCGACCTTGCTCTGCGCGCAGACGAACGACGACGACGACGAAAAGTTGCCGAGACCTCGCTCAAGTCGCTTTTGGGACGCACGCACGCACCCACCAAACATGAAGTGGTTCCGCAAGCGCCGAGAGGAGGGGCCCGTTGGCAGCGGCGGCGCGACCGACGCAGCGGGGCGTGGCGGCTCGCCCGGCGCAGCAGCAGGAGCAGCAGCGGCAGGACTAGGAGGAGGAGGAGGAGGAGGGAGCAGCAGCACCAACCCCCACCACCACCACCACCACCCGCAGCAGGCGGCCCCGGGCTACTCGGACGACTACGAGTACGAGTCCGGGAGCGAGTACGAGTACACGGACGACATCGAGGACCCGTACGTGCACGAGTTTGAGATCGGCCAGGAGGACTACCTCGTGTCGATCGCGCTCGCGGCGTCGGCGGCGGAGCAGCAGGCGCAGGGCGGCGGCGGCGGCGGCGACGCGGCGGCACTGGCGGCGGCGGCGGCGCGCCTGCAGCAGCAGCAGCAGCAGCGGCAGCAGCAACAGCGACCAGGAGGAGGAGGAGGAGGAGGAGGAGGAGGGGGCGGCGCCGCGCGCGTCCCGGGTCCTGGCCCCCCGGGCGCGGCAGGCGCCGCCGCCGCCGCCTCGGCCCTGCCGCAGCCGACCAACCCGCACGCCCAGGCCCTGTCGCGCCGCTTCTGGGTCGGCGGGTGCCTCGACTACGACGAGGGCGCCGACGACGGCTTTTTCGAGGTGTGGGGCGACTTCCCCGAGGTCGTCGACAAGGGCGTCTTTCCGACGCTCAGCGCCCTCAAGCACGTGCGCCTGTTCGAGGGCGACCCGCGCGAGGCCATCCTCGTCAACCGCGCGATCGACCCGGGCCTGTGCCAGGCCGAGGAGGCGGCGGCCAAGGCGGTCGCGCAGGTGGCGGCGGCGACGGCGGCGCTGCGCGTGGGGGCGGCAACGGGCGGAGGGAGCGGCGGCGGCGGGGTCGGGGGGGAGGCGGCGGGGACGGCGGCCGGAGCAGCAGCAGCAGCAGCAGCAGCAGCAGCAGGAGGAGGAGGAGCGACAACAACAGCAGCAGCGGCGGCCAGAGCGGCGTCGTCGGCAGCAGCGGCGTCGGCCGACCCCGCCAACGCCGCCGCCGCCGCCGCCGCCGCCAACAACGCCACCAGCACCGCGACGAGCGCCTCTGCCGCCGACATCATCAACTACGACAGCAGCGCCGCGACCAACATGAACCTGCTGCGTCCCCCGCAGGCCGCGCGCGACGCGTCCCCGCCCTCGGCCACCCTGTCGCCCGAGGCCGCGCGCGTCTCGGCGCTCGCGTGCGCCGTCGTCGCGCGCCTGGGCGGCCCCGCGGGGACGCGCGCGCAGCTCGGGGAGCGGTACGCGGCGGGCGTCGCCGCGCTCAAGGCCACGGCCCGCTCGCCCGTGATCGCGATCGGCGCGCTGCCGACGGGGGACCTGCGGCACCGCGCCCTGCTCTTCAAGGCGCTCGCGCCCGGCGTCGGCGTGCGCTGCCGCCTGCTGCGCGGCGAGCGCTGGACGGGCGCCGAGGACGGCTCGGTGTGCGCCGTGGCCGTCGAGGGCCGCGAGTGGCTGGTCGACCTGGTGCGCGAGCCCGGCGCGCTGTCGTCCCCCGAGGGGGTCGTGGCGGTCAACCCGCCCCCGCCGCCGCAGCCCGCGCCGCGCGCGCGCCCGCCGCACCACGTCCCGCGCGCGCGGCAGCAGCAGCAGCAGCAAGGCGCGGCGTACGGCGGCCGGTCGCCCACGCGCTTCTCGCAGTACACCAGCGGTGGCGGCGGCGGCGGCGCCGCGCTCTCGCCGCCCTACGCGGCCCGCCCTCCTGCCGTTGGCGCCGCCTCGGCCGCCGCTGTTGCCGCCGCCGCCGCCGCCGCCTCGGCCGCCCAGGCCTCGGACCAGATGGCCGCGCTCGCGCTGCAGCACCAGCACCACCACGGCGACGCGGGCCTGGCCGCGGTCTCGGCAGTCGGCGCCGCCGGGCGCGCGCCTGGCCGCGGCGGCCCGCTCGGCCCGCAGCCCAGCCTCGCGCAGGTCATGGGCCTCGCGCCGATCGACGCGTCGGCCGCGGCCGCCTCGGCCATCGCCGCCGGCGGCGCGCTTTACCAGCACCAGCACGCCCTCGCCCAGCAGCAGCTGCACCAACAGCAGCAGCAGCAGCAGCAGGTGCCGCGCCCGCTGCCGCCGGGCCTCGACGACGCCGCGGGCGCGTGGGAGATCGACCCGCACGAGGTCACGCTGGGGCCGCGCATCGGCATCGGCAGCTACGGCGAGGTGTACAAGGGCACGTGGCGCGGCACCGAGGTCGCCGTCAAGCGCTTCATCGAGCAGCAGGACCTGTCCCCGCAGCTCGTGCAGGAGTTTCGCGACGAGGTGTCGATGATGGCGCGCCTGCGCCACCCCAACATCGTGCTCTTCCTGGGCGCCGTCACGCGCCCGCCGCACCTCGCCATCGTCACGCAGTTCATGCCGCGCGGCTCCCTGTTCCGACTCGTGCACCGCTCGACCACCTCCTCGCTGGACGCGCGCCGCCGGCTCGCCATCGCCGCCGACATCGCGCGCGGCATGCACTACCTCCACTCGTGCAGGCCCGCCATCGTCCACCGCGACCTCAAGTCGCCCAACCTGCTCGTCGACCGCGACTGGACCGTCAAGGTGTGCGACTTTGGCCTGAGCCGCGCCAAGCCGCAGACCTACCTCACGTCGCGCTCCCACGGCGGCACGCCCGAGTGGATGGCGCCCGAGATCCTGCGCAACGAGCCGTCGGACGAGAAGTGCGACGTCTACTCGTACGGCGTCGTGCTCTACGAGCTCGTCACGTCGCGCGAGCCCTGGCACGCGCTCAACCAGATGCAGGTCGTGGGCGCCGTGGGGTTCGCGGGGCAGCGCCTGCAGCTGCCCGACGGGGTCGACCCGGCGCTGGCGGACCTGGTGCACCGGTGCTGGTCGACCAAGCCGTCGGAGCGCCCTTCGTTCGAGCAGATCCTCGTCGACCTGCGCAAGCTGCGCGAGATTGCGCCGGTCGAGCCGCCGGCGAC
>Ga0315905_10001784_pt1 | contig 22876 bp, 14 predicted proteins | sample LakEriMetagenome_5_FD_203522 | JGI IMG/M metagenome (GOLD analysis project Ga0315905, IMG submission 203522) | Freshwater fungal communities from buoy surface, Lake Erie, Ohio, United States - Buoy 4 MA121 | ecosystem: Environmental > Aquatic > Freshwater > Lake | place: USA: Lake Erie, Ohio...
GGCAAGCAGAAACTGGATGGTCGCTTCTCACACTTACCCATGGGCCTTGCCAGCCAGCCAGCTCTGCAGGGGCCAGGTCCACCTTGGCGAGGTCTGCTAGGCACACGCGGGCCAGTTCCAAACCAGCTTGTAACCCGCCCGGGGCTTTAATCCCGGCATCTAGAATCAGGCTGCCACCAATCTCGTGCCGGATTATTCCCAATTCGCCCAAACAGTCACAGATTTGAGAAACCAGAACCGAGGCCCGGTGGTTCAGTACAAAGTTCATCAGCGATACACCCCCAAGCAACCCTATTGGACTTATTTTCTTAGAATATGGATTCGTAAGCCCGTTTGGTTCGTTCGAACATGGCTGGTGCTTTCCAATGCCCAAGATAAAGCATGCGATTTTCATCCTTGGCCCGGCCCTTTGCCTCGTTTTATTCGGGTGCGGACAGATGGAGCCACCCGCCGGTGCCAGCCGAGATGGCATGGTTTGGGTTCCCTCGGGTAGTTTCACTTTGGGGAGCGCCGACCCAGCTTTTGAAGATGCCAATCAGCAGTTCCAAATCTATGTGGCTGGTTTTTGGCTCGATGCTACCGAGGTTTCTAACAAAGCTTTCAATGGCTTTGTAGAAGCTACCGGGTATGTGACCGATGCTGAAAAGGCTACTCCAGCCCCCTCCCCGGATAAAAAAGGCCTGCCCCCCGGTTCGTTTGTTTTTGTGCCGCCTCCTGCGGGCCCTGATGGCAAAGTCAAGCTCGATGACCACTGGCAGTGGTGGCAATTTGTCGAGGGGGCCCAGTGGCGCATGCCTAACGGGCCGCAAAGTTCCATTAAGGGTCTGGATGACCACCCGGTGGTCCACATCAGTTGGAATGATGCCCAAGCCTATTGCAGGTGGGCAGGCAAAAGGCTACCCACTGAGGTGGAGTGGGAGCGTGCTGCCCGTGGGCCTTTTATTGGCCAAACATACCCTTGGGGCAATAAATTAAAGCTCGACGGGAAATGGGTGAATAACATCTGGCAGGGGCAGTTTCCTAAAGAAAATACCAAAGAGGACGGCTTTGTGGCGACTGCGCCTGTTCGGGCTTACCCTGCAAGCCCTTGGGGCCTGCACCAAATGTCGGGCAATGTTTGGGAGTGGTGCTCCGATTGGTATGCGCCCGATACCTACTGGCGCATGCTGGCAAAACCTGGTTTCAATCCAACCGAGGCTGATAGCCACGATCCCACCGAACCAGGGGTGCCAAAAAGGGTGCAGCGCGGTGGGTCATTCCTGTGCAGCGACCTTTATTGCATTCGTTACAAAGTTGGCAGTCGCGGCAAGGGAGAGCCAATATCGGCGGCTTGCCATGTCGGGTTTCGTTGTGCCAAATCGGCCAACTAGCCCAGCATCATTCGCCGTCATCGACAAAATCAACCGAGGGCAGGGCTGGCACATAGCCTTTTTCAGCGCCTTCCCCCAGCAGGAGCCGTACTGCTGCGCGGCCACGCTCGCCGTAATCAATGGTCCAATCGTTCACATACATGCCCACAAATCGGTCGGCCAGATCCATGTTTAGGTCCCGGCCATATTTGAGGGCATATTGCATCGCCTCGCGGCGATGCTGCAGGCCGTGACGAATACTTTGCCGCAAGAGTTTGCTGATCTTGATCAGTAGCTCGTCACCCAGATCGCGCCTCACCACATTGCCACCAAGTGGCAAGGGCAAGCCCGTGCGGCCTTGCCACCATACTCCCAGGTCGACCACCAGTTTCAAGCCTTGGCTGGCATAGGTTAGTTGGCCCTCATGGATTATCAGGCCTGCGTCATATTCGCCTTTTTCAACCTTGTCTAGAATTTGGTCAAAGGGCACGACGCCAAATTCAAAGCGGTCTCCGAGCAAGAGTTTTAACGTCAAAAAGGCAGTCGTCAGGGTGCCCGGGATAGCTATCCGCTTCGTTTTCAATTGGTCCACAGTAAGAGGTTCACGCGCCACAACCATAGGCCCGTATTTGTCACCCATGCTGCAGCCGGAAGAGAGAAGGGCGTATTTATCAGCGACATGGGGGTAAGCATGCAGTGAGATGGCCGAGATCTCAAGTTCGCCCCTTCTTGCCCTTTGATTCAGGGTCTCGATGTCTTCAAGCTGGTGGAGGAACTTCAGCCCACCTGTGTCAATTTTGTCATGCGTGAGCGCATGAAACATGAAAGCATCGTCTGGGTCTGGGCTATGGCCTACGCGCAGGATGGGATTGCTCATTGGGGTTCCTTGCATTCACAGGCGATTAAATTGTTCCTTACTTTCCAAACCGTTGGACGGCACGGAAATGAACAATTAACTTAGGGATTTTTTTGTCAATCACTTGGGGGGAGGGGGGGCGGGCCGCCCAGTCGGCTTAACACCAAGTAGGCCATCAGGACGCAACCCCCAAAAATCAGGAAACCCACTATCCATAACCTGTAGCCGCTCAAATTGGATGCATTGGCCGTGCTGTAAGAAATACCCGATCCCTTTGCTTTTTTCTTTCGCCTGTTCGAACGACCGGAGCCCGAAGAAGCTTTCTCTCCACTAGCTATTCGAATTTTGATCCGTGTTTTCTTGCGATTTTCCGCAGGAGTTCCTTTAAGAGGGGTAGTTTGACCTTCACCCGCAGAGGAAGATGGCTGGTCAACAGGTTTAATATTTTCCAGTTCGTCGGACATGTGAAGGGACCTACCGATTGAGATTCAGTTGAATCAAGGGGCAGGATTTGGGTTTGGTGCCGTGCGCGTAGGAACGGGCGGCGGGGGTGCCTCTTTTTGGGCCTTGGCATCGCCTTTCTTAGGGCGTGCCAATTCCATGTAAACAACGGTGTCGCCACGGGTTTCAAAATTGGCAGGGCGCTTGCCCTTTTCAGGATTTTTGCTCCAGGCAAACAAAAGTTTGTCACCCTGAAGGGTGAAGATCCCTTCCAAAACCTTGCCATTCGCTTTGGCCAACGCCAAATCAATTTGGCTCAAACCTTGGCCTGGCGATACTTTCAAGATTTCGACCGTCTCGGTGAAGTTGGGTTCCACCACCTTCAAACCCTTTTCTGTCACGACCACCTTCATTTGGGCAATTTCTTCGGGGTTGGCATCCTTATTTCCTTTTCGTGCCTTCACGATCTGCCACTCGCCCTGCAATTCTTTCAAAGGTCCAGGCGCCGTGGAGGCTTCTTGGCTGAACAATAGGCCCAAACCTAAACAAACAAAGATTAGTGACATCAGGGCTTGGGGCAGTTTGACCCGAAACATGACCGCTTCCTCGCCTGTAAGAAATCTTTGCATCAAACCACCTGCAGCCAAAAAAGGGCTGCAAGCGATATGATGAACTCTGAGTTTATTCTAGACTGCCGACCGGTCAGTGCCAGTAGGCAAAAGCACGCCAAAGGGCTTGAGGGATGGAAAATGCTCTGGTTGCGCGGAATCAACGGGCAGTCGAAGGGGCGTTCCTGGCAGTTGGAAGCTACCTCCCGAGTGGGAAGGATGGATCACCTAGAAGTAATAATTGATGACCCATCAGTAAGTCGAAATCATGCCGAGATAGAATTAGCCGCAAATGGATGGCGCTTGCACGATTCGGGTAGCACTAACGGCACATTTCTCAATGGGAGCAGGATGGGGCCGGGGCAGTGGCCACTTCGTGTTCGTGACTTGCTCCAATTTGGCGAGATCACTTTGTTGGTGGAAGGAATTGATCACCCGAAGCAAGATAGTCTGTGCGATATTTCGAAATATTCTGATGTCGGCGAGCGGCTTGCACCAAGAAGTGCGGAGGTGGGTGCCGTTGAGGTGCCGTTGGTGACAGACTCGGGTGCGGAAATGAGACTGGAGGCGTCGAGTGGTAGCAGCTGGAGTGGTGCCCTGGTCGCTCCCCTAGCAAGTTCAGCTAGCAAGGAAGCCGGCCAGCTCCCTTCCCAAGCCTTGGTCGCACTACTCCAATCGAGCCGCCATTTGATGTTCGTCGAGCGGGAGGAAGACCTCCTTCGGAGCATCCTTGAGGAGGCGGTCAAAGTTCTCAAGGCGCAAAGGGGGGCCATTGTCCTCAGCGGACCAGACGAATCATTGCAAGTTCGGGCAGTGGTTGACGGAAACCGCTTTTCCTCTTCGCCAGTTTTGCAAAATCAGGCGGGTTTTACCTTTAGTAAAAGCCTGGCTGAGCGGGTTTATTTGGGCAAGCAATCCATCCTTTGCCAAACAGTTGGCGAAGACTCGGCCCTTAATAGTGCCAAAAGCATTTCAGAGGGGGACATGGCATCGGTGATCTGCGCTCTTCTCCGAACTCCCAGAAGGTCGCTTGGCATTTTGCATCTTGACCGATCCAGCCTTCAGCCACCATTCACCAAGGCCCAGTTGGAACTGGCGGATGCGCTGGCGGCCCAGGTTTCGGCCGGCATAGAGGCTGCCCAGCTCATCCAGCGTCAGCGGCAAATGTTCCAAGAAACCATCACCGTTTTGGGCCAAGTTCTCGAGTTGCGTGATGAATACACGGGTGGCCATACCCGTCGAGTGACCCGTTATGCGTTATTACTGGCAGATGCCGCCAATATTCATCCCGACGAAATCGAATGGCTTCGCATGGGGGCACCCCTGCATGACATTGGCAAGATTGGAATTCCCGACAACATTCTTCGCAAAAGTGGCCCCCTCACCCCCGAGGAGGTCACACAAATGCGGCGCCACGCCGAATTGGGGGGAGAGATTTTGGCCAGTATCCCCTCTCTCAAGCGCACCGCCTGTTTGGCCCGCTCTCACCACGAATGGTGGGACGGGTCGGGCTACCCAGACAGGCTCAAGGGTGAAAACATTCCGTTACTTGCCCGCATCTTGGCCTTGGCGGATGTATTTGATGCGCTCACCAGCGATAGGCCGTATCGAAAGCCTCTCGGGCTTTCAGCGGCCCTTGAAGAAATGGAGAAATTGTCAGGCAAGCAATTCGATCCCAAGCTTTTCGGTCTATTCAAGGGGCTTGGCAACCGCCTAACCGAATCGGCCGGCTAAGAATTATTGTCTTCGACCCAGTTTGACTTGAGCTTTTTTTTCCTATTTGAAAAAGTGGTTTGCCTCCAGCCTGTTCAATTGCCAAAACCGGCAAATTTTGTCACTTATTAATGCAAGTTTGTGCTTTTCAAACCTTTGGTCTTTTTTGCCAAATTTGCAGGTATTTGGTTCCGTCTTTGACGGCGGGGCAAGTTGCTCCTTTCCTATGGGCAACTCTTGGAAAAGTACTCATGGTAAGCCTGTTGACCACCATTTAAACCTGTGGCCGGCTGCCGAAAGGAGAATCAGCATCTGCCTTTGGTTTTTTCAGGGGTTCCTTCCATGGGGCTATGGATTTGCGTCGTCTTGGGTTTAAGCGCAGGTGAGAATCCAAAGTTCTCACCCTGCACACTCGAGGTTGGCCTTAATATTCGTTCGGTTGATGTGGTTAGCGAGCATGGCACCATGCACCGCGATGGGCCAAGCATCACTGAACCTGGGGAAGCTTGGAAAGGTCCCGAGTGGACCACAACTTCCGTGAAGCCTTTCAGCCACGATGGTGGCGATGCGGTGATGAAGGCCGAGGTTGAACTCGACATTCGTAGCATTGCCCCGGGTTCGGTTGTTCGCCTTCGAGGAATGAGCACCGAGCCGGGCTATAACATGCTCGGTGAGTTGGTGGTGCCCATCTCGTGGACGGGAGTCGACCCCAACGGGGTGCACAAAGCCCTTTGCACCGGAATCAATCCGGTAGGTTCAGGCGTGCGCAAAGTCAGTAATGTGATTGACTGGTATGCCGAAATTCGTGAGCCTGGCGTGCGCCAACCCACGGTGGAATATATCGGCCGCACTTCCCCCCTGACCTGTTGGGTGCTGAAGGGTGCGCCACGCAACTCAACAGAGACCAAGGCAAAGCCGACACCTCGCAGACTCGATTACGCAGTGAATGTGTACACGACTGCCGAGGACAACATGGGTCGCAAGGCCCACCCACTTGCACTGGCCGGCGATGTGGTGCGCATGCAGGGCAAATATTATTACGCTGTTAGGCACTACGAGCCTGAAGATGCGTGGAAGATTTCAGAAACTTGGTCCATGCGACCACCGGGTGCCAGTTGCTTTTCAATCATCAACAACTCCATCTTGGTGTTGGAGATGGTCGGCCATCCTGGCGATTTTGACCTGACCACATTCACTGCCACCCCGAACAATCCGGGAAGGGGAGTTGAGGGCAGTCTAGCAGAACCTGCCTACACTCAGACTGTGCTGGGTGACACATGGCAAGTGTTCTTGTTCGACGACAAAAATACCCGCTACGGCTACATGGGAGGCAGTGGAGGCGCCAACTATTACGAGGCAGTACTCCGATATAAAGTGGGCACCCGAACCTTTTACATGCCAGGTGGCACCAACCGCATCTACGAAAACCCCGATGATGTCTTGAAGGTTTTCCGAACCATGGCCTGGGCAAGATGGGATTATCGGGCCAAAGAATGGCGGGTGATGCGGGTGATACACACCTACACCGGAGTGGGCAGGGACTCCCCAACAGGTATCCGTTTTTCGCGGGCTGAAGATTAGGAGGCGAGGCCGTCCAGGCAAACCAGCCTGCCGGCACCACGAACAAGCAAGTAGCCCCGGGCCATGACCGGGGCTGCCCAGCAGGGGGACCTCAATAAGGGTTCCCCTTCCTTGTTTACAGGAAGAAATATTCTTTCCACTTCCAGCTTTGCAGGATTAACTTTGGCAACGACCAAGGGGCCTCGTTCAGCCTGAATAACCAGTTTTTTTCCCACCCGCAAAATGGAGCAACGCCCCAAGCCTGGCTCACTCCATGCGATCTTCCCGGTACGCCATTCCACCGCCCTGAGCTCGGCGTTGCTTTCATGTCTCCCACTGGAGAGGTAGACATGGTCCCCAGCAAGAACGGGGGTATTCCAGTGGCCCTGTGCCGACTTGTTACGGGCCTTGTTAGCATCGGTCCAGATCACTTCCGGCTTTTCTTGGCTCCATTTCAGTAGTGTTCCACCGGGGCCATAGGTTTCGGTGATAAAAATGTGTCCGCCGGGAAATAGCACAGGGTTGCTAGCATTCACGCTTTCCAAGCTCTTGGCGCGATAAGGGTAGTGGAAATCTTTCTTGCCATTATCTGCCCGCAAGCTCCAAAGACCGCCCCTGGCAAGCAATAATACCCGGTCCAGATTTTCCAGCTTGGCAACTACGGGCCCGGCGTAGCTGGCCAGATCGTCTCCCGCATTCCAAACAGTTTCACCATTAGATTGGTTCAGGCAGACCAGGGCGCTCCCGTTGGGTTTCAAATTTGGAATATCGCTTGGGTCGCTGCCAGTTGGGCTTCCGCCAACCTGCACAAAAAGGTGTTTGCCATGCGCCACGGGGGTACTGCCCACCCCAAAGAAGTTTTGCACTACGGAAAAGTCTTTGGTCAGGTTGCGCTTCCAAACCAATTTGCCCGTGAGGGCATCCAACGCATGGAGCAGGCCTTCTGCGCTGTAAACAAAAACCTTGCCTTCGGAAATCACAGGGGCGGTACGAGGCCCACCGTCGTAGCCGTAGGAGTCGACATAGTCAGCCGGGTGTGAGTAACTCCACAATTCATTGCCAGTCTTCAGCTCAAGGGACCTCACCCGAGCACCCTTTTCAGTCCGGTCGTAAATGAAAACCCGACCCTTCCAAACGCTAGGTGGCGCATAACCCTCGCCTAATTTTATCTCCCAGACTACAGGCGGGCCGCTTTTGCTCCATAGAGGCAACTCGGGGCCGGGCAATACGCTGTCAGCGGTAGGTCCCAGAAAGCTGGTCCAATCGTTGCCTTCCCGACCCGAAAGGTCGGCGGAGTCATCTCCCCGGGCATTCTGACCGGCTAGGGAGATGGTGCAGAGGGTCGAGCTTCCAGCCAAAAGTGAGAGGGTTTTTCGGCGATTAAAAAGCATTTTTAGCTCTTTTTATAATAGAAAGGCCCAGTGCATTCAGAACCCATTAACCCGGCGGTGCGGGCCGACTTGCATGGTTCTATTTTACCTCACTGCGGGTTGCCAATCCATGAGTGACGGCTTGGCCTGGATCGGTGCTAGAAGTAGGGTGGTTGATTCTGGCTATTTTTCACCCATTTGGCCATATTTGGCCGCCCGAAACTATGTCGAGGGATGCATGCAGGCTGCCAAGTAGTTTGGGGCATACCTTGGAGCTGACAACAGGCGGACGGGTTATTTTTTAACCCGTGCGGCACTCAGTTTCGCAGTCGCCTCAGCGCGACTTCGGCGGCAGAGCGCACATCGGCATCGTCGTCCTCTAGTCGGGTTTTTATCCCTTCGCTGGTTCCTGCAGGCGCAGATGATCCCAAGGCTACCAGAACCCGGATGGCTCCCCAGCGGACGAATGAATCCGGATCATCGAGCGTTTGCAAAACAGTGGCCCCACATGAGGCTGCGCCTTTTCCAAGTATTTCAAGACATTCGAGGGCTGCCCGTCGAACTTTTGTGTCGGGGTCCCGCAATGCTTCAGAGAGGGTTCTCAAGCAACTAGTCATCACTGATCCCAACGGGTCGGTGCTTCCACGGTTAACCTCCATCAAAGCGGCGCGGACTCGCAACAACTCCGCCAGGCAGGCTTGAGCCTTCCTTCGAGATTCGGCATCCGTGTCTCGAAGGCATACCAGCACCCTCGGGGCCATGCCTGCGGTTAGCCTTGAGGCATTGCCACTTGCCAGATCACGGGCCAACTCGCCTTCGCCCGCAGGTAATACGGAGCGATCCGTAGCTGCGGCGTGGGCTAATTGACCAAGTTTTTGGGCGGCATCCAAGCTTGTCCTGCGAACTCGCACCTGCTCATCTTGAGTCAATCGGAGCACCAGAGGGAGCACCGCAGAGATTTGCTCAAGCGAGTGCCCGGGGTTTCCAGCCGTTCCCCGGGTGGTTTGGATTTCTTTGCCAAGCATCTCGCAAATTGCTTCACTCACAGCCAGCCGGCGCATAGGTGAATCTGGCAGCAATGCCTTTTCAAAAAGTCCAACCAGTGCAGACGCCGGCACAGGCACGCGACCCAGCAGCTCAATCGCCATCACTCCTTGCTCGGGGTCGGTTCCGCACGCTACTCGGCCAAGCTCCACGGTCAAGAGTGAGCAGGTATCCAGAACGCCTCTGCCGCTGGTGCGGTCTTTGGTGCATTCGGTCAGAGTGGTTAGTAATTGAGTTTTGATGGCTTTTTCGTTGCTGGAAAGAGCTTGCCGATATCCTTCCGCTAAACGATCTACCAGCTCCGCCCGAACTTGGGCATCAACTCGGGCGTTGGGAGAACCGCTTTCAGGGGAGTGCCACTCCACCAGTTCTAATGCCAAGCGCACCTCTTGAAGAGTGGCAAGTTTGGCAGTTTGGCCGCGGAGGTTTTTATCGCGTTCAGCAGGTGTTTGTTCAAAACCCTTCAAGATGCTCCGAATCTGGTCAATAGGTTCAGGAGGTGTTTGTGCCAAGGTTGGTAGGGCGACAGATACCCCTAACGCTAAAACGGCGCACGTTTTGAGCCAAGGTGTGTAAGTTGTTTTATACCAGTTGTTTACGGCCATTTTCTAACACTCCGCGCAGTCTCGATGGACATTGCGATAAGCGCATACGAAAAAGGCTTTCCCAAACGCAAGGGCAACAGAAATAGGGCTTTAGAAACCGGAGCTGGAAGATAGGGCCACAGGCAGAACTATTTCCTGTTCTTCCCGCAGCACGATGACCTCTATCACTTCGCCTGATTTTCGGTTTTTCAATATGTGGTATAGATCGTCTACTGTTTTGGTGGGCTTGCCATCCACCTTCACAATCACATCACCCAAGATCCTTCGGCCTCGGCGATCGGTGAAGGCAGGCCGAAGGCCCGCCTTTTCGGCTCCGCTACCCGCATTCACCCCGCCCACCGCAAGGCCTGCAATTTGCAGGTTTCGAACCAGCGCAGGGTTGATCAGACTAACTCCCAGTACGGGCCTCGAGGATTTACCATCCGAGATCAGTTGCGGCACAACCCGGTTCACATCGTCCACCGGTATTGCAAAGCCGATACCCGATGATACCCCGGAAGGGCTGGCTATCGCGGTATTCACCCCAATAAGTCTTCCAGCCGAATCGAGTAGCGGCCCGCCAGAATTGCCTGGGTTGATTGCGGCATCCGTTTGGATGACATCGCGAATCTTTGCCTGGCCAGCAGATTCAATTTCGCGCCCCAAGGCCGAGATGATTCCAGTGGTCAGGGTCTGGTCCAACCCGAATGGATTACCAATCGCATAAACCTTTTGCCCCACTTTCAGGTCGTTCGAGGTGCCAATTAGAATGGGATGAATGGCTTCCAGAGGGGCGTCTATCCGTAACACTGCCAAGTCCATATCTGGGGCAGCACCCACCAAGGTGGCGCGAAATGAACGCTGGTCGTGGAGGGTAACTTCAGCCCCGTTAGCCCCCTTGATCACATGGTAATTGGTGACCACATGACCACGATCGTCCCACATGAAACCCGAACCTGTTCCGGTAGGTACCTCTTGGAAATTGCCACCAAATGGCCCGGTAGGCCTGTCGGTTAGAGTCGTGATGTGCACGACTGTTTCCCGGGACTGCTCATAAAGCGCGATGGTAGATTTTTCGTCCGATGCCAAATCGCCCCTGGCGGACACTGCGCGAGGCACTGCCGCTTCGGGGCCACCCACCAGCCTCTTACCCCAAGCGGAGAGATTAGGTGCGATCTGCACGCCAATCATGACAATTAGCAGTAACAGCAAAGCTGTCACGGTCCACGGCATTTTGGAACCGTTGCTTCCGCCCGATCTGGGGTCGGCCGTTTTCTCAGTTGCGCCTGTCCATTCGGTCATGTGATTGCTCCCGCCTATGCGGTTTTTATTTACCCTTGCCCAAGTGGTCGTCGCCATCCTCTGAGCTGATGGTAAGGGTATCCGAGTTTTCCTTATGGTCCACCATCACCTTTTGGCCATCGCGTACAGCGCCTTCAAGTATCCGTTTTGCCAAGGGTGTCTCCAGCTCACGCTGTATCGCCCTTTTCAGTGGCCTTGCGCCGTAAGCGGGGTCGTATCCTTCAGTTACCAGGAAAGTTTTGGCCGAATCGGTGAGTTCCAATTCCATGCGCCTCTCGGCCAGCCGTTTGCGCAGTCTGCTTAACTGGATGTCCACAATGTTCTTGAGGTGGCGTTCATCCAAAGCGTGGAAAACGATTGTGTCGTCAATTCTGTTGAGAAATTCCGGCCTGAAACCCTTGCGCAGCTCTTCCATCACCGCATCCTTCATGCGGTCGTATACCTCGCCAACGAACGAGCCCTTGTATTGCAAGATCTTTTGGCTGCCGATGTTGCTGGTAAGGATGATCAGCGTGTTCTTGAAATCCACCAACCGGCCTTGGCCGTCGGTCAGGCGGCCATCATCCAGCACCTGAAGCAGTATATTGAAGATATCATGGTGTGCCTTTTCGATTTCATCGAACAAAAGCACCGCATAGGGCCGCCTTCGCACGGCCTCGGTGAGCTGGCCGCCCTCCTCAAAGCCGACATAGCCTGGCGGGGCACCAATCAGCCGGGCCACAGTGTGCTTTTCCTGGTACTCGGACATGTCGATGCGCACCAGTGCCCGTTCATCGTCAAACAAGCATTCGGCCAAGGCGCGGGCAAGCTCGGTTTTCCCCACCCCAGTAGGCCCCAAGAAAATGAAGCTGCCCACAGGTCGTTGCGGATCCTTCAGGCCGGACCGTGCCCGCAGTACCGCTTCCGCTACGGCTGTCACCGCCTCTTGCTGCCCGATCACCCGTTTGTGAAGCTCAGCGCCCAGACTGAGCAGCTTTTGTTTTTCGCCTTCCAATAGGCGAGTCAAGGGTACGCCGGTCCAGCGGCTAACCACGCTGGCAATATCTTCCTCGTCCACCTCTTCCTTGATCAGGCGGCTTGCCCCTTGCTTGCCGGCAAGAGCTGCTTCTGCTTCGCGCAGTTGCCGCTCCAGTTCGTTGAGCTTTCCATACTTTAGCTCGGCTGCTTTGTTGAGGTCGTATTCCCGCTCTGCCTTTTCAACGGCCTGCTTGGTTGATTCGATCTGTTCGCGGAAGCCCCGCAGCTTCAAAACCTGGTCTTTCTCAGCACTCCATTGAGCCTGCATCGTGTCCGACTGATTTTTTAATTCAGCCAATTCCTTTTCCAGCTTCTCCAAGCGGGCCTTGCTGGCGGCGTCTTTTTCTTTCTTCAAAGCAACTTGTTCAATTTCAAGCTGCCGACGACGCCGGAGACACTCGTCGAGGGCCGCTGGCATGCTGTCGATTTCGGTGCGCAATTTCGCAGCAGCCTCGTCCATCAAGTCGATCGCCTTGTCCGGTAGAAACCGGTCGGCAATGTAGCGGTTTGACAGCACGGCAGCAGAAACCATGGCAGCATCCTGAATGCGCACACCATGATGCTGCTCGTATCGCTCTCGCAGGCCGCGCAGGATGCTGATGGTGTCTTCCACGGTTGGCTGATCCACTATCACGGGCTGGAATCTTCGCTCTAGGGCAGCGTCCTTTTCAATGTGCTTGCGATATTCATCCAAAGTGGTCGCCCCGATGCAGTGCAACTCGCCCCGGGCCAGCATGGGCTTTAGCAGGTTTCCGGCGTCCATCGCGCCTTCGGCTTTGCCAGCACCCACCACGGTGTGCAATTCATCAATGAACAAAATAATAACGCCCTGGCTGTCGGCAACCTCTTTCAGCACCGCTTTGAGGCGCTCCTCGAATTCGCCGCGGAATTTTGCGCCAGCTATGAGGGCCCCCATGTCCAGAGAAACAATTTTTTTGTTTTTTAGGCCCTCTGGAACATCGCCACGAATGATCCGCATAGCCAGCCCTTCGGCAATTGCGGTTTTGCCGACACCGGGTTCTCCAATAAGTACCGGGTTGTTTTTTGTTCGTCGGCTAAGCACCTGGACCACTCGACGGATTTCTTCATCGCGTCCAATCACAGGGTCAAGCTTGCCTAAATTGGCACTTTTGGTCAGGTCGCGGCCATACTTTTCCAGGGCTTCATAAGTCGATTCTGGATTTTGGGAAGTAACCCGTTGGCTGCCGCGAACCTCTTGAAGTGCGCCCATCAACCTATCCCGGCTTACCCCAAATTCCTTGAGGGTGCGCCCAGCCATGCCGCTGTCTTCTACAAGGGCCAAGAGCAGGTGTTCCACCGAGACATAGTCATCCTTGAATTTTTTGGCCTCGTCTTCAGCTTTCAGGCAGGTGTCTGAGAGTCGGCGTGACATCCCTGCCGAGCCTCCCCCGCTAACTTTGGGGAGCTGTTCGACAACTTGGTCGATCCTGCGAACCAGCCCATCCACCGCAATTCCAGCTTTGCGCAGAATAGAGATTGCCAACCCAGGGTCCTGTTCGGCCAGGTTTTTGAGCAGGTGCTCGGGTTCAACCGCAACTTGCCCGTTCCTTTGGGCCAGGTTTTGGCTTTCCATGAGGGCTTCTTGAGCTTTTTCCGTGAATTTATTCAGATTCATCGTAAATCCTTATTTAATATGTTCTTATGTCGAATTTACTGCATTCCGGAGCTTGGATACGTAATCATGGTTGCAATAACTGTGCCAAGTATTTTGCTGATTCACTGCCTCCCCGCCTGTCATTTTGGCATCATTAAAAGCGGATAGTTTTATTCTTAAATGCAGGCTGCCATTTTGGCGCCTTTAGGCTTTCCACATCAGGCAGGCTGTTTCCTTGGCAATGACCCAGTCTTCTCGGGCACCTACCACAAGAATTGGGGCGGAAGAATCAGTCTGACTAATAACCAGAGGCCTCGGGATATCCCCGCCGGGTAAATGTTCACTGTTCAGTCGGTCATCCAGTTTCAGGCCCATATGAGCAAGTCCGTCAATAATGCGTTTGCGAATTTCTGCACTATTTTCCCCGATGCCACCCGTGAAAACCAGGCTCCCAAGGCCACCTAATTCCGTGGTGAGTGCGGCGACGGTTCGTCGGGCGTGGCGTACAAGGAGCTCTGCCGCCAGCCTTGCCCGGTCATTTCCCTCAGCTTCGGCACGCAGCACTTCGCGCATGTCTCCCGAAATGCCAGATACTGCTTGCCAACCCGAGTCTTTCCAAAGTGCTTTTTCTATTTCTGCGGGGGTTTTTCCCAATATTCTTTCAGCCGTAAAAACCAAGCCTGGATCAATATCGCCAGACCTGGTGGCCATAGGGAGGCCTTCCAGTGGGGTCATTCCCATGGTTGTGTAGACCGAATGACCTTTGAGAATGGCGGTTGCGGAACACCCCGCTCCCAAATGCAGCACCACCAGTCTTTCGCGTTGGAGTTCGTTCACCACGCCACGCACAGCCAAACTGGCCCAATAATGGCTCAGGCCATGAAAGCCGTAGCGCCTAAGGTGATATTTTTCGGTCCATTCCCAAGGAATGGCGTAGGTTCGGGCATGATCCGGCAAGGTCCCATGGAAGGAGGTGTCAAAGACCGCAAACTGCCGGGCGGTTGGAAACACCTTTTCACAGGCATCTATCCCTTCCAGCGAAACAGGGTTGTGCAAAGGGGCCCAGTCGCACAGCCCTTGCAATTCGGCCCGAATAGCGGCAGTCACTTCTACCGGGTGGTTGAAGTGGGGGCCCCCATGCACCACGCGGTGTCCAACCCCTGCAACAGCAACACAAATATCCTCCAGGCCGTCTGCCAAAATCTCCAGAGCCCGGCCAGTCCGGCCTTCAGCAGGTTCTGCCCCGACCGGCCAAGAAATTGCCCGGTCGCCCAACCGCGCCATCCAAACTGGGCCCTGAGGGTCAAGCCAGTCCAGCCGCGCCATCCCTCGCTCGCTAGTGGTTCCATGATCAAACCAGGCCACTTTGATGCTGCTGGACCCAACATTGCAGGAAAGAATGCAAGGCACCATGAACAAACCCCGGAGGATGATTCGATAAGATTATCCTACGGTTCCCGAGCTGGTTTAGCACTCGGACTTTTTGCCCACCAATTCTCGTAAAGGCGAACTGCGTTTAGTTTTCCAAATCCAAAAAACGATCCTAAGTGGCAAAAAATCAAAGGGGCCACCGGCTGTTTTGGAATGCCGTGCCGTAAAGCCTGCAATTGTTTTTTGACTTAAAATCTGGCGACCGATTCTGGGGCGGAAGCTTTGGCCTCACCTTGGGACGGATTTGGCCAGGGGCTGTCACCAAAAAAAACAAAACCTCACCCCTTTTGGCCTAGGGGTGAGAATCGCTTGAAAATGATGGAAATATATTGTGCGTGCCGAGATATAATGCGTTTGTTTTGCCCTAATCAGCCTGCCGCAAAGGGGGGGGGTGCTGTACCATAAAGAAACCTCTCGAAACTGCCGTAGGGACGCATGGCCTCTTGCATTTTGACTATGCGGCCATGGGCATTTGGCCCGCCGGTGCTCTGGATTATGGAGGCTGTTTGATGACTTCGCCCACCCCCCCAGTTCATGCCACTCAACCAGGTCGCCCGGTGGTGGTTGGTGCTGGTAGCTTGCTTGAGGCAATTGAGAGGCATTCTCGCTACACTTTAGGCCTACCCTGGGGCAATTTGACGAGCCACGAAAAACTGGTCGCGGTCAGTTTGGCCGTGCGTGAGCGTCTCATCGATGGTGGTTTGGAAACTGAGGCGCGTTATAGGCAAGAGGGTGCCAAGCGGGCCTATTACCTTTCGGCTGAATTTTTAATTGGCCGGTCACTGCTAAACAATCTTGTCAACTTGGGAATGCTTGAGGAGTGCAAGCGGGCCCTCGAAAGCAAGGGCACCCGTCTCGAAGACCTCTGCGAGGTTGAGGAGGATGCCGCTTTAGGTAACGGTGGCTTGGGTCGCCTTGCCGCATGCTTTCTTGATTCGGGAGCTAACTTGGGGGTTCCCCTGTTTGGCTATGGCATCAATTACGAGTACGGGCTCTTCAAACAGGAAATCCAGAATTTGGAGCAAGTGGAAAGGCCCGATGCCTGGCAGAGGTTAGGCCGATCACCATGGCAAATTGAGCGCATGGAGCGGGCCTGTCAGATTCCAGTTTATGGTCGTGTGATTCTTGAGACGGACAGTCAAGGCCGCAAACGCTCCCGCTGGGTGGATTACCAAACCATAGTGGGTGTTCCCTTTGACATGCTGATTGCCGGCCACACCGGCAAGACAGTGAACACCCTGCGCTTGTATGCTGCTCGCGCCTCCACCGATTTCGAGATGAAGGTTTTCAACTCGGGCGACTATATCAAGGCAGTTGAGCAGAAGGTTTTGTCTGAAACACTGTCGAAAGTGCTCTATCCTTCAGATCAAGTTCGCCAAGGCCAAGAATTGCGCCTGTTACAAGAGTATTTCATGGTGGCCTGTGCCCTGCGCGATATCCTGCGCAGGCATGTGGGGGACCTTGAGGGCGACTACACCCGGCTTCCCGATCGAATCGCCATCCAGCTCAACGACACCCACCCCGCGATGACCATTGCCGAGCTCATGCGTCTGCTGCTCGACGAGGTGGGCATGGAGTGGGAGCAGGCTTGGCGCATCACCTCGAAATGCATTGCATACACCAACCACACCTTGCTTCCTGAAGCTCTTGAGAGGTGGCCGCTACACCTGTTTGAGGTGGCCCTGCCAAGGCATCTTCAGATTATCTATGAGATCAATCGTCAATTTCTGGAAGAGGTGAAAAGCCGTTGGCCGGGTGACGAGGCTCGCCTAAAGAGGATGTCTCTTATAGAAGAAGAGCCGGAGCGAAAGGTCCGCATGGCCAACCTGGCTATCGTTGGAAGCCGCAGCGTCAATGGCGTCGCCGCCATCCATTCTGAACTGGTCAAGAAGGAGCTTGTGCCGGATTTTTATGAGATGACTCCATGGAAATTCAACAACAAGACCAATGGTGTCACTCCCCGGCGTTGGTACTTGGTTGCCAATCCGGAATTATCCTCCCTGTTGACGACCTTGGCGGGGGATGGTTGGGTCGACAACCTCGATCAGTTGCGTTCGATCGAGAAATATGCCACCGACCAGTCTGTTCTGGACAAGCTGCGCAAGGTCAAGCACCTCAACAAAGAGCGTCTGGCCCGTTACACCCACTCGGTCACCGGAATGGTGTTCGATCCCAACGCAATGATGGATATTCAGATCAAACGGATCCACCTCTACAAGCGCCAATTGCTGATGCTTTTGCGAGTGGCATGGCAATATCTCCGGGTTGTTGAGGATGGTCACACCCCGTGCACTCCTCGGTCGTGCCTTCTGGCTGGCAAGGCTGCGCCCGGTTATTTGGCCGCAAAAAGGGTGATCAATCTGGCCTGTGGGTTAGGGGAACTGATCAACCGAGATCCCAAGGTGAACCGATGGCTCAAGATGGCCTTTTTGCCCGATTACCGGGTAAGCTTGGCCGAGGTGATGATCCCCGCCGCCGACTTGAGCGAGCAAATTTCCACTGCCGGGTTTGAGGCGTCGGGCACGGGTAACATGAAGTTCGCCATGAATGGCGCCCTGACGGTGGGAACACTCGATGGGGCAAATGTGGAAATTCGGGAAGAGGTAGGTGACGAAAACTTCTACCTGTTTGGCAAAACGATTGAGGGAATTCGTCAATTGCGCGAAGGCAAGGTGAATGCCAAAACCTTTTACGATGCCTCTCCACGCATCAAGCGGTTAATGGACGCATTCAAGTCGGGCCGGTTCAACACGCCTGGTTGCGATTCCACTTGGGTGTACTCGATGTTGGTGGAAAATGAGGATCCTTTCCATTATTTGGCGGATCTTGAAGAGTACCTCGACATTCAGGACCAAATCGATAAAGACTGGAACAGTCCGAAGACTTGGGATGTGAAGTGCCTGATGAATATTGCCCGAATGGGTAAATTCTCGTCCGACCGCACGGTCGCCGAGTACGCCCGGGATATTTGGGGAATCACGCCGGTGGTGTGAGCCGGCTTCCGTGAGACGAAGGGTAAGGGGGCCTGGGGCGATGGATCGCGCCGAGTCAACAAGGGTTGACGCTCGCTCGTCTAGAAAATCCCGGCCCCGAACCGAAGGGTTTGGGGTTAGGACCTTGGGGCAAGGGTGTGCTTGTTTTGCGCCTTTGGATAGGGAGGCCTGATCCATGGTGCATGCTTACCTTCTTGCGTTTTCAATTATGGCTGGTGTGCCTGTGCTTTTGCACATGCTCAAAAAAGGCCAACCCAAGCGGATCATTTTTCCCGCCATGCGGTTTTTGCTTGAAAGACAGCAGAAATCACGCAGGCGCAGCCAGTTGCAAAACCTACTTCTGCTCCTTGTGCGTGTAGCCATCATGTTGTTGGCCTGCCTTGCCTTGGCTCGGCCGCTTCTTCCCAACCCCGGAATTGACTTGGGCCAGGGTGCGATGGTTCGCGCTGTGCTGGTGCTCGATCTCAGTCCGAGCATGGGGCAAAAACAGGGGCAGTCCACCCCTTTGGATGAGGCTCGCAGGCTGGTAGGCGAAATGTTGGGTCGCTTTTCTCCGGAAAGTAAGATTCAGTTACTAAGAGGGGATGGGGAGGCGGTTTCCGGAGCAACGGCGGCGGATGTGGCTGGTGAATCGGGGTGGGGCAATGTGAAGCGGGCCCGCCAGCAAATGGAGGGCTCCAGGCTGATCGCATCCCAAGGCTCGGTGGTACCTGCCCTAAGAAAAGGGGCCAAGCTACTGGAAGAGGCGGCCAAGGAGGGCAGCGAGGGGGTTCTTAACCTGCTTGTTGTCTTGTCTGATCGAACCCGCAACTCGTGGCAGGGTGCGGGTACGGGCCAACTAAAACTGCCGGAAGGCACCGAGGGCTATTGGCTGGATGTTGGTGGTGAGGCAGTGCCACATGTGGCAATCACCCAATTGGTTCTCGATCCTCCCGCCGCGGCGCCGGGTTCACAGGTTCGAGTTCAGGTCGAGCTGCGTGCGCGGGGCGAACCACCCGGTGGCAAAACCGCCGTGCAATTGAGCGTCGGCATGGACAATGACCCCGATGTCGCCAAACCGGCAGAGAAAAAAGCGGTTGAACTGACAACAGCAGAGCCTGTGAAGTTGGTTGAGTTTGTAAGGAAGGTGCCACTGCTGCCCGAAGGTGAAAAGGAAGGCTATTTTCAATTCACCGCCCGTGTACAGCCTGATGACGCCCTGCCTGTTGACAACACCCGCGGAGCCACGCTGCCCGTGAGGCGCGAGGTTTTGGTTTTGGCGGGAAATCCAGAGGAAGCTGAGGTCCTGAAGTCGGCCATGGACGCGCTGAGGCGCCATCCAGTCGAGGTGCGCCTTCTTGCGGACAAGGCCGCATGGGTTCCCCAGGAACTGGCTGCAAGCCGTGTGGTTTGGTTAGCGCATTTGGAAAATCCTCCCCAGGAACTCTGGAACAATCTGGAAAGTTATTTGCGAGCGGGGGGCTCTTTGGTGGTGCTTCCCCCTGCGGGGGCTGTGGCAAAGCCCACGGCCTATTCAAATCCTGCGGCAGATGCTGTTTTGCCAGCGGCATATGGGGCGCTTGAAGTTCTGCCCGCGCTGGAGCGTGGCTGGAAAGTTGGTGGATGGGACGCCGTGGAGGGTTTCACCACAGCCATTCAGAAGTTGGTTACTAGCGGCCAAGCCGACTTTTCCGTGAAAGAATACGAGCCTCTGGTTTGGCGTGCCCGCCGTTTGGGTGAGCCCGAGGCCGAGGCGCGTGTGGTGGCTAAATTTGAGGGCAAGCCGGATGCCGGCCCTTTGGCGATCATTGGGAAGGTGGGCACAGGTCGGGTACTCCAAATGGCCACTGGGCTAGACGGCCGGCTTTTCGACAACAACCGTGGTTGGAACAACTTCTACACCGATTCGTCCATTGGTTTAGTGCTGGTGGATCAAATCAATCGTGATCTGGCTGGCACAGGCAGCCAGGCATCTTCAGCAAACTGGGTGGCGAGATCCGGTCAAAAGCCCGAGGTTGATCTACCGTCCCTTTCGCCAGCCATGATTCCGCTACGCTTGCGGGGGCCGGGCCTACAAGGTGAGGGTAGCGACCTTGTCATTCCGGAAAAAACCAATCGGTTGGTGATGCAAGATGCCGAAGAGCCCGGAAACTACCAAGTTCGCACTGCCCAAAAGCGATTGGTACGGGCCTTCAGCTTGGTTCTCGATGCCAACGAGACAGACTTGGACAAAGTGCCTTTGGAAGAAATAGAAGAATGGTTGGGCAAGGGACGAGTGTTGACAGCGGGCAAGGGCATGGAGCTGGACGACCTTATGACAGGTCAATGGCAAGGCGATCTCGATCTTTTGCCGTGGATTCTGGCCTTGGTGGTAATGCTGTTGGCGGTTGAAAGCTGGCTGGCCAACAAGGTTTTTGCCAACAAGGACTCTGCCGAGGGCGCACCAGTCCCAAGGAGTGCGGCATGAATCCCCTCCAGATACATTTTGAACTGGATCCCTATTATCCGTTCAGCGATCCCAGCCGCCCGGCCTTTTGGCTGGCGGGGTTGGGTGTGCTTCTTTTGATCTTTATCACTTTGGCGGCTTACCGTGGCGTTTCAGCGGCCAGCACTCCCAGAGTTTTGCTCCTGCTCGGCTTGCGCTTGTTGGCCTTTGTCCTAGCGCTGGCGGCCTTGTTTCGACCAACCTTGGTGGGAGTTGAAACCGAAAAGGCCAAGGCCCTGATTATTCTGGCCTTGGACGATTCTAAAAGCATGGCCACAGCCGACGAGGCCGATGGCCAAACCCGTTTTGCCCGTGCTTTGGCTCACCTTGAAGCCGCCAAACCCATACTCACCAGGTTGGAGGAGGAGCATGGTGTGGCGCATTCCTTGGTTCGCTTCAGCAACAAGGTGCAGGCCCTGCAAATTGAATCGCCAGGCGCACCCGAAGGCATACTCACTGACTTTGGCGGCTCGATGAAGACCATGGAAGAATTGCGGGACCCGAGTACAGAAATGCTTGGTTTGTTGGTCCTGTCGGATGGCATCGATACCAGTTCTCGTCGGGTTTCTCCCAAGGCCGCAGCCGCTGCGTGGAGAAGGCTCGACAGCCCGGTTCACACTTTCTGGTATGGCAGCCCTGCGGCGGATGGAGCCCGCAGGGATGTGGGCCTTGTTGACATTCGTACCGAACCCACGCCGCGCATTGCCCATGGTGGCGAGATGCGCGTCACCGTGGAGGTGGATGCGCCAGGTTATGTGCAATCTAAGGTGCGGTTCAAATTGCTTATCAATGGTGAGCCGGTTGATGCAAACGCCCATCTTGCCGGTGAGGATGCCGCCGCTGGCAAAAATGGCGAGGTGGTTTTGCGGCAGTCTGAAGGCAACCTGGTGGTGTTACGGCATCGTCCGGTTCAAGCCCTTGGCGAAGTGCAGGTAACCGTCGTGGCCTGTGATCCAACCCGCGACAACGAACCGCTTCCCGGCGAGCAAAATAAACTGAATAACCGCATCACCACATTTGCCCAGGTAACCAAGGAAGGCTTAAGCGTGCTGCTGGTTGACAAGCAAAGAGCTTGGGAGCCGCAGGTGCTGGCAGATACTTTGGCCCAAGATAAAAACATCACGGTCTATACGGCTTGGCTGAGAGGCGACAAGGCTGAGCAGATCAATCCTGATAGCAAGGATTTGCTTGATCTGCAAAAGAGATTTTATGATGTGATCATTTTGGGTGATATCACACCACAGCAACTGGAAGCCGCCTCCCCGGGGGCCGCTACCAAGATTGAAGAGATGGTTGCCGAACGCGGTGCTGGTTTTTTGATGATGGGTGGCTATGCCTCCTTTGGGAACGGAGGTTGGCAGAACACTGCCATTTCACGCATGTTGCCCCTTGTTATGGCTCTGGCTCCTCCTGTCGAGGAAATTGCCAAAATGGTTCCTACTGCCGAGGGCCTGCGCCTGTGTGCCTATTTTATGTCCATCGCTGAGCCAGGCCGCGACAGTCGCATGGCCTGGGACAGCCTGCGTGAGATTGATGGCTTTAGCCGGTTGGGAAAAATGACAGGTGATGGGACTCTCTTGGCTAACAACGCCAAAGGCGACGCCTTGTTGGTGGCCAAGCTCAACCATGGCAAAGGCCGTGTATTGGCATTCGCCGGAGACACTTCGCACAGGTGGATACGCGACAAGGCATCCAAAGGCCTGCATCACCGTTTTTGGCAGCGTTTGGCCCGTTGGCTTGCGCGGCATGAACAACAAGAGTCCAAAGCTTATTTGGAACTTGATTCTAGACGGTTGTCGCTGTTGCCAGACAGGGGCTTGGGCTTTAGGGTTGGGGTGAACGGGCCCGATGGCAAACCCTTGGAAAACGCCAGCTTGAAAGTAACCCTGCTGGGGCCTGGAGGAAAGCCCTTGGGGGCGGGCGGGCAGCCTGCGGCACAGGCTCAGGCGCTTGCGCTAAAAACAGACATGGGGGATACCCGTGGTGAGGTGGATCCAGCGTGGCTTGGGGTGCCCGGAGTTTATACAGTGCGGCTCGAGGCTCTGGCCAAACTGCCAGATGGGGCCGAGATCAAAGACACGATGGAGGCCCGCTTCGAGGTTTTTCAGGACGACCGCGAATTGAACCGCCTGAGTAGCGACCCTCGTTTTCTCGAGGGATTGGCGCAGGAGGGTGGAGGCACTGCCCGCAGGGGCGAAGAACTTCTCGAATACCTGCGCAGCTTGGCAGGGAAGCCTAAAGAGACCGATCGGAAGGTGACAAGCCGTCACCCTGATTGGAAGTCAAACGGTTGGTCGCCCTTTTTGATGGTTTACCTTTTCTTGTTCCTTTCCATCCTTTGTATTGAGTGGGCCCTGCGGCGTATGTGGGGGCTTGCCTGATATGTCCGATATGAATGAGGATTCCGACGATGTTAACACGCCACCCGAGCCCATGGACCGCCACCAAATAATGGGAATGTCGGTTTTGGTGGAGGGCCTGCTGGTTCCTGGAGCTTTTCTGGTGGGATGGTGGGCCGGTCTCGACCCC
>Ga0315905_10001785_pt1 | contig 22870 bp, 26 predicted proteins | sample LakEriMetagenome_5_FD_203522 | JGI IMG/M metagenome (GOLD analysis project Ga0315905, IMG submission 203522) | Freshwater fungal communities from buoy surface, Lake Erie, Ohio, United States - Buoy 4 MA121 | ecosystem: Environmental > Aquatic > Freshwater > Lake | place: USA: Lake Erie, Ohio...
ATGCACGGCAATGTATGGGAATGGACGCAAGACTGTTGGAACCCAAACTATCAGGGTGCGCCCGAAACGCAGGTCGCATGGGAACAGGGTAATTGCGAGTATCGGGTTAACCGCGGTGGCTCTTGGTCTAATGTTGCACGCATGCTGAGGTCAGCTTTCCGTTCGCGTTTTGCGGCCACGCTTAAAAGTCCTTATTTCGGACTGCGGGTGGCCCGATCGGATTGATTGCCTCTGCTGGCAAAGAGCAATGCATAGAAAATTATTTTATGAATAACTTTCCATTTTTGTTTTTATAGTTGTCGCCGGTCTGTTGATATCATCTGCTTCATCACTCAATAAGTCTCGCGCATGCTTTTCCCCACCGTTGAATTCGCATTATTCTTTTTGCTGGCCTTCGCGCTCGCCTGGGGAACGGTACGACACCATGTAACGCACAAGCGCGTGCTGCTAGTGCTGAGCTATTTTTTCTATGGTTTCTGGGACTGGCATTTCCTGCCGCTGTTGTTCACGATATCTCTGTACGGCTGGATCGCGGCCAAAGGCATAGAGCGAGGTACGCACAAGCGCCGCTGGCTAATCGGCGGCATCGTCGCCTGTCTGCTGCCGCTGGGCTGGTACAAGTATCTGGGCTTCTTTCTTCAGAATTTTCTCAATCTCGCTAACGGCCTGGGTATTGAACTGCAGGTATCCGTCAGCTCGCCCATCCTGCCGCTGGGTATTTCGTTCATGAGTTTCCATGCGATCTCGCTGATGATCGATGTGTGGCGCGGCAAACTCGAACGTGCGCCATCGCTTGAAGATGTACTGCTTTACGTCGCATTTTTCCCGCAACTGATCGCTGGTCCGATTTTGCGTGCATCCACCTTCATGCCGCAGTTGCAGAAGGCACCAGATCCTTCGCGTATCGAAATATCACGAGCGCTGTTGTTGATTGCCATAGGACTGTTCAAGAAAGTAGTCATCGCCAATAGTCTGGCCACACTGATGGTGGACGATGTCTTCGCCAACCCGCAAAGCTTTAGTGCAAGTCAGGTGCTGCTCGGTGTTTACGGTTATGCAGCTCAGATTTATTGCGATTTTTCTGGCTACACGGATATCGCGATCGGCTGCGCGTTACTGCTGGGGTATCGATTTCCGGATAACTTCGATAATCCCTATCGCAGCGCGTCGCCTCAGGAATTTTGGCGGCGCTGGCACATATCCCTCTCAACCTGGTTGCGTGAATATCTATTCATTCCGCTCGGTGGCTCGCGTCAGGGCGAGTGGCTCAATGTGCGCAATCTATTCATCACCATGCTGCTGGGTGGGCTTTGGCACGGCGCTGCGTGGAATTTCGTGGTGTGGGGAATCTGGCATGGGACGCTGCTGGCCCTCCACCGCGTCTGGGACAATTACTGGTATGCGAGAGGTGATGATGCCTGGCGGGGTACTGATCAGTGGTGTTATGCGTCGCGCTTTTTGCTATTCCATGCGGTCTGCGTTGGCTGGATTTTCTTCCGCGCGGCGGATCTTGGGCAGGCCTTCGCGGTGATGCAGCAACTCGTTGCGGGCAGCTGGCACTGGGATCTGGCGCCCGGTATGCTGCTTTGTGTGTTGATGGGCATCGGCATGCATTACCTGCCTTCGCGTGTCTTGTTGCGCGCGCAGCTCGTGGGTATGCGCATGCCTGCGATAGCGTTGGGTGCCTTGTTTGCCATTTCGCTGACGGTGATTGAGATTCTTGGTCCCAGCGCGCCTGCACCTTTCATTTATTTTCAGTTCTGATCATGGTGCGTTCCACTTCAATCAACAATGTCATTCGTGCACTTGTGTCGGCTTTGCTGGTGGCCTTGCTGCTTGAAGCAGCGGGTCTAGCGGTCTGGGCAGAGCGACTGGAAGTGGGCGCATTGCGCAATATTGCTCAGCCCGTCACACAGACATGGCAGCGCATCGTGACCGGATTGCACTTGGACGCGCCACGACGCGTCGCGCTTGATCTGAGGGAACGATGGTCGACGACGTTGATGCCCCTGAACGAGAGTATGGTGACTGTCGAGAATTCGGCCTCGGCCAATATGCAAACGTCATCGCCAACAGTTCCACCTGTCAAAGCATCAAGGGACTCAAAACGCAAATCTCGTCAACAAGCTAGTGAGAAAAAACCGACCACAAAAGCTGCGGATCAATCTCGGGTGGCATCACCAGCTGCGCTGCAATCGACACAGGTCGCGCTGGTCGGTGATTCCATGATGGCGGTGGGTTTGGCGCCGGTTTTACGTCGCACTATGGCCGGTGTGAGTGGTGCGCGTTTTGTGCGGGCCTATCGATCCGGCACGGGACTCGGCAGGCCGGATGTCTTTAACTGGCCCGCCCAGTACCCCCAGCTCATTGGTGCAGCGCGACCCGGACTGGTAATTTGCGCGATCGGTGCCAATGATGCGCAAAATTTTCAAATCGATCGCAACGTGTATTACTTCGGCACGCCGGCATGGAAGCAAATGTACGCAGATAGAGTACGTGGCTTCGCCAGACTACTCACCCGTGACGGTGCTCGCGTTTTGTGGATAGGCATGCCGGTCATGCGCGAGACGGGTTTCTCGCGTCGCATGGCGTCGGTGAATTTGCTGGTAAAGGAAGTGCTGACTGAATTCCCGCAAATCACGTGGGTAGATCCCAATCCCTACATCGCCGGAAGTGGCGGCAGTTTCGAGCAGTATCGTCAGGACCAGCGCGGCAAGCTAGTGCGTTTGCGTGCTGATGATGGTATTCATTTAAGCGAGGATGGTGCTGCTTATTTGCTGCCTGCGATTTCTAGCTGGATGCAGAAAGCAGCGCCCGGCATCTGAAGCAGTCAGCAGGCTATCTTCAGTTGCAGACCTCTTCTTCAACAGCCGCTGCATATGGTTTACCCGAGGGCCATACACCGAGAAAGCGATTCTCCGGCGATTTGGGTGTGAATAACGCCGTCGGATAGGCACCACCGGCAACGTAATCAAACATCGCCATCGTGATACGCCAGTAGCCGTAAAAATCCAGTACGTTCAGTGAGCCTGAGTTCTCAAAGCCATCGCGACCTGCAATGCGCGTGGCTACGGTGGCCGTCGCATCCGGGAAATCAAATCGGCTGTCCGGTGCACCCGGCGAGCCATGCGCCGAACTGATTTGTTGTCCACCATCCGAGTGTGAGGGAAGCATCAACAATGTCCGGTGAGTTCGGGGCAAGTGACACAGACGCGCTGCCCAAGCACGCGCTGTTGGAACACCGATGCTGGTATCGGCTGCACCGCTCACCAGAAAAACCGGCAACGTGGGCGGTATCGATTCCAGTCGCGCGACCGTAGGCACAGATTCTGTTCCATGGACGACGTGATACGCATCGCCCGGCGCGACCAGCACCACCGCGCGCGGTGCAGGTAGGCCGAGTTCGGTATGTCGGACTGCAAAATTCGTCGAGATCGACGCGCCCATAGAAAAACCCCAGTACAGCGTTTTTTCTTCGTTGATCAATTGCGGATGCGATTGATGCAGCATGTCGATAGCGGCGCGTATGCCATGTGCTGCATTCGCGCTAATTTTTTGTGGCGAAGTTTTTTCGCCTTCAGCCTGATAGACCGGATAAATCACTACAGCGCCACTGCGCACCAGCAGATCAATGAGCCCACCAAAATTTTTGGGGTTTGTGCCGCGCCAGCCGTGCATGAACAAGACCAGCGGCAAACCTGTCAGGGAACGGGCTTCAGGTCGGAAGACATAGGCGCGTGTTTCACCAGTGCCCACCGTATCGACGGCGATATCGCGGTATTGACGCCGTGCTTCCCACGCAGCGGGACTGGATTGCCTGAGCAACTTTTGATCGAGCGGTGAGAGCGGAGCTGCTGATGCGGCGCTTGCTCCTGTTAGCACTGCGAGGATCAGCGCTATCTGAAAGGCGCTACGCAAAGGCGAAGCGAAAAGCATCACAGTTTATTTGCCCTCATTGGACAAGCATTCGTCAAAGCGACGCTGCCGGCTGGCGACTGAGCCGTAGCGTTTTTGTGCGCCACTGAAGACCCATTCGATTTCCGCGTACCAGGCCTCCAACACACTCGGGTCTAGTTCGCGCTGCTGTGCCATCAGTCTAGCATTTTCCTGAACCTGTTTCTTGGTGCGGCCTTTTTTTCGTTCTTCGGTGAAGGACTCGGCGTTGGTGGATACGGAGTCGCAGTAACGACGGTAATCCGCATGCGCGGTGCCGGACATCAAAATCATCAGGGCAAGGGGGAGTAATATCGTTTTCATTTTAAAAATAATTTCAAAAGCAGGAGCAGTACAGCTTAGTCATTCGTCAGTTGATCTGGTTTATTGAGCCGTGAGGGTCTTACTTTTCATTGCCAGCCATGGTGGACTAAAGGCCCTCGACCGGATGATTTGCCCAAGCACTGTCAGGCTGATGATTGCAGAATATCCGCTGCATCGCAACAACAGTGCCCATGTTTTGCCCTGCAATCACACAGAGTTTATAAAAACAAAACCCCACCCGGTACCCTGATCACATTGCTATCCATTGCCAAAAAACCGTGGAATAATCAGCCAGAGAAAACGCTGCCGGCCTCGCCGAGTGGGTAGAAAAAACAATGGGGGAGATTGCCATGCTGCTCGATGTCAGGACCTATGTGTGCAAGCCTGGAACACTGAAGGCGCACCTGGACCTTTATGCAAAGCTGGGCAAGGCGCCTCAAGTGCGCCATCTCGGCATGCCTTTGCTGTATGCCGCCTGCGAGACCGGCAATCCCAATGAGTACATTCACATCTGGTGCTACAGAAATGCCGCCGATCGCGAAGAGCGTCGTGCTGGCCTGTGGGTTGATCCCGAATGGCTGAGCTATGTGAAGCAAAGCGCGGAGCTTGGTGAACTGGAAAGCCAACAAAATAAATTAATGAAACCGGTGGACTTTTTTCCTTTGTAAGTACGATTGATCGTTCGGCTCGACTAATAATCACAGGAGACCTCATGAAACGTATCGTGAAACTGCTTGCTCTGGGCCTTTGCCTGTCGCCCGTGCTGCTGCATGCACAGGAGAGCAAGCCCTTGCGTATCGGTGTGCCGACTTCGGTGCAGTTGCAGGTGGGTCGCGATACCATCACTGCCGTCAAAATGGCAGTCGATGAGATCAACAAAAAAGGCGGCATTCTCGGACGTAAAGTCGAGTATGTGACCGCAGATGAAACCGAGAATCCCGAGACAGGCATCAGCGCGATCAAAAAACTGGTCTCGGATGAAAAAGTCGAGCTACTGGTGGGTGGCTATACCAGCGGTGTGACGCTTGCACAGTTGCCACATATCGCTGCATCAAAAACCATTTACCTAGGTGTGGGCGCGGCTTCGCCGAGCATCACGGCTAAGGTCAAAAATGACTATGAAACTTACAAATACATTTTCCGCGTCGGACCAATCAACGCGGCTCACCAGGCGCGCGCGCTGGTTGATTACATATCGGGCTTCGTGATTGGTGAACTCGGTTACAAGAAAATTGCGATCGTCGGTGAAAACGCTAAATGGGTTCAGGATCTGGTGCCAGTGCTCAAGCGAGGCGCCGCTGAGGTGGGTGCCGATATTCGCATGACGGAATTGTTTGATACGCAGACATCCGATTTTTCTCCGCTGCTCGCCAAGGTGAAATCCAGTGGTGCGCAATACATGATCGTCATTCTGTCGCATGGTTCTAGCGATGTCTTTGCCAAGCAGTGGCATGACGCGCAGGTACCGGTGCCTTACGGCGGCATTGACGTCAAGAGCATGGATGGCGATTTTTTCAATCGCATTGGTGGTAAGTCCATCTCCGAGGTGGCTGCTAACTTCGCAGTGCGCGCGCCGCTCACGAAAAAAACTATTCCTTTCTTTGATAACTTCAAAAAGAATTCACCAAACTATCCGGTGTACACGGCCTTTTTTGCCTATGACTCGATCTTCTTGTATGCCGAGGCTGTCAAGCGCGCTGGCAGCTTTGACACAGACAAGGTAATCAAGGAGCTGGAGAAGACCCGCTTCGAAGGCGTGGCCGGCGAAATAACCTTTGATGAAAACCATGATGTACTGCCGGGTAAAGGCAAGACCAATCTGATCTTTGTGCAGTGGCAGGACAAGGGCGAGCGTGTGGTTCTCTATCCCAAGGAGCTGCGCACAGGAAATTTCATCCTGCCACCCTGGATGAAAAAATAAATTGGAAATCCTGATCTACGGCGCTGTCACCAGCGCCATTTACGCGATGCTCGCGGTAGGCTTCACGCTGATCTTTGGCGTGGCTCGCGTGTTGAATCTGGCGCATGGGTCGTTCTATGCGCTGGGCGCGTATGGTGCTTATGTACTGACTTCCATCGTTGGTCTGCCGTTGTGGCTGGCAGCGATACTGTCAGTGATCGGTGTCGCTGTATTCGGCGTGCTGGTAGAAAAAATTCTGATCCGGCCACTGCGTTATTCGCAACTGGGTGTGCTGATGATCACACTCGCCATTGCACTGGTGGTCGAGCAAACTTTATTTCTGACCTTCGGTTCCGAGTACCGCAATGTGCCTGCCTTTGTGGATGCCAAGGTCAATATCGGTGGTGTGGATGTAGCCGGCCAGCGTTTACTTACGCTCGTGGTGGCGGGTGTGTCGATTGCGGTGCTTTACCTTTTCATACAGCGTACCCGTCTGGGCAGCGCGATTCTCGCGATTTCTCAGGATGCGGATGCGGCCAAATACATGGGCATACCCAGTGATCGTATCTTCTCGCTGGTGATGGCGATTTCGGCGGCACTGGCGGCGCTGGCCGGCATAATCGCCGGACCATTTCTTTCGGTGCAGCCGTCGATGCATTTACTGCCCATCGTTAAAGCTTTTGCGATCGTGGTGGTGGGTGGACTCGGTTCCATCCCCGGCAGTATTCTGGCGGCCTTCATGCTCGGCTATGCGGAAACTATCGTGGCTTATGAAATCTCCACCAGTTGGACCGAGATCGTTTCAGTGCTGGCCACGCTGCTGATGCTGGTCTTTCGGCCAGCCGGTATTTTCGGGAAAAGGACGGCGTTTTAAATGGCGGCGCTCGGCTCTCTCGACAAACTGAGTTCGGCAGCGGGCTTGGTTTCGCTCGGTCTGCTCGCTCTTCTGCCGGTGCTATTGGGCGGCAGCTATCTGGTGGGTGTGCTGACGGTTGCGGCGATCTATGGCATCTGGGCAGTCAGCTGGGACTTCATGTCAGGCCTGACGGGTCGCGAGAACTTTGGCCATTCGCTCTTCATCGGCGTTGGTGCGTATGCCGCGGGTTTTTTGAATGTACAGATGGGGCTCGGCCCATGGTGGAGCCTGCCGGCCAGCATGGTGCTGTCCATGTTCTTCGGACTCTTGCTAGGTTTTCCGACCCTCAGGCTCAAAGGGCCATACTTTGCGCTGGCGATGCTCTCTGCCGCTGTGATCATGCAGCGTCTGATGCTGATTTTTTGGGAGTACACCGGCGGTGAAGAGGGCATACAAGACATCACGCCGCTGATCAAAAATCACTTGCACTATTACTGGTTCGTGCTGGGTGTGCTGGGTCTTACCACTTGGCTACTTGCCTGGCTGGCGCGTTCGCGTTGGGGTCTGATACTGCGCGCGATCAAAGGTGATGAGGCCACGTGTATGGCTGCGGGCTTGCCCATCACAACCTACAAAATCATCTCGCTGATCATCAGTGCAGCCTTCGCCGGACTCGGTGGTGCGCTCTACGCGCACTATCAGTTGCAGGTCAGCCCGCAGTTGTTTGCAGTCGTCACGTCAATCACCATCATTACGATGGTATACGTCGGTGGTATCGGCACTATTTTCGGACCGGTCGGCGGAGCGCTGTTGCTGACGCTGATGACCGAAGGTCTGCGCAATTTCGGTGAATGGCGTTTGATGATCTACAGCGTATTGCTGATTCTTATTTTGTTCTTCTTGCCCAACGGTGTGGTCGCGCCTGTCTGGAAAAAAATTCGCGCAATGCTGCCATCTCCCGCGCAGAGTGCGGGTACACAGCGGCCGACAGACAAAGCCGCAGGGGAGGTGTGAGATGTCAGACTACCTTCTCGATGTCAAACAACTCAACAAGCGTTTCGGTGGTCTTCATGCCGTGCGTGATGTCAGTTTGCAGGTTCGCCGGGGTGAGATCGTTGGCATTCTCGGCCCCAATGGCGCCGGCAAGACGACGCTCTTCAATTTGCTTACGGGATTCATCCCTACCGATGAAGGTACGGTGAATTTTCAGGGGCGGTCGATACTCGGTATGAAGCCGCATCGCATCGTCAATCTGGGAGTGGCTCGTACTTTCCAGCTATGTCGGCCTTTCGTCGGCATGAGCGTGATCGAAAATGTGCTGGTCGGCAGTTTGGGGCCACGTGTCAATGAGGTTGATCTTGGCGCGCGCGCCATGCACTTGCTGTCCGAGGTCGGTCTTGCAGAGAAAGCGGATACACCCTCCGAGTTATTGTCCTATGGCGATCTGCGCCGTCTGGAAATCGCACGTGCACTGGCAACCGATCCCGAGCTGCTTTTAATCGATGAACCTTTTGCCGGTCTGGGCAGTGCCGAGATCGAATCAATATCCGCACTCATACGCAAGCTGCATGCAGAAAAAAATCTCACTATCCTTCTCATTGAGCACAAGCTGCGCGAATTCATGCAGCTGGTATCACGCGTAGTGGCGCTGGATTTTGGCGAGGTGATTGCCGAAGGTGTTCCGGCAGAGATTGTCAGTCATCCACGTGTGATTGAAGCCTACATCGGCAAGCAAACGCCGGAGGCGCTCGCATGATGCTCGAGATCAGCGGCCTGAGTGCTGGCTATGGCAAGGCTATTGCACTGGAAAATCTCAATCTGCACATCAAACCAGGCGAACTGGTGACGGTGCTGGGGCCCAATGGTGCAGGCAAGTCGACTTTGCTCAAAGTGATTTCACGCGCCATATCGTCGCAGGGGCAGCTGCAGTTCGAAGGGCGCTCTTTGCATGATTACTCGACAGAACAGGTGGTGGGTCTGGGCATTTGTCATTGCCCCGAGGGTCGTCGCCTGTTTCCCGAGCTGACGGTCGCCAAAAATCTGCAGCTGGGTGCTTATCTGAGGCGCGACAAGGCAGCCGTTGCCGTTGACATGGCACGGGTGCTCGCCTTGTTTCCGATTTTGGCCGAGCGCGAGCATCAGATCGTTAGTACGTTGTCAGGTGGTCAGCAGCAAATGGTGGCGATCGGTCGCGCGTTGATGGGTGGCCCTAAATTATTGCTGCTGGATGAGCCCTCGGTCGGCATTGCGCATCGTCTCAAGCTGGAAATTTTTTCTGCGATACGCCAGATTTGCGACAGTGGTGTTGCCATCCTGATGGCGGAGCAAGATGCGCAATCGGCACTGCACATTGCTGACCGTGCGTACGTGCTTGAGCATGGTCATGTTGCGCAAGAGGGCGAAGCGAAGGCACTGGCCAGCGATGATCGCATTCGTAAAATTTATCTCGGTATCGGTTGATCACAGCGACTGATCTTCCATCTCAGCGATCACAACAGAAACGGATAAGCCGAATGATGCATGAACTTTGCGGCTTTACCGCCAGCCAGTTGTTAGCGATGTATCGCAGCGGACAAGTGTCGCCTGTCGACGTAACACGCGCCGTCCTTCAGCGCATAGAGCAAGTCAACGATACGCTGAATGCCTTTTGTCTGGTCGATGCAGTGCGCGCCATGGAGAGCGCAAAAGCCAGCGAACAGCGATGGCAGGCGCATCGACAGCAGGGCGCTGCGGTTGGTGCACTGGATGGCATACCCGTCTCCATCAAAGATCTGATTCTCACGCGCGGCTGGCCTACACTGCGCGGCAGTCGTACGGTTGATCCTTCGCAGCCCTGGGAGGTGGACGCGCCGGTCACTGCGCGTCTGCGCGAATCCGGTGCGGTACTGTTGGGTAAAACCACCACGCCTGAACTTGGCTGCAAGGGCGAGACCAATTCACCACTGCATGGCATTACCCGCAATCCCTGGAATCTGTCGCGCACACCCGGTGGTTCTTCGGGCGGCGCTGCGGCTGCGGTAGCTTCTGGCATGGGGCCGGTGGCCGTGGGCACCGATGGTGCGGGTAGTGTTCGTATACCTGCAGCGTTTTGCGGCAATGTCGGTATCAAGCCGAGCTTCGGTCGCGTGCCTGCGTATCCCTTGTCACCTTTCGGTACCGTCGCGCATCTTGGGCCCCACACCATGTGTGTTACCGACGCGGCACTGATGATGAATGTGATGAGTCTGCCGGATGCACGCGACTGGTCTTCACTGCCTTATCACCCGATCGATTACACCGTTGGCCTCAATGACGGTATCCGCGGTTTGCGTATTGCCTATTCGCCGACACTGGGTTATGCGAAGGTCGATCCCGATGTTGCGCATCTGGTAGATCAGGCAGTACGCGATCTGGAAGCGTTGGGCGCGCAGGTGGTGCGATGCGATCCGGGCTTTGCAGACCCGCTCGATATCATGACTGGTATCTGGTTTGCTGTTGCGCATCAGGTCTGGTCGGCAATGACACCTGCACAGCAGGCGGTGACGGATCCGGATTTTCAGGCAGAAGCCGAGATCGGCGCCCGCTTCAGCTTTGGTGATGTGCATCAGCTTAATTTGCGGCGCGGTGAGCTGGGCTCGCGTATGCGTCAATTCATGCAGCAGTATAATCTGCTGGTCACGCCCACGCTGGCGATACCCGCCTTTGAGGCGCGTGCTGCGGGTCACAGCAAGGTCACTGCCGAGCAATTGCTGGGCTGGACGCCGTTCAGCTATCCCTTCAATCTCACCCAGCAACCCGCAATCACTATTCCCTGTGGATTGACACCTGCGGGTCTGCCGGTTGGCCTGCAATTTGTCGGCCCCATGTTTGGTGATGCGTTGGTGCTGCGTGCAGCGCGCGCCTACGAATCCCTGCATCCTGTTCCCAGACCACCTGAGTCTGCTTTGTCGGAGGAGATATTGCATGCTTAAGAAAAACGATACGCACAATCACGCGCAGGACTTTGCATCAGACAGCGTCAAACGGCTGCGTGAGGATCTTGCGCTGGCCTTACGCGCGGCGGCACATCATGGGCTTGCCGAAGGTGTCTGCAATCATTTCAGTGTCGAACTGCCTGATGACTCGCGGCGCTTTCTTCTGAATCCGCGTGGATTGCTTTGGCAAGAGATCGGCGCCGACGATATCGTGATGATTGATGAACAAGGCAACAAGCTCGCCGGCCGGCATGAGGTTGAGCCGACTGCCATGTACATACACGCCGCAATTCATCGCATCGCCGGCAAGGCTTGTGTGATGCACACCCACATGCCGCACGCCACTGCGCTTACTCTCACTAGTGCGCGCGCACTGGACACGGCGTTATCGCAAAACGCGATGCGTTTTCATGGGCGCATCGCGATCGATGCGCATTACAACGGTCTTGCGCTGGATGACACCGAAGGTGAACGCATTGCCCGTGCAATGAATAATGCCGATATCGCGTTTCTCGGTAATCACGGTGTTGTCGTTTGCGGTGACAGTGTTGCTTATGCGTATGACGATTTGTATTACGTCGAGCGCGCCTGCATGGTGGAAGTCCTCGCGATGCGTACCGGCTTGCCATTGCAACCCGTACCGGATGCGATGGCGGCACAAGTCGAATTACAGACGCGGGGAGAGCGTTTGCAGGCGGATCTGTTTTTCGAGGCATTGCGGCGTACACTGTAATTCCATTTGTTCCTCCTCCCCAAAATGAACTTGCTTGTAGTGCAGCGTTGCGCTGTTGTTCTGCTGGTATTTTTCTTGTCCAGCTGCGGTCTGGTCCGCACTGGTTATGACCAGCTGGATACGCTCGCTTACTGGTGGATGGACCGTTATCTGGATTTCAATGACTCGCAGAAGCGCGAAGTCAAAGCAGATCTGAAGGCTTGGCATGCTTGGCATCGAAGCACGCAGTTGCCGGCGTATGCAGATTTTCTGGGTGAGCTGCAACAGATGGCAAAAGGTGATGTCAGTCCGCCCGCTGCCTGTGACGCCATCGTGAAAGCCAGAGACCAATTTGAGGCACTGGTGTTGCAGACCTCACCTCAGGCGGCTGCACTCGCGCTCTCACTCGAGCCGGCCAATTTAAAACATCTTCGTAAAAAGTTTGTCGAAGAAGATAAAAAATGGCGCGAGAAATGGCTGGATGTATCCGCAAAGGAGCTGGCAGAAGATCGTTTTGACGAGTGGAGCAATCGTAGCGAATTCTTCTATGGCCGCTTAAGCGCTGCTCAAAAACAGGCGATTCGGGAGGCGATTGCACGCTCGGCGCTGGATCCGAAAGTCAGCTGGATGCTGCGTCAGCGACGACAGGAAGACATCCTTGCAACCTTGGAAAAAATACGGAAAAACAAACCCTCGCCGACGCTGGCAGAGGCAGAGATACGCGCACTGATGGAGCGCGCCCTGCACCCCGATGATCCAGTAGGTGCCGAAATGCGACGCAATTTATTCAACGAGGCCTGCGCAAATTCAGCAGCCATGCACAAACTATCCACACCAACGCAACGTAAGCGCGCAGAGGAAAAACTGGCCGAGCTAGAGCAGGACTTCCGTACGCTTGCGGCGCGCTGACAGGCTTCGGACTAGAAGAAAGCCTTCGTTCGTGATCGGGCGCCTTAAATGCGATTGAGTTTGGGGCTAAATTCAGTCCCAATTACCCCCGGGAGCCCGCTATGCAATCCTTCGCCAAAATCAGGTCACTTTCCTATCTCAAAAGTCATGCGGAAAAAATTTCCGAGGACTTAAAGTTGAATGGAAGCTCGTTCGTCATTACCAAAAATGGCGAAGCCAGCATGGTGATTGAAAGCGTCCAACAATTTCAGGAAAAAGAAGCACTGATTACGGCTCTAAAGATCATCGCCCTAGGTGAGAAAGATCGCCTGGAAAATAAAGGCCTCACTGCTGAAGAATCACGCGCACAACTTCGGGCTGCCCGCCAGCGCCGAAAATAATAGCAGTTCAGCTTTTTTGGGCGCCTTTGCTATTGTCAGTAACCGATCGCAGCTCCATCACTGCGTGGATCCGACCCACCACTGCGAGTACCCGTGACCGGATCAATCACGATCCCGTGCGCATGACCGGCGAGTTCGTTCCACGCACCCCAGCGGTTGAGTTGATGCCCTCGTGCGTCCAGTGTGTGCAGTGTCTCTTCCGAAAAGCGGCCTTCAATGTGTAGCGTGTCGCGCGCCTCGCCGATACCAAAGCGACCTGATAGCCAGCGTGGGGCTTCAAGCGCCTGTTGTATGTCGCAACCAAAATCCATCATCGCCACATAGGCCTGCAGTTGTATTTGCGGCTGACCATCGGCCCCCATGCAGCCGAGCACACTCCAGAGCTTGTCATTGCGTTTGCCCATTGACGCAATCAGCGTATGCACCGGTATCTTGCTGGGTGCCAGACAATTCGGATGTGTGGGATCGAGCGAAAAATACGCACTGCGGTTTTGCAGCAGCACACCCGTGTCACCCGCCACCACAGTAGAGCCAAACGGACCATACAAGCTGTGGATGAGGGAAACCGCATTACCTTCTTCATCCACTGTTGCGATGTACACCGTGTCACCGGTCAGGCTGCCATAGGACGGCACCTTGTCCCAGGCGAGAGCATGCGCAGGATCCATCAGTGCGCGACGTTCGTTGGCATAGGCCTTGGAAGTCAGATGTGCGAGCGGTACATCAGTAAAATCTGGGTCGCCCAGATAGCGATCACGATCGTGATACGCGATCTGTTTTGCTTGCACCAGCAGGTGCACATGATCGGGGCCGAGGAAGCCTGTCTTGCGCAGATCGAGCGGCTCGACCAGGTTCAGCATCTCAAGCACCGTGAAGCCCTGCGTCGGCGCCGGCGTCTGATACAAAGTCAGGTCGCGGTATTGTCCAACTAGCGGTTCACCCCAGCGGGCTTCTTGTGCGTGCAAGTCGTCTTCGGTAAAAAATCCACCGTGCTGCTGCACATAGCCAGCCAGCGCTTTAGCGACAGCACCTTCGTAAAAACCGGCGCGGCCTTCGCGTCCAATAGACTCCAGTGTTCGGGCAAGACCTGCGTTGCGTATCAGCGCTCCCGTTGTAGGTACACCGTTTGCAAGAAAGATGGCAGCGGCATCGGGTTGCGCGCGTAATTCGGCTTCGGTGCGTGCAATCCAGCCCGCCAGACGGCCCGTGACTGGAAACCCATCACGCGCATAGGCAATCGCTTGCTGCAGATTGCGGGAGAGAGGCAAACGACCCCAATTCGCGTGGGCCTTGCACCAACTGTCAACGGATCCAGGTGTAGTGAGGCTCGCGGGCAGAATGCCGCGAAACGGAATTTCTTTCAGGTTGCGCGAAGTAAAAAAATCAATGCTCGCTGATTTCGCTGCGCGACCACCGCCATTCAGATAGTGAACCTTCCCCGTTTTGGCATCATGGATCAGCCAGAAGGCATCACCGCCGATACCAGTCATGTGCGGATAGATGACGGCCAGCGCGGCACTGGTAGCAATCGCCGCATCCACCGCTGAACCACCTGCTCTCAGAACATCAACACCGGCCGCCGATGCCAGTGCGTGGGGGCAGGTGACCATGCCCCTAGGGGCCAGCGTCGCAGGACGCCCTGTCGTAATTTCCAATCAGTTCTCTTTTAACGTGTTATTTCTTGCGGCACTATCAACGTGAGGCTTCCATCAGCACAAATTCGCCTTCTTCCCACATTCCTGACAGGGGTACGCGACCATTGGCGAAGGTCTTTTTGCCCTTGCCATGGAAGCGCCAGTCTTTGAATTCACCCACATACTGATCGCCGTTCTTGTACGTGTAGGTCACTGTCGCGGGCAGCTGATCTTCACGGAATTCACCGGTGAATTTGCCGCCGGTGGCGTAGGTGTAGATACCTTGTCCGTGGCGTTTGCCATCGACGAATTCGCCGACGTATTCATCACCGTTGGCGTAGCGCAGCGTGCCTTGTCCTTCAATACGGTTTTTGCTGAAGCTGCCAGTGTAGCGATTGCCATTTGCAAATCGCAGCGTACCCTGACCATTGAATTCATCATTGCGGAATTCGCCGACAAAACGGTCACCGTTGCGGAAGTAATAGCTACCCTGACCGGTGCGCTTGCCATCGCGGAACTCGCCAACGTACTTGTCACCATTCAGATAGTAGGTACTGTGGCAGCCAGACAGTGCAATCAGCAGGCCTGCGGCCAGAGAGAGGATTCGGAGCATAGAGGTGTTCATGGCAACTCGGGACAAATTAAGATTTAAGAAGCATCGACATCTGCCATCAAAACTTTAGCGACGCTCCAACTCGCTGTGGCGGTCATTTCCCGCGCCGCCTCAAGTTGACAGTGCACGCTGCAAGGCATTCAGACTGCGCTCCAGCGCCAGATCGGCTGAGGGCTGATGGTAATGCTCGCCGCCGGGGCGGGCAAACGCATGGTCAGCATCCGGATAGAGCCAAACCTCAACTTTGTCGCGATGACCCAGTCCTTGGCGTATCTTTTCCTGCGCTGCCTCATCACAGTATTTATCGAGCTGCGCGATATGCAGTACCAGCGGGCAGTGCAATTGATTGGCCTCGTCGAGCGCATCTTCAATCCCCACACCGTAATAGCCGATGGCGACATCAGCATCGGTGCGGCAGGCGGATAAATAAGCCAGCTTGCCGCCCAGGCAGAAACCCATCACACCGACATTCGTACTGACGAAGGCCTGCTCGCGTAGGGTGGTGATGGCAGATTGAATATCTTCCACGCCCATATCTACATTGAATCGCTGAAAATAAGTAAACGCTTTTTGCCAGTCTTCTGGTGTGTAGCCCAGTTCTATGTTCGGCTCCATTCGCCAGAAGAGGTCAGGCACCAGCACCACATAGCCCCGCGCTGCGAATGCATCGGCGATCTCACGCATGGGCTGATTGACGCCAAAAATTTCTTGCGCAATTACGAGACCGGGTCCACGACCGCTGGGCGGTAAAGCGAGATAGCCACTGAAGCTACCGCTGCCATCGGCAGCGTCGATCGTGAGTGTGTTGGATCTTGGTGGGCGGGCTTGTTTTCGTTTCATCGTGAGTTCCCCGTGGCGGCAATGTAATGTTATGGCTTACGCGAATTGATTGATCGCTTACTTTGGCTTTTGTTGAGTGCACGCATACTGCAGGACTTTCTCGAGCGCGGTATCGACGGCGGGTCGAACCCATGGCGTCTGGCGGTTCCAGGATTCAACCGAACCTTTACCCATCAATCCCGAGTAGAAAGCGCCACCCACCGCGCGTATCAGTTGTTGATTGCAATCGACTTCGCAAACCATGCTGTCGGATGCATGACCGCGTGCTGTCGCCTGACCGTAATTACGTAATGTGTAAATGGTGGGCCAATTGCCTCTGGTACTGATATCGGGATCAACAAAAAAAGTCTCACCAGCGGCAGTCGTGATCGGATCGGGTACCGGTAGCATGACCCAGTCACCTGCAAAAACCGGCGCGCTGGCGATGAGTATCGAGAGGATGGAGGAGCGCATCATTATTTTTTCCCGCACAAGAAATACATCACTGCTGATTCGGGGGTTTCAGCCGCGGGGACTTCCCATGGTGTAGGTTGATATTCCGAGGTGGTGCTGCCGCGGGCCATCGAATCTTTGTAATAGACAGCGCTGCGTTTTCTGAGTGTGCCGTCATAACAATTGGACTCGAAAAGTAATCGTGCGGATTGATCCTCATATTCATCCGGCTTGCCGTAATCAAGTAATCCCCATACTCGAGGACGAGTACCACGAACAACCGTCAAGGGATCGATATAAAGGCTGATTTCGTTTTGCTTGTGCAGAAGGTTCCAGTCGGCACGAGCTGGCAACACACAGAGCAGCAGGAGAGGAAACAGAATTTTTTTCACGGGCGTGCTGAGAGCGGAACGGAGTCTGACTCTAGTGTACTCCATGCCCTGCGAGCACTACGAATGATGTTATTTAGGTAAGGAGTGGCGGATAAGTCTGCCGTTTTGGCAAGCCAGCGCCGCTACGCGACACCGGGCCAAAAAAACTCAAGGACTTGGTATATTTTTTAGTCATTAAAGTTTTTGATTTTGTTGACGCGGCGACTTTTGGCCTACTTATTTTTTATCGGTTTTCATGCCGATGCCGATGTACACGGACTTGCTCAGCGAATTGACACCAATGTTGATACCCCAGCTGTCGAAGCCGAGAATGAAACCGCCGTTCAGGTTCACGCCGTTTTTTGTATACGAGTCCAGGTCGTACCAGCTTTCGCCATACTTTGCTACACCCTCCAGCGTACCGTAGCCGATACCAACATAGGAGTGAATGGTTTTGTAAAACGGGACCAGGCTGCCGGGGCCCACGGCAGCGAAGGTCGCACCGACATTCGCAATATAGGGCACTCGCGCGCGATCCGTGTAGGAGCTATATGAGTAGCCGTATGCACTGTAGCCGTCAGGTGGCAAGCCGAGCGTGCCGCTGAGGTAATAACCCGTGCCTTGATCTTTCAGTTGGTAGATGCCGATGCCGATACCATCTGTCGTGTCGCCTTGTTTTACCTGATAGTTGAGGTCCGCAAATGTGGAATCAGCGTGCGCAAAGCCGCCGAAAATCAGCAGGGCCAATGAAGCAGTAAGGGTCGTTTTATTCATGGAGCTCTCTGGCTTTAATTTTTAAAACAAAATGTCAGGACGCGATCACGCCCACTTGGCCCCGTTCAAGGGTCTGGCGATTAGCTTCGTCCGGATCAAACAGACGCACCAGCGAGTTCAGCAGCCGGGAAGCTTTTTCGCTGTTGTCTGTCGAGAAATTACAGACATAAACATCGAGAGTAACTGATTGCAATTCCGGCCATGTGTGCAAGGCGAGGTGTGATTCAGCTAGCAGCACGGTGCCTGTGATGCCACCGGTCTCTTCTTGATCCGCGCCTGGAAATGCATGAAAGACTTCGTTGACAGCGGTTAATCCACTCGCTTTGACGAGTTTCAGGCAGGTCGCCCGCAAACTGTCGACATTCGTCATCAGGCCAAGATTTTTTTTGCAGCCTGACAGGTCAGCGGTCAGATGAAGTCCTTGCATTCAATACTCCTTGTTGTTGCGTCAATCGAAAACGTCTGTCGTGCGATGCGGCAGGAATTGTTTCGGTTTTTCCTAGCCCTGCTTTTTCGGTCGCCCGGTTTTAATCGGTTCCAGCTTTGCTTGCGCAGACTTCAGCTTCTCTGGTTCCATGTCGCTGATCAGCGCGATGCCAATCCGCAGTAGCTCGCTTTTTTTGATCTGAAATCCCGCCTTCAGGCAGGCATTTTTGACCTTTGCGATCTTCGCGTATTCCTTCGTCGGCATCGTGAAGCTGTCACGCACCACCTTGTCGTTGGCAGATTTACTGGCTTTGGGTCCCAGCTTGGTCTGCAAGGTCGACATTCGTGAGCTCCTCTTGATGCTGGCATCCGTTGTGGCGGGTTTCGCTCCCATGCTTGCTCAATGAAATTTGCGAAGGGGAAAACAATATAAATGATTTATCTACTTTTCAAGCCTTATTTGCTCAAATTTGAGCATATCTCATGCTGAAATGTCGATCCGGCTCAAAAAAATTTCAAACGGATAACATATTGATGCAGGTGGCCGATGTTTTCAGACATTTCATTTAAGATTGCTAATATCTGTGGATGCAGTCCATGACGTACACCAAATTAGAAATGCACTCGCCATTTTGTTTTTATTTTAGTAACGGCGGGTGTTCGCAATCGGATTGTTGATGAGATCCGCATTGCGTGCGATGTGCAGACGGCAAATACTTAACCTGGGTCAATAAAAAAATCCTCGAGCTTTGAATGGGCGCAGATCGATGACCTATGGAATAAATCTTGAAAAACAGCGTCAGCTTGACGCTCCAAACGCATGAATAAACTAATATTTTTTCTGTCGCTGCTCGCTGCCACATGTGCTTCCGCGCAGGATAATCCATGCAGTCAGTCACAGACTGTCGAGGCAAGAACGGCCTGCCTTGAGAATCTGATGAAGCAGCAATCTCATTGCTTTTCCATTCAAGATGCTGATTCAAAAAATCTCTGCTTGGCGCAGGTCAAACAACAGAAAAGTTACTGCTTCAGTATTCGATCACCTGATATCAAGACCATCTGCTTTGACACATTCAAGTGACGCGACACATTATCCCGGCGCTTTAGTCAGAGCCGTTTGAGCGGCCTTTTTTATTGACGTGCGCCCTTCCGCGCAGGCCGGCTAAAATACGTCGCGAGCCGCCCCACGGCCACCGGCAGATCGTTTGCCACAGGCGTCGATCCTGATCGCGTTTCTGAAAACAATAACACCAAATTAACAGGAAAATCTCATGACCACCGTCAGCCAGCGTGCACAAAGCCTTGGCACCGAAAATGCCTTTATCGTTCTGGCCGAAGTCAACCGCTTGATACGAGAAGGGCGCGATATTCTTTCGTTTTGCATCGGTCAACCTGATTTTCACACGCCACAGCATATTCAGGATGCTGCCGTCAGCGCGATACGGGAGGGAAAACACGGTTACACGCCCTCGGCGGGTATCGCCGAGTTGCGTGACGCTGTGGCCAAAGAACTCAGCCGCACCCGTGGTATTGAGGTTCTGCCAGATGATGTGGTGATCGCTGCCGGCGCCAAGCCTTTCATTGGCTACACCATTGCGTCTGTCACTGATTTTGGTGCGGGCGATGAGGTGATTTATCCGGTGCCGGGTTTTCCGATTTATGAATCCCAGATTAAAGCTAATGGTGCTGTGGGTGTACCGATTTTCTTGCGCGAGTCGCGTAAGTTCAGTTTTGATCCGCAAGAACTGGCAGACAAGATCACGCCACGCACTAAGCTGCTGATTTTGAATTCACCGCAAAACCCGACGGGTGGCATCATCCCGCGCAAAGATATGGAAGCCATCGCCGAGATTCTGCGCAAGCACCCGCAGGTCTGGATTTTTGCCGATGAAATTTACGGTCGTCTGATTTATGACGGCGAATTTGTTTCCATTGCCTCACTACCAGGCATGCAAGAACGCACCATTATTTCTGATGGATGCTCAAAGACCTACGCAATGACGGGCTGGCGTCTGGGTTACATTGCCAATCGCAAGCTTGCACCGTATTTCACGACGTGGATCACCAATACTGAATCTTGTGCATCACAGATTACGCAATGGGCAGCGGTTCAAGCACTCAATGGCCCGCAGGATGATGCAAACCGTATGCGCGATATCTTCCATCAGCGACGTGAACTCATCGTTGGTTTGCTCAATGATGTGCCGGGTGTGCATTGTCAGAGTCCGGGTGGTGCCTTCTATGCTTGGCCTAATGTCACTGAAGCTTGTCAGCTCACGGGTTGTCGCGATTCTGAAGAATTCCGCAAGCGCTTGCTCAACGAAGCCGGAGTCGCAGTGCTGGCCGACATCCATTTCGGGCAGCGTGTCGAAGGTGAGGGACAGCACATTCGTCTCAGCTATGCTGCATCAGATGAGGCTATACGCGAAGGCGTGCGGCGCATGGCCGAGTTTGTAAAAATGCAGATGAAATGATGGTGTGATCGTAGGCCATCCAGTGATGGCCTACCGACGACTCACTCGCAGCTAAATCGACTCACACACCGCAACCAGACAACACAATCCGTGCTCTGGTGGACGACTTTCTTTCCGCTGCGCTGGCACTGCTGCTGCGCACGCTGCCAGACCTTTCCCGAAAAATCCAGACTGCTGTAGCTGTACATCAGACTAGATTCGTCACTGGCAAGCTCGCGGATTACGCAACCGCTCAACGCGCCGACCACTATCAGTCCGGCGACAAGCGCGCGCGCGGTGCGCCTTGCAGGGCGCTGTTCAGCGTTGCGGATTCTGGGGCTGCTGATTGGGCGGGGTGGCTGGTACAACAATCAGCGTCTCCGGTGGTGGTGGTGGCGGCTTAACAACTTTTTTTGGAGCGCCGTAGGGATTGGACCGGATGGTCGTGGATCCCGGTTTATCCCGCTGATCGTGAGATGAAATAGTCTCGGCGCCGCAGGGCAGGGCGCCGAGTGCCGACCCCAGCAGAGTCAAGGAAAACAGGCAGGAGCGGCAGTGCATTTCGATGGATGAGAGTTGCATCAATTGAGTTGTACCGACTTGACCCACGACAATTTGCGTTCGGTGCGTTTGAAATTCCAGCCTTTGTCGCGCATGCAATCGATGAACGCAGAACTCATGTGAATTGTTTGATCGCTCTTGTCCTTGGATGATTCAGGCACGAAGAAGTTGGCCTGATTACATGCACGTTCATCCCGCTCGAAATCTGTTTTAGTTGCCGTGTCGTTGCCGGCACGAGTGATTTGATAGTTTCCACCGCAGCCGGCCAGCAGGGCTGCCAGCAGCAGTGTCACAGCGAAGGATCGTTTCATGGTGTCTCCCGGAAGTTAGGTTGATCTGTTTGAATTTTTTAAGGGGTGGCGGTTACATCGTCCCTGATAAGTCCTATTTTGCCATGACCTAGCCGGCCTAGCCCTGCACCGAGTACCCGCCATCGACAGGGATGGCCGTACCCGTGATGAAATCCGAGGCGGCACTCGCAAGGAAGACGGCAATACCAGCAAAATCATGGGCGTCACCCCAGCGACCCGCCGGCGTACGTGCCAGAACGCGCTCATGCAGACCAGCGATATCTTTGCGTGCGGTTTGGGTGAGTTCGGTATCGACCCAGCCCGGCAGCACGGCATTGACCTGAATATTGTCGGCTGCCCAGGCACAGGCCAGTGCACGCGTCATTTGCACGATGCCGCCTTTGGAGGCAGCATAAGGCGTGGTGAATGCAGTACCGAAAATCGACATCATCGAGCCGATGTTGATGATCTTGCCTTGTGAGGCGCGTTTCATCTCTGGATAAACCGCCTGAGAGCAGATGAAAGCACTGGTCAGGTTGGTCTGCAAGATCTGCTGCCACTCAGCGAGGGTGTACTCTTCGGGCCGCTTGCGAATATTGATACCGGCGTTGTTGATTAGTATGTCCAGACGACCGTGCGTCTTGAGCGTAGCAGCCACCATCGCCTGACAGTCCGCTTCATCGGTGACATCCACAGTAATCGCCGAAGCCTTGCCGCCCGAGGCGAGGACGGATGCAACGGCAGCCGCACTTTTATCCGCGTTGCGCGCTGCAATCACCACGGTGGCGCCGGCAGCAGAGAGTCCCTGTGCCATGCCTAAGCCGATACCGCCATTGCCGCCCGTGACGATAGCAACCTTACCTTGCAAATCCCATGGCGCAATCATGGTTAACTATTCTTCTGTATCGTCAGGGTTTCGCGGCAGGTTTGTGCAGGGATTCTTCGACGGCAGGCTGAGACTGATAGTGCCTGGCGGTCTCTGTGGTGAACGACCGATCTTCAGCGCTCATGCAGGACTCGAAGGCTTGCTCAAAGATCGGTTCTGCGTTTTCCTGATACCCCGCCGTGCCCTCGGTTGCCAGCTTGTTGCTGACCAAAACCGCGGCACAGCGACATAGCATGCGCGCGCGTCCCTGACCTCGGGCCAGGCAATGGGTGTTGACGGATCGCTGAATCAGCAGTAACTCGTTCGCGGTCGGTACTTGTGCCTGAACGCTCGTTTGCGTGAGGCTGGCGTAAAGCAGGATGACGGTGGAAAGCGTTTTTTTCATGATTTTTCAGGGGTCTCAAGATCCGAAGGAGGATTGTAGCGTGCCAGCTGTTCCCGCAGCGCGGTTTTCAGTACCTTGCCATAGTTGTTCTTCGGTAGCGCGTCGATGAAAAGATAGTGCTTGGGCCGTTTGAAGCGGGCAATGTGGGCCAGACACAATTCATCAAGCTCGGCCACCGTCACTTGTTTTGCCACCACAAAGGCAACCACCACTTCGCCCCATTCTGCATCGGGTTTCC
>Ga0315905_10001786_pt1 | contig 22857 bp, 18 predicted proteins | sample LakEriMetagenome_5_FD_203522 | JGI IMG/M metagenome (GOLD analysis project Ga0315905, IMG submission 203522) | Freshwater fungal communities from buoy surface, Lake Erie, Ohio, United States - Buoy 4 MA121 | ecosystem: Environmental > Aquatic > Freshwater > Lake | place: USA: Lake Erie, Ohio...
CCTACGGCGCTTCAACGCTTGGTTCATGTTCTACAAAGATGCCGCACCAACGGTGCTTCAACGCTTGATTCATGTTCTACAAAGATGCCGCACCTACGGCGCTTCAACGCTTGGTTCATGTGTTACAAAGATGCCGCACCTACGGCGCTTCAACGCTTGATTCATGTTCTACAAAGATGCCGCACCTACGGCGCTTCAACGCTTGGTTCATGTGTTACAAAGATGCCGCACCTACGGTGCTTCAACGCTTGATTCATGAAAGGCCAACATGCGCTTTGCATCTACAAACTCTCTGAACTCTGCTGTCTCCGCTTCCTCCTGTTCAAAATCTTCCCGGTTTTTCGGATGAGTCCCCCGTGGGCCAAAGGCCCTCAACAAGCCAGCCCAGGGCGACGCCCTGGGTCCGGCCAGAAACAAGCATGGAGCCCTGAAAGGGCGGCACAAAAGCGTTGTCGCGCCCCTTCAGGGCTGATTCATCTCCAAACTCCAAACCCAGAGCGGTGCTCTGGGCTGGCTTGTCAAAGGACCTTCGGCCCTGGAACGTTTGTACCTCGAACATGAAATGGGGACATTCACTTTGCATGTTCTGCAAAAAAAATTCTAAGAAACGCATTTGTCCGGTGTCTCACCTACGATGAAGATCATCTACTACACCACCGCACTCATGGTTCTCCTTGTTTCCGACGTCATGGCCAAAAGAGCTGCTCCCGACGAAGTCGCGCCCATTGCAACAGAAACGGCCGTATTCTCCGCGCCCCACTTTCCTGAGGGTGATCGGGTGCAGAACGGTGGAGTGCTCGAGGCCCGTGACCCCCAAACAAAAAAGCTGCTGTGGCAGGTCCAGATCTACAACACGGAGTATGACAAAGGATTGGAAAAAGATGTCCAGGACGTGTTCATCAAGAGCCTGAGCTTTGATAAGGTTCACAACCTGCTGATCATGTCCGACGAAAAATCCAGGGTGTTCGTCCTCAACCTCTCCACAAAGAAGGTCACCCGGATTGAATAAATCGAGGAGACGCCTGCCAGTGGTTTGTCTGGGAAGAGAAGAACGTCGGCGGGAAAGAGAAGAACGTCGGCGGGACGCCGACTGATGCCGCCGAGACGGCGGCGCTCCCCAAAGAGATGGCGGCGACCCCAAAGATCGTGATCTTATTCCTCCTCGGGTTCGGGGCCGCCGTCGGTGGTTTCCTGTGCTTGCGACAGGGCATCGCTCGCGACTTCGGCCTGGCTGTCTTCGCCGTCGGGAATGACTTTGGAAATGTCCTGCAGGGTTTCGCCTTCCTTCATGCTGAGGAGTTTCACGCCCTGGGCATTGCGCCCGGTCTCGCGGATGGTATTGACCTTGATGCGGATGCTGAGGCCGCTGTTGGTCATCAGCATCAATTCGTCGCTCTCCTCCACAGTGACGGCACCGACGACAAGTCCTGTTTTCTCGGTGACTTTCATGGTGATGATGCCCTTGCCGCCGCGGGATTGCTGGCGGTATTCCTCGAATGACGTGCGTTTGCCAAGGCCGTTTTCGGCGGCGACCAGCAGCGTGCTTCCGGGAGTGACCAGGGCGAGGCTGACCACGCTGTCGTCTGTTTCCGGTCGGATGCCCCAGACCCCGGTAGCGGTGCGCCCCATGCTGCGGGCCTGTTGCTCGTGGAAACGGATGCTGATGCCGTGACGGGTGACGAGCACCACTTCGTCGTTGCCATTGGTGAGACGCACGCCGATCAGTTCGTCGCCTTCCTCAAGGTTGATCGCATTGAGTCCCGCTTTGCGATAGTTGCGGTAATCGTTGACCGGCGTTTTTTTCACGAGACCGACTTTGGTGGCGAAAAGGATGAAACCGGCCTCGTCGCGGAAGGTGATGTCGTTGCCGTTTTCATCGGTCACCCGTTCGAGTCGCAGCAAGGCGGCGATTTTTTCCTCCGGCTGGAGGTTGAGCACATTGCGGATGCCGCGGCCCTTCGCCGCGCGCGAGCCTTCGGGAATTTCGTAAACGCGCTCCACATAGACCCGTCCGGTGTTGGTGAAGAAAAGCAGGTAGTCGTGGGCCTGGGTCGAGAACAGATGCTCGATGAAATCATCCTCCTGATCGCTCGCGGTGCGGGTTTCCATGCCGCGAAGCCCCTTGCCGCCGCGCGCCTGCACGCGGAACTCGCTCGAAGGCGTGCGCTTGATGTAACCGCGATGGGTGAGGGTCACGACCATCGAATCATTGGCGATGAGATCCTCCACCGCGATTTCGCCTTCTTCCGGAAGGATCGGGCAGCGGCGTGGCGTGCCATATTTTTCGGCGATGGCGCGCAGTTCCTGTTTGATGATCGTCAACACGCGGATCTCGCGGGCGATGATGTCCATGAAATCGACAATCTCCGCGAGCACGCTGTCGTATTCGCCCTTGATCTTGTCGCGCTCCATGCCGGTGAGTTGATAGAGGCGGAGTTCGAGAATCGCGTTGACCTGGCGCTCCGAAAAAACATAGCGGTCGCCCTGCACCGATGGTTGCGAGCGCAGCAGGATGCCGAGGCCCTCTGCTGTGGCGGTTGGGAACGTATAAGCGGCAAGGCGTTCGCGAGCTTCATCGCGGTTTTTCGACGAGCGGATGATGTGGATGAAGTCGTCGAGATGCCCGAGCGCAAGCAGGTAGGCTTCGAGGTTTTCGGCGCGGTCCTCCGCCTTGCGCAGCAGGTATTTCGTGCGGCGGATGATCACCTCGCGGCGATGCTCGATGTAGCAATCGATGGCATCCTTCAGCGGCAGCATCTTCGGCCGCTTTTCGTGGATCGCCAGCATGTTCACGCTGTAAGACGTGTCCATGCTGGTCAGCTTGAAAATCTGGTTGGCGACAACCTGCGGGCGGGCATCGCGCTTCAGTTCGATCTCGATGCGGGTCTCCTCGTCGGACAAATCGCGCATGCCCGAGATCCCGGTGAGGATTTTTTCGTTCACCAGCTCGGCGATGCGTTCCTGCAAGGTCGCGCGGTTCACGCCGTGCGGCACCTCGCGGATTGTTAGAATGCTTTTGCCGCCTTCCTGTTCATCGATCTCGATTTTCCCGCGCAGGCGGAATGTTCCCCGACCGGTGCGGAGGTATTCCTCGATGCCCTTGAGGCCGCGGATTTCGCACTTGCCGGCGAAGTCCGGACCTTTGACGAACTGCATCAATTCGGGCAGCGTGATATCCGGTTTGTCGATCTGCGCGCAGATGGCCTCGACGATTTCGCGCAGGTTGTGGGGCGCCAGGTTGGTGGCCATGCCCACCGCGATGCCGGTGCCGCCGTTGACCAGCAGATTGGGAAATGCCGAAGGCAGCACGGTGGGCTCGGTCAACCGCTCGTCGTAGTTCGGCACGAAATCAACCGTGTCCTTTTCCAGATCCTCCATCATCGCCATGCCGAGATGGGTGAGCCGGGCCTCCGTGTAACGCATTGCGGCGGGAGGATCGCCCTCCACCGAACCAAAGTTGCCCTGGCCGTCGATCAGCGTCTCGCGCATCGTCCAGTGCTGGCCCATGTTGACCAGCGTTGGATAAATCACCGCCTCGCCGTGAGGGTGGTAGTTGCCGGACGTGTCGCCGCAGATTTTCGCGCACTTGATGTGCTGCTTGCCCGGGGCGAGATTCAGCTCGCGCATGGCGAAGAGAATCCGCCGCTGCGATGGTTTCAAGCCGTCGCGCACATCGGGAAGCGCGCGCGAAATGATCACGGACATCGAGTAGTCGAGGAAGGATGTGGAAAGCTCCTCGGCAACGGAGATCGGTTTGATGTGGTCGGTTGACATGAACTTTGCGGTTGCGTCCGGATGATTGCGCCAGTCGCACCGCCATTGTTCCGAAATGCCCGGCAATAGGCAAGTAATAAGAGCCGGATAGGGCTGCGAATCACAAAGAATTTCGCGGCAAATTATGCCCGGAAAATCCTGCTGCTCCGAAACAATGATTGACTGGTCAGACCGGTCAACGTATTGTTTTGCCATGAAAACGATTGCAGCATACGATGCGAAGTCGCGTTTTTCGGAAATCCTGCGCGCGGCGGCGGCGGGGGAGGTGTTTGTGATCACCCGCAACGGTCAGCGGATGGCGGAACTGCGGCCTTGCACGCCCCTTGTGAACCAGCGGAAGCGTGGCATGATGAAGAAGGCATTCGGGCCGGTGCCTGTTGACTTTAACGAGCCCTTGGCGGAGTTCCATGAATACCAATGAGACTCTTGCTGGATACCTGCACGCTGTTGTGGTTTTTGCGCAACGACGCGGAACTCTCGGAGACTGCAGCCACAGCGATTGAGGATTCAGCAAACGAGGTCTTCGTGAGCGTAGTGAGCATTTGGGAAATCGCGATCAAAGCCAGCCTCGGCAAGATCAAAGCACCCGTGGGTTTGGCAAGCGGGCTCGAGCAGAAACTCGCGGAGTCCGGCTTTTCCCTGCTGGATGTTTCCTATCGGCACGCGGTCGGTGTGTATTCCCTGCCAAAAGTCCACACCGATCCGTTTGATCGCTTGCTCATCAGCCAATGCCGTGCGGAAAAACTCGCCGCCGTGACCAGCGATGCCCATTGGTCTGCTTCCGAATATGCGCTGCGGGTACTGTGGTAGAATGCATCTACGCCCTCGACAAAGCATTGGCGGAAACAAAAAGATTGCGAACGCGGAAGGCGGCGGGAGATTCCTGGAGAAGAATCATTCTTAGGTTATGGGATTTGGCGGCGAACCAAGGGGACTCCATCCTTCTCGATTGTTTATCCACCCACGATGGAAATGGGATCTCGTGGAGCTGGCAGAGATGAGCGGCGGTTGCAGCGGCGTATGCATCAGCTAAGCCGTTATCGCCTAGGATTTCACTGAGGATCGGAGGTTTTCTTCGAGCATTTCCGAGGTCGGATCGTTTTTGAAACGGTCGAGAAAATTGGCGATGGCGTAGTGAAAGCCGTCAGGCTCTTTTACTAACCGAAGGCTATCCGCTAGCGTCTTACGTTTGGAAAGAGTGTTCATGGGCGGATTTCCTCGACGATTTCTTCGATGAAAAAACGGACTTTGGGAGCGAGCAGGCGCTCGCTGTAATACTGGCAAACGAGATTACATATCGCTACAGAGTCATACATTTTCAAAAGATGCAGAAGGGTGATGACATCCGCTCGGTCGCTTATAGGGCCGACGCGACTGGCGAGGCATTTCATGGCCAGAAGGTATTCCGTGGTCGGGCGCATCACGCGCAGATTGTCGAACACGGGCATTCCTTCGTGGGTAACTTCGGCTTTGTTCGAGATGAATCCCTTCACTCCATTGTTCATCCAGTCATCATCAATTCCGAATTCGGCTGCGACGAGTCTGGCACATTCCAGAACGTGATCTTTAGCGACGAATACGGCATCCACATCACGGGTGGATTCGCGGGCATCGAATGCGAGAACCATGGCAGCATCACCGAAAATACAGATTTCCCCGATGACGCCTTTTTCACGCAGAAGCGCGTCCAACCGACGCAGAGCGGCCAAGATCGTTTCTTTAGTTAGAATATCTGAAGGCTCCATGGCTAGCTAATCCCTCCCATCACTTGATTCCAACATTCCTTGTGTTCATTAAACAAATCAAAGCTCCGCACACCGCTCAAAATTTCATTAGAAATTCCAACAGATCTCGGAAATCATTGTTATCTGATCACGATGTTTATGTGGCTTTGAATGAACCCGGTTAACTCATCATTGATTTTTCACACATCCAAATTCCTCACATTCAGCGCGTTGTCCTCGATGAATCGTTTGCGCGGTTCGACGATGTCGCCCATCAGCACGTCGAACATCTTGTCGGCTTCCACGGCATTGTCCTCATCGAGACGGACGCGGAGGAACTGGCGTTTGCCCGGATCCATGGTGGTTTCGAAAAGCTCCTTGGCATTCATCTCGCCGAGACCCTTGAATCGTTTGATCTGCACGCCGCGACGACCAATCTCGAGGACTTTTTCCAGCACTTCGGTGATGGCGAAAATCGGCGTGACGCTGCGTTTGTCGCCCTCGCCTTCGATCAGTTCGAAAATCGGTTTGTCGGGCGAAAAGAAATTCGAGGTATCGAGGCCTTTTTCGCGCAGCCGGGTCAGCAGCCGTTGGATGGCGTGGGATTCGTGCAACTCCTTGAGCACGGCGCGGCGGGAGATTTGATTGGTGTGTGCGGCCAGTTCCTGTTCCGACAGGGTTTCGCCGAACAGGCGCAGGTCGCGGTTGTTCTCCGCGAAGGTTCGCAGGTCCTGATCTCCGGTGAAATAATGGATCGACTCCTCATTGCCTCGGCGGACCCGCACCATGTAGGCGGGCAATTGATCACCGGTGCCGGCGCGAAGGAAGTCGGCGAAATTTCCACCGCTGCGCTGGATTGAATCCGCATATCGGGTGAGCTGGGAAATACTTTCGAGCACGTTGCGCAGTTCGTCCGCGGTGAGCAGCGCGTCGTTGGCGATCGAGTGCAGCGACACATCGCCGGCACCGAGTTCGATGAGGATCTTCGTGAGTTCGCCGTCGTCCTGCACATACTCCGCGCGTTTTTTCCGCGTCACCAGATAGAGCGGCGGCTGGGCGATGTAAAGGTGGCCCTGCTTGACCAGATCCGGCATGTGGCGGCAGAAAAACGTCAGCAACAGGGTGCGGATGTGCGAGCCGTCGACGTCGGCATCGGTCATGATGACAATCTTGTGGTAGCGGATTTTCTCGATCTTGAAGGCGCCCTCCATGTCACCATCGCCGATGCCGGCGCCGATGGCGGTGATCATTGATTGGATCTCCTTGTTTTGCAGCGCGCGGTGGAGTCGGGATTTCTCCACATTGATCAGCTTGCCGCGCAATGGCAGGATCGCCTGCGTGCGGCGGTCGCGGCCTTGTTTGGCCGAGCCACCTGCGGAGTCACCTTCGACAATGTACAGCTCCGACTTCGAAGGATCGCGCTCCGAACAGTCGGCCAGTTTCCCCGGCAGACCGCCACCGGAAAGAGCGGACTTCCGCACCGTTTCCCGCGCCTTGCGGGCCGCCTCGCGGGCGCGGGCGGCGTTCACCGACTTCTCGATGATTTTGCGCGCCAGACCCGGAGTCTCTTCGAAAAAGGTCATCAGCCCTTCGTAGACGATCGAGGACACCACGCCCTCGATCTCGGCATTGACGAGTTTCGCTTTGGTTTGCGAGTTGAAGCGGGGGTTCGGCATTTTCACCGAGATCACGCAAACGAGCCCTTCGCGTACATCATCGCCGGAAAGCGAAGGGTCCTTGTCCTTGAGAATCTTGTTGGCCTTGGCAAACTGGTTGATCGCCCGTGTCAGCGCGGTGCGAAAACCTGTTAGATGCGTTCCGCCGTCGGCATTCGGAATCGAATTCGCGAAGCAGAGGATCTGGTCGTTGTAGGAATCGTTGTACTGGAAAACCACATCGGCATACACATCGTCGCTGGTGATCTTGCCATCGTAATCGATCTCCACCTGGCGTTTGCCCGAAAGCACAACCGGTGGTTCATGAATGATCGGCTTGTTTTCCCCGAGCTGGGTGACGAATTCCACGATGCCTTGGGCGTAGAAGAATGATGTTTTGCGCGCCGTCTCCGGACGCTCGTCCTCGAGGTCGATGGTCAGTCCGGGATTGAGAAACGCGAGTTCGCGCAGACGGGTCGAGAGCCTCTCGAAATTGAACACGATGGTGTCCACAAAAATCGTGGCATCGGGGAAGAAGGTAATCGTGGTTCCGGTCACGCCTGCGGGCACTTCCCCAATCACGTGCAGCGGATGGGTGGTTTTGCCGCGTTCGAAACCGATCATGTGCACCTTGCCCTCGCGGCGGACTTCCGCTTTGAACCAGTCGGAAAGCGCATTCACGCATTTCGCTCCGACGCCGTGAAGACCACCGGAGTATTTGTAGGCACCCTGTCCGAACTTGCCGCCGGCATGTAGATTGGTGAGCACCAGTTCCACCGCGGGGATGCCGAACTTCGGATGCGTATCAACCGGAATGCCGCGGCCGTTGTCGGACACCGAAATCGAACCATCAATATGGATCGCCACCTTGATGCGCTGGCAGTAGCCGGCGAGATGCTCGTCGATCGAATTATCCAACACCTCGAAAACGCAGTGGTGCAAGCCGCGTTCATCGGGGTCGCCGATGTACATGCCCGGACGCTTTCTAACAGCTTCCAAACCCTCCAGCTTGTCGATTTGTGCGGCACCGTATTGCTGGCTTGCATCGACACTCGGCGGGGTGTTTTCGGCAGGAGTTGTGGGATCAGACATGAGCTGTCAGAGTCTCTGAAAAATCAAGGGTCAGAGCAAGAACTTAATCGATTTTTGCGGCTGTTTTTGCGGACAAAAAACGGCGGAAATCAGCCGCGCGCCACGAAGGATTTTATCAGGTATGTTGCCGCATTCCGCAGCAAGATCACGAGCAAAGAACGCGGCAACATTCCCAGCATTTGTCGGCCTTCATTTCATGCTTGTCGGGCCGCTTCATCGCTTTGTCGGCGGTGAGCGCGCTGAAAAACAATCTGCGGCCTCATGTTGCCGGTTGTGAAGTCTGCCAGCCATTCATCCCTTTGCCAGCGCGGCGGCGTCACAACTGCAACTGTTCGATCTGCCAAGGCAGTAGACAGTCCGTGGCCTGCAATTCGCCCGCCGCGATGGATTCCGCCACACTGCGGGCGATCAACAGCGAAGGATCGAGGTCGAGGTCCCTCGCCGCCTTGTCGCGCTTTTGAATGATTTGGTCCACAGCGCGATCAAAGGCCGCGTCCTTTTTACGACGCAACATCTTGATTTTCTGAGGCAACTCGGAGTCCGCGAGATCGGCGACGGGATTCACGAAACCTTCGTAGCGGCGCAAGCGGTCCGGACGCTGCAGATGTCGTGGCAGTTGGACTTTGTGACCGGCGGCGAGCCCTTCCGCCCAAGTCAGCATTTCCTTGTTGTTCACCACCATGAACGACGGCTTGTCCCACGAGGCGGCTTCCGCATCCCGCCACTGCCAAAGGGCCCTCAGATAGGCCAGTTCCCGGGCGTTGAGGCGCGCGCTGCCGTTGATGCGCCATTGTTCATCCCGGTTTTCATCCCGTTCCAGCACCTTTTTCCGGGCGGCCTCGCAGCTTTGCACAAACCATTCATAGCGCCCTTTCTCATGCAATTCCTCGGTAATGCACTCCGCCATCGGCAGGAGATAAACCACATCATTGATCGCGTATTCGGTCATTTTGTCGGTCATCGGCCGGCGGCCCCAGTCGGCTTTTTGCGATGTTTTCAACAACACCACCCCGAACCAGTGTTCCACCAGGTCGGAGAGACCGAATTTCCTCAGCCCTAACAATCTTGCACCAATCTGGGTGTCCCAGACCACCGGCGGGAGTTTGCCAAATTCCCTGCGGATCATGGTCATGTCGTAATCGGCGCCGTGCATCCAGACTTCACACCCGCACAGGTAATCACCAAACCGGCTGAGATCGGCGATCGCGAGAGGATCGATCAATACATTTTCCCCGCCAGCGGATAATTGGATCAGGCACAGCGATTCCTTGTAGCGATGAAGACTATCCGCCTCGGTATCGATGGCGCAAACGGGCGCGACGGGCGCGACGCGTTCCAATAATTCGATTAAACTGGAATAGTCATTGATGAGAATAGGCATGCGGAAAATTCAAGGCGGAGAAACCATAAACCGCACAGCCCTACAAAGGGATGTGCGGTGGAGAAACCAAGGAGCCCTCACGGCGCGGCGGCCAACTCAATAGCCCGATGTCACGGCTGCGGTGGAGCGAACGCGAACCGAGGCGGGAAGTGCGTTGGAGGCTTGAATGGTTGTGGTGCCGGTCACGAGACCCGCGTCGAAGGTATCGGTGATCGTCCAAGTGAAATTGGGGTTGCCAACCAGATTCCCGGCCTTGCTGTCCTTGACAACGACCACGGTACCTGGAACCGGAGCCTTGAGCTTCGTCCATTTGGGCTTCACCGCGAGCGCGTCGTAGGTCACCTCATAACCATAGGTCACCGCGGAACCGACGTTTTTGCGCTTGTCAATGGTGTAAGGAATCGCCAGCGGTGCGCTGACATCCGTGTAAACCGGAGCGTTGCCGGGCAGGGGAGCGGTCAGACCGAGGCTGGCGAGATACAATGCCGTTGGCGGCACGAGGTCGTTGTAGGCACTGTATTCCAGTGTGGTATTGAGATCGTCGCCATCGTCCTTGGAAAACGCGAATTCAAAAATGTTGGACTTGCCGTCTCCGTCGTAGTCCGCCGTGGGGGCGTTGAGTTTGTCGATTTTCCCTTGGACCTTGATGCCGGGATAGGCAATTTCGAGCACGAACCGGTGTTCAAACTGGGTGTGGCCCTTGAAGGTGTCGACAAAACGCATCGGCCACTTCCACAGCCGCGTCGATGTGTCCCTGGCGACCGTGGTGGTGTTGACCGAGCGGGTGAACGACATCACACCTTTGCCGACATCGCCTTTGGTGAAAGCGTACGGCAGGATTGCCAGCTGCCTGAGATACGGGTTGCTCAGCTTGTAAAGCAGATCGAAGGTGGGATACACCAGTTCTCCCATGTCGTCCTCGATGCCAAACTCAAGAAGGTCCGAAGCCAGCGTGTTCAGATTGGTATTGCCTCTCCATTTCATCGTGCTGACGATGCGCGGATCCAACTCCTGGGCATTGTTGCGCCACTGCGTGGTGTCCAGAATGAATCCCTCAAGCCCTTTGCGATATCCGTTCGGCTCGATCATTTGAGTGAGCTGGATGTTCAAGTTGGTCTTGAGACCGGGACGTTGGAAGAAAGGGTCGATCACAGGAATCGAATAGATATATATCCCCGGCACCCATTCGTCGGAGTGCGCCTTGAATTCATCCATGCCGTAAGTCTTGCTGTAGGTATAATTGGCGATATCCTTCAGTTCAATCGGCGGAGCGAGCACGTTGTAGTACATGGCGACCGAACCGTCGATGAACTCACTGCGCGGGCGCACCAAGGTGGACGGAGGAGCCGCCGCCAGGGAGATGTTCGTCGAGTTGAAGGGGTCGATCAAAATCGCCTTGGTCACCGATGCCACGGACCAGTAGGCTCGCAGGTCGGAGATGCCGTCTTCATCGATGTCGCCGGCCTGAATGAAAGCCGTGGTGCCGAGAGGGCAAAAAATCGGGTTGGGCCCGACAATCACCGGCGAGGGATGGAACGCGCAAGGGCTTAGTGAAAAACTACCGTCCGAAATGCTGATATTGGTGTCGCCGCTGAGGTACTTGCTGAGGGTCGGGGTGGTCAGTTCGAAAATGCGGTTGGCATTGATATCGACTGCGATTTGCGCTTGAAGGGAAGAAATCCCAAGGAGTAGGAGGGAGGCGGAAGTCAGGGTTTTTTTCATACAATTTAATGCAGCAGGCACAGGAAAAAGTCAATACGATGTATGATCAAATGCAAGTTCTTTTTAAAAAAATCATCAACGGATGCCCCTCAGCAGCAATTCTGTATTGTTTTGGGTGGCTTTCAGGTTTTTCATCAGGACTTCGATCGCCTCGCCGTAGGGAAGTTGGGCGAGTTGACGGCGGATATCGAGCACCTTGGCAAATTCATCGGGGTGATAGAGGCGGTCGTCGTTGCGTGTGCCGGACTGGGGAATGTGGATCGCCGGATAGATGCGGCGCTCGGCGAGTTCGCGGTCGAGGCGGATTTCCATGTTGCCGGTGCCCTTGAACTCCTCGAAAATCACATCGTCCATGCGCGATTCGGTTTCGATCAGGGCGGTGGCGAGAATGGTCAGCGAGCCACCTTCCTCGACATTGCGGGCGGCACCGAAAAACTTGCGCGATTTTTGCAAGGCCAGCGGCGAGATTCCGCCCGAACCGATGGGGCCCGACTGGTTGGCGGAGTTGTGACCGCGGGCCAAGCGGGTCAAGGAGTCCAGCAGTAAAATCACGTCTTTTCCTTGTTCGACAAGGCGTTTGGCGCGCTCGAGGACAATGTCGGCAACCTGCGCGTGGCGCTTCGGTGTTTCATCGAACGTCGAAGCATACACCGTGCAGCCTACCGTCTCCTCAAAATCAGTGACCTCCTCAGGGCGTTCGTCGAGCAGCAGTACAATCAACTCGGATTTCGGATGATTGAGGCGGATTGACTTGGCGATTTGCTTGAGCAGGATTGTTTTCCCACCGCGGGGCGGGGCGACAATCAGCGCGCGTTGTCCGAGCCCCAGCGGCGCGATCAAATCCACCAGCCGCACGCTGAAGAATTCGGGACCTTCCCCTTCGAGAAATACCCGCCGGTCCGGAAAGAGCGGCGTCAGTTTATCAAAATCGGTGCCGGGCTGCCAGTCCGCAACCGGTTTGCCTTCCACCTCGAGAATCTCCGCCGTGGTCAGAAATTTGTCTTTTTCCTTGGAGGCCCGTGCCCGCAATTTCACGCGATGCCCCGACTTCAAACCAAACTCGCGCAGAAAATTCGCACTGACATGGATGTCGTCCTGTGCAATGCGAAAACTGCGCTCGCTGTCGCGCAGCATGGCGAAATTGTCATTGCCCGCATCGATCACTCCTTCACAGACCAACTCCACACCTTCACGCGAATAAAATTGCAACAGTTCGTAAACCAACTGGCTTTTGGAGGCATGGGAGACCTGCAAACCGGGAATCGCGTCCGCCTGGTCGTGAAGCTCTGCCAACGTCTTTTTGCGGAAATCATTCACATTCACGCTGACAGGCAGCACGAGTGGCTTTGCGTTGATCTGCGCGCTGTCCGTGGTGGTGATGCCCTGTGATTCAAGAAAGCGCGCGATTTGCGAACGCAGCAGAGTTAGCGGACCTTCATTCCAGAACACCACATCGGCCCGCAGCACTTTGTCCTCGACCGGCATCTGCGCGGCGAGAATGGAATCAATCATCGCGTCGTCATAGCGGGTCCGGTTTTTCAGCCGCTTCACCTGGGTTTCGCGGCTTGATGCGACCAGCAAGGATTTTTCCTGACCGAGATCAAAATTGTTTTCGAAGAGCAAGGGCACATCGGCGATGAATAAGCCCGAGGCTCCCTGTTCCCGGGCATTTTCCACGGTGTTCAGGCATTCCCGGCGGATCAGCGGGTGCAGGATTCCCTCGAGCTGCCTGCGCGCTTCGTCGTCGGAAAAGACTTTTTTGCGCAAAAACTCGCGGTCCAGGCAATTTTTCGGTGCGAAAATGGCCTCTTCTCCGAAAACGGCACGACACTGCTCCACAACGGCCGGATCACCGTGGAGTCGACGGGTCGCCAAATCACAGTCAAAGAGTGTAACGGACGGACATAATTCGCGCAGCAATCGACACACAGTGGATTTCCCGCTGGCGATGCCGCCGGTAAGGGCGAAAATTCGCATGCCGGATTATGCGGACAATCTCACGACCATGGCAAGCGGTAAGATCAAAGATTGGCAAATTTTTCCCGCTTCGCCCGCGCTTGGAATTCCCTTGCACTAAAACTTGACGGACTCATCGACTCCTGTTAGCTTGCCGCTGTTATGAATTGGCCTTTCTTTTGTCCCCTCGCGCTTGTCTGCCTTTTCCTCGCGGGCTGTGAGTCGTTCAATCAGCCTCTCGGTGGTGATTACGACCCGCTTTCGTCGCCCGGTTCCCGCAAAGCAATCGATACGGCCACTGCCAATGCCGAAGTCTTCAAACCGGGGCAGTACGTGACCGCCGCGACGAACTCCACCGCCTTTTTCAGCAAACGTCCCACCGGCAATGCCGAAGCCGAGTTGTTGCTCGCGGCCGGCACTTCCATGCGCGTGGTCAAAACGGAGGGATCATTTGTAAAAGTGGAACTCGACAGGGATGGCAAGGTTGGTTACGTCAACAGTGCGATGCTGACCGATGGCCGGGCGGGACAGTATCCTCCATCTGGTGCCGTTCAAGTTTATCCACCCATCGGCGGCGGCTATGATCATGTGCTGCCACTTCCCCCTGCCGCTGGCACGCCACCCACTGACCTGACAACCGGCGCTCCCCTGCCACCGATTTCCCCTCCCTCGGTCCCTGAGGTCTCAAAAAATCCTGCAACACCCGATCCCGTTCCGCTCCCCGGCACCGCGCCCGAGGTGCCCGCTCCCGGCACGCCGGTGCCACCTGCTCCCAGCACCGAAACGGAAAAGCCAAAAGAACCGGTTGCGCTTCCCGAACCAGCCGACTCCAAGCCGAAGGATCCCTGACCTTTTTTGCCGGATTTCCGGACAGGACCGGGGTTAACCGCGAAACGAACAGGTCATCCCCGGTTTTACTCGCCGAATGAAACTGACTTTCGATGCTCAAAAAAGGGTCATCACGCAAGGGTGAAAGAAGGCGCAAATCCGTCAATGCCCACCAGCTTGCCGAGAATTCGGCGGCAACTTCGAGCGTACAGAAAAAAGCCGCCCACAAGTCCGTCGTTGTGCTGAAGGAAATCAGAGCGGGGGCGGTGGCTCTCCCCGTGGCCGAGCTTGGCATAGCCGATCCCTACCGCGGCACGGCCGCCGGATTTCGGCCGCCCGCTGAGCAAAGCTACGCTCCGCATCAGGGAGTGGAAACCCAGTGGGGCGGGACATGCAGCAAACGCAAAAGCAGTCGATGGATCTGGGTCGGCGTGGGCGCGGTGGCCGTTCTTTTCTTCAGCGCTCTGTCGGTGTTTACCTATGCCAACATGAAGGAAAACCACAACCCGCAGGATCGCATGACGGGCTTCGTGGTGGAAACGGAGGAGTTCGACCCCTCTTCCCCGCTGTTTGTGTACCAACAGGATCCCCAACGCTACCTGATGGAATGTCTGACAGTCTTGCAAAAATTCGCAGATGCCAGGGATGTAGCGGATGTGATCCCACTCGTTCGCCACCAACCGGAAACCCTGGTCGCGCTCAAAACCCGCTGGCAGCCGTGGCCGTCGCCGCCGAAGATTCAAAGCGAAATGGATTATGACTACACACTCGCCGAGTCCGGCGGCATCGGCTATATCACGATTCACGGTGTCAATAACAACAACACCCCGTTTGATGTTTATTTCACCCATGAAAATGGCGCTATGCTGCTGGATTGGGCTGCCAGCACGGGGTTGGGAGATAGCCGGCTCAGTACCGTGGTCCGCAATCCCCCAACGCACCCGGTCAGCATGCGGGTGATCTTGTCCTCCTCGCCGTATTACCTGCCCTCGTTGCCGGAAGATGAGTACGAATCCTACAAGCTAACTTGTCCGGATGATGAAGCAGTCATCTGGGGTTACGTCAAGCGCGGCTCGGAGGCACACCGCAAAATCGCTGCCCTGCTCCACACCAATGGCGAACTCCTCGAAAGCCTTGCCGAGGCCAGGGCCATCGTGAAAATAAAAAAAACCGAAGACCTCTCGGCAAAAAACCGATTTTTTATCACAGAGATGCTTCACAACGACTGGGTTATGCCTTAATCTCTTCGCGGTGAGCATGGAAGGATCAGGGTGGCATCATTGCGGGAACTGTGGAAAATTGTACCGTGCCACCCAGCCCGGTATGCCCTGCCCGAGCTGTGAACACCAGCCAGTGGCAACCAAAAAAAAGCTCACGGTCAACACCGTGGACGGCCAGACGGCATTGCAGCGGAAGGCATTCAATCCGAACCTTACCATCGAAAACATCAACACCGTCGCGTCCGTCTCTTCCGCAGGGCTTGTCCGACTCAAAAAACAGAAGGACAAGCAGGAAGGCGGTGAAATCGACCAACGCAAGAGCACGGAACGCATTCGCAAAAAAAACTACCTTTTGGTGAAACTTCTCGTCGCATGGCTCGTGTTGCTGATGCTTGCCGCCGTCATCATCAAGTGGAAATTCAATGATCCACCCCCTGCGGTCGTCCCGCAAATCGTGCAGGAAAGCGATGAAGGCAAAACATTGGACAGCAAGAATCTCGATGTGATCAACCAATCGGTGTCATCGATCATGAGCACGGCTTCGGAGTTTTTTGCGGCCAGCTCCCCCGAAGCGCTTGCGCAATCCTGCATCAAACGCCCGCGCCTGGTGCAAACGATCAACAACGATGCTTCGAAGTCCACCATCTTCAAGCCGGAAAAAATGCCCGAACTCATCGCAAAAAACGTCATTCGTCCGGCACCGGCCGTGATGGTGGAGACGGTCTGGGCCGACAGCCGGGGCAGGGAGGTCGAATTGGTCTTCGCGCAGCAGGACGACCACTGGCTGATCGACTGGGAAAATTATGCCAAAAGCTCCACCATGCCGTGGCCGGTATTCCAGGCCTCGGAGGGCGATGATGTGGGAACGTTCCGGCTGCTGGTTCGCGAACGTCTCGTGCGCAATACGTCTACGGATACTTCCTTCAGTGTGGTCTTTTACGAACCCGGTTTTCTTCGCGGCAGTGCGCTTGGGCCTCCAAGTTGTGATTTCACGATCGACCGCAGAAGTCGCAACGGCAAAATGATTCTTGCGGCATTGAAGGCGCGGCAGGATAACAAACCGATTTTCCACTCGATCTTCCCGGAAAAAGATCCGCCCAACACCGCCCGGGTTCATGTGAAAATCCGCCGCCAGATTGTCGATGGAGAAAAAAAATTCACGCTGGAGGAATTGATCGCCTGTCACTGGCTGGGCGTTGAGGATCCGGGCATCGAATTAACTGACCCTCCTTAACCCCTGGCGCATGATTTCGAGCGGCGCCCGCCCCGGATACCAGATGTCGAATGCCAGCACTCCTTGATGCAGCAGCATGGAAAATCCATTGGCGACACTCGCCTGCTGCAAAAGCGCCTGACGGAGGAATGATGTCAGCGGTGGTTTGTAAATCGTGTCGTAAACAAGATGATGCGAGGCAAAACAGTTCGCGTCCACCGGTGAACCATCGTCGGCGCGCAGACCGACCGAACTGGTATTGACGAGAATTTGACACTGTCTCGCCACGCCTTCCAACTGCGGATCGTTCAGAGCCAGACAATGAAACTTGGTGGCGGGAAATCGACGCTGCAACAGCACCGCGAGGGTCTCGACTTTTTCCAGGGTCCGGTTGACCAGCACCAATCGTTCGGCCCCGTCACGGGCGCACTGGGTGGCCACCGCCTGACCCGCCCCGCCTCCGGCACCGATGATCATCACCCGCTGGCCGCGCAAATCCACCATGAATTCCTCGCGGATGGCTCGGGCAAATCCCAGACCATCGGTATTCCAGCCGTGAACTTCGCCATCGACGAATTTCACGGTGTTCACCGCTCCGATCAGGCGCGCCTCGTCATCCACCTGATGACAAGCGTCCAAAGCCGCGAATTTGTGCGGCACGGTGATGTTCGCGCCGACAAAACCCAGTTCGCGCAGCCCCAGCAAAGCTTCCGCCACTCGACCGACCGGTACTTCCAGGCGGATGTAGCGACCGTCGATGCCACATGCATCCAAAGCCGGTTGATGCATCGCAGGCGACGCCGAGTGGCCGACGGGAAAACCAAGCACGGCGAGAATCGCGGGTTTGTCATGCCCCGCATCCAGCATTTTCCGGGACACCAGATCCTCTAACACAAAAACGTCCGCATTCATAACGGTCCCCGCACAAAATTCCGCACGCGCTCCATGCAGCGCTCGCGACCCAACAGGGAAAGGATGGCGCCAAGATCGGGGCCACCGTGTTTTCCCGACAATGCCACCCGCAGCGGAAACATCAACTGCCCGGCTTTCACGCCATGTTCCGCCGCCACCGCCGCCACCGCCGCTTTCGCCGCGTCAGCCGACCACTCGGGCAGCGCGTTGAAATGCCCGGCCAGGGATGCGAGCCAGACGAGCGCCGCGGCGTTGCCTCGCACTTTCACAACGGTTTCTTCTTCGCTGGGGAAGGTGTCGTTCAGCAAAAATTCCAGCGCGGCGGGAACATCGGACAAGAGACGCACTTTTTCCTGCACCGCAGCCGCGATTTCCGCAAAGTTTTCCGGAACCGGCAAACCGGCGGCGCGCACGAAAGGCTCGGCCGCGCGTGCAAAGTCATGATCGCTCATCCGCAACAGATGCTGTTGATTCATCCACGCACATTTCTCCGCATCGAAACGCGCCGGCGCCCGGTTCACCGCCTCGAGGCTGAAGCGTTGCACCAACTCTTCGATGGTGAAAATCTCCTCCTCGGTTTTCGACGACCAGCCGAGCATGGCCAGATAGTTCACCAGTCCCGCCGAAAGATAACCTTGGCGCGGGTAGTCGCCCACGGCCGCTCCCTGATCGCGCTTCGACATTTTCGAGCCGTTTTCATTCTGAATCAACGGGATGTGCGCATAGGCCGGAGGCACCGCACCAAACGCTTCCATGAGTTGCAAATGTTTGGGCGTGTTCATCAAATGATCCTCGCCGCGGATCACATGGCTGACCTGCATTTCCAAATCGTCGACGACGTTCACAAAATGAAACACGAACGAGCCGTCGGAGCGGCGCACCACCATGTCGGGCGTGTTTGATTCATCGGTGTAATCGATGGTCACATCGCCACAGACCAGATCGCGCACGGTCACGGGGCGACGCTCGAAACGAAACCGCCAGGCACCGTCGCTTTCATAGACCCGTCCGGAATCGACGAGTTTTTCAAAATAGCGCGCGTAAATTTCCCCGCGCTGGCTTTGAAAATACGGACCGTGCGCCCCGCCGGCCTGCGGGCCTTCATCCCAGTCGAGCCCGAGCCACGCCAAGCCATCGAAGATCGCCTGCCGCGCTTCGTCGGTATTGCGCGCTTCATCGGTGTCCTCCACCCGCAGGATGAATTGACCGCCATGCTTGCGGGCAAACAACCAGCAAAACAACGCGGTACGCGCGCCGCCTACGTGAAGATAGCCGGTGGGCGAAGGTGCGAATCTGGTTCTAACAGTCATGAATTGAATACGTCCCGGCAACACTGGGATAAAAATCACCCGCTGCACAAGCCCAGAAACAGGCAATTCGGCTCAACGCGCCGGACAAGCGCATTCACCGAAAATTTACACAAGATTTTCTTGCCAAATCGCTGGAAATTCATTTGTATCGCCCCCCCACGACGCAAGTCGTGGCAACCATTTGCTCGGATGGCGGAATTGGTAGACGCGCTGGACTAAGGATCCAGTGGGGCAACCCGTGGGTGTTCGAGTCACCTTTCGAGCACTTTCCCTTTCTAATCAAGGGGAAAGTCGTTGTAATGAACCTGTTGTTGGCACGCCCCACTCTCGCATGAACGAGGGTGGCGACAAAATGGCGACAAATGTGGGAATCACTGCCCCTAAGGGGCGGAACAAGAAGCCCGGACCTTGTCTCAAGGTCAAATCAGGATCTGCCGTGGTGCCCATCTATCGCACGGAATCCAAAGGGCGAGTCCGCTATACCCTCAGCTTCTACAGGGATGGCCGCAGGATGCGCAAAATGTTCAGCAACATCGACGAGGCCAAAAAGGAGGCATTGTTCGTGGCGCAGCGAATTCAATCCGGCATGCAGCATGTGACAGACCTCAAGCCGCACGAGCGCGACAACTACAAAGCCGCGGAGGCGCTTCTCGAAAAACTCGGAATCCCCCTGTATGCCGCCGTGGAAGATTACGTCCGCGCCCGCAATGTCGCTGGCGATGAATCTCTGTCCGTGATGGCAGCAGAATACACCAAGATGTTCGGCAACATCGTCCGACGCGCCACAGTTCCCGAGGCTGTGGCTGAGTTGATCAAGGTCAGGGAGCAGGATGGTGCGAGCATCAAATATCTTGGCCAACTTCGCACGACGCTCAACCGCTTTGCTGCCAAATTTACCTGCCCCATCATGGAAGTTGCTGGACCATATGTGGACGCATGGTTGCGCTCATTGGATATTTCGCCCGTGACACGAAATGCGATGCTGCGATGCATCAAGGTGCTCTTCTCGTTTGCCAAAGCTCAGAATTACCTGCCCAGCGAAAAAGCCACGGCCGTGGAACTCATGCAGCAGGTGCGCGTGAAGTTGGACGATGTGGTTCTCTTCACTCCCGAGCAGATGACGACCCTACTCCACAACGCATCGCCAGAACTTGTCCCCATACTTGCCATCGGTGCGTTCGCGGGGATCCGCATGGCAGAGTTCAACCGCCTCGACTGGAGCGCTGTGGATTTGGATCGTGGGTTTATCGAGATTCGCGCAGGTCAAGCGAAGACAGCCTCCCGCCGTGTTATTCCCATCAGCGATAACCTTGCTGCCTGGTTAGCTCCCCTGCCACGAAAAGGGAAAATTGTCCGCACACCGGATCTGCAAACCTTTCTGCCTGCTCTGGCACGCGCTCTCAAGATTGATTGGCCACGCAACGTGTTACGCGATTCCTTCATCAGCTACCGCATCGCCATCGTTCAAAGCACGGATCAAGTAGCACTGGAAGCCGGTAACTCACCGTCCATCATCTTCAAACACTACCGTGAACTGACCACGCCGAATGTGGCGGAGAAGTGGTTCAGCATCCTGCCCAAGGATGGCCAGTGGAATAACACCCTGCGCTACGATCGTAAGAAGCGACGTCTCATTCTCAACGGCGTCGAATACCGCTGACCCCGTAACATCCGTGCGCCAACTTGTCTAACATACGCGGAATGGTTATTGATGGCTGGTCCTATTGCCATACCTTGCAAGGCGCTCGTGTGTCCCTACGCGGCACCAAACGCAAAATCCAAGGCTGAACATGAAGTTCTTCAACCTTGGATTTGCGGGGAGAGAAAAATGGTGCTTCGATCAGCTTTTGAAACTCTGGTTCGGCTTGCCGTCGTCAAGTAGATCGCCGATGCGGTTTACCGAGTCTTTGAGAATAGAGGCTGCGGCGAACACGATCACCCCAACTGCCGGATCGACAAACGGAATGACGTTGAGAGCAGAAACAAGTCCGACGATCTTACCAGCGAGGCTGAGGTATTTGATTGATTTCATGACGCCAGTGTGCCCGTGTCAACGTTTGCCGAGTTTTTCTAGCCTGATGCGGATCGAGGTTCAGTCCGGCACATTGTGGTAGTCGTGTCTGTCGACATACCTTGCAGAGACGGCATGCTCTAGGGTTATACTAACATGGCAAACTGATACTTATACCCGGCGACGACAAAGAGCCGAAAAAATACTGGCACAAACGAAGAGGAACGCGACCTTCGGTTCTGGTATAGCTGTTATGGTGATAAAGTTGCTGGCGCCGAGCGTATCATCCACGAAATTTATTCCAGGTGATGCGTCATTGTAATTAATAGTCCATGTATTTGCTCCGAAAATGATCGATGAGCCATTGACAAGTGGCGCCAAGCCCGATCCAGCATTATATTGAAAAATCCCTCCATTCCATGGGTCAACTGAGCTAATGAGAGTGAATTTGGTTCCGATAATTTGAACTGACATCTGTGATAGATCTGATAGGCCAAGGGTCGCTCCCTCCTGTATGTTTACACTGCCGTAGGAATACATCAAATCTGCTGCGAGCGATGTGGTGTTGATTTCGCAAGCATAAAGCGAGCCCGAGGAAAAATTCACCGTGCCACTCCCGAATGACTCGATCGAATTCCCCGGAGACAAAATGCCACTGACATTGATATTTCCCGTCACACTACCAGCTCCACCGAGCTTAGCATTCTCTGCTACATTTACGGTGCCTTCACCGGTATGATTGCCATTGATGCGCAGGTCTGCACCAGCGTTGACATGGGTTTGACCTGCATAAGCATTATTTGCCGTTAAAATGGTGGTTCCCGAGCCCGCAGCGGTAAATGAGCCGCTTCCTGTGATGGCTTGACTGGTGAAATCGACACCCTGCCTGACAAGGTTGTTCCGATCAATGACCAACGCAGAATCATTAACGATTGCGCTGTTAATGGAAATCGCTCCGCTTGAACCGCCATTCCCGAGTTGCAACACGCCACTGCGGATCATCGTCTGACCCGCGTAGGAATTGTCACCTGTTAATTCGATTTTCCCGTTTCCTTCTTTGATGAATTGTCCCGCGCCGGCAATCGATCCGGAAATAACTCCCGATCCATCAAACGTAGCCATTGCGTCATTTGCCAAGGTCACGTTCGTGGAGATGGACGAAGTATTCGCAAGAATCACCTTGCTCGTAACGCCCTCTAACAATAAATTGCTTGTTTGGCCAAGTGCCGTATGGCTCATGATTTCAAGCTCACCTCCCTGCATGGTGATTTGACCGGAAAACGCATGGGAATTCCCCCCCATCGTGAGTTTTCCTGAACCTCTTTTGATCAATTCTCCACTGCCCGAAATTCCGCCACTTAGCACAAGATTAGTGGAAACATCCGCAGTCACCCGATTGGTTCCGCTACCAGCGACGACAAGATTCGCAAGCACCTCGCTGACGCCATCCGACTTATCGTAGATGATCCCGCCTGCGCCAGGATTCAGACTACCACCAGCCATGGTGTCACCCGTAATTTTCAAGCTCCAGGATTCCAAAAAACCTGCGGCACCTTGCCTGGTATCGGCGACGAGCAAACTCCAGCGATCACTACTCAACATCTGCCCATTCAATGCGGACAGGCCATGCGTAATGGTGGAGGCGTTGTAGGCTTGCGCAGCAGCATACGGATTGACGGAAAGTCTCCCATCCGCGGCAAAAACTCCGTTTGTTGTTGTAGCATGGAAAACATTGGTGGCGTTTTGCGAATCATCAAAGACGAAATGAGCCGATGAGAGCGAGCTACCCCATTGCCTCGCATCGGTTGCTCGAGGTCGATTGACCAACACGGCCACGCGCTCATCTTCACTGGCAGTGCCATAGGTTAGTGATACAAAGTAGTCCCCCAAGCGCATGGTGTCACCAGCCGCGCTTCGCATCACAATACGGGCGTCCACATCCAAAATAGAAGTCAATCCGGTTTGGGAAATCGTTCGCACATCGACATACTGTCCATAGTCAGTAATGTTGGTCTGCGCTGAAAAAAAACGCTCGACCACAACTTGCGCCCTAAGGGGC
>Ga0315905_10001787_pt1 | contig 22854 bp, 35 predicted proteins | sample LakEriMetagenome_5_FD_203522 | JGI IMG/M metagenome (GOLD analysis project Ga0315905, IMG submission 203522) | Freshwater fungal communities from buoy surface, Lake Erie, Ohio, United States - Buoy 4 MA121 | ecosystem: Environmental > Aquatic > Freshwater > Lake | place: USA: Lake Erie, Ohio...
TAAAATACCCTATCGTTTTTTTCGCCTAACCGAACTCGGCGAGCTGTGCCTTCCCCAACCTCAGCCTGTTGGCATCGTAGGGAAGATCAGGCGAATCCTAGGATTCTGATCATCACCCCCCCCCCCATCACAAGCCTCCCAATGAACACCAGCACCCGCGCCTCATTCAAGGATGCAAACCACGCCCACGCCTCTACGGCCCGTGGCCCCCTGCTCAGGCCCGAAGGGGTGATCCTGCCGAACACCACCACCACCACAAGCCAACCCGCCACCCTACAGGCCCAAGAGCTGGAGAAGGCCCATCAAGCCCAAATCACCTACACCCGCACCGCCAGCACCGACGCCCATTGCGCCACCCTTGCAGCCTGCTACCGGGAGGCATTGAACAATGAAGAGGCGCAATTGCCCGTAACCCATGCCCTGCTCACAAGTGCACGCTACTGGCTATATGAGCAGTATTATCTAGTATTAAACAAAGGCTACTGTCCTGTGTTCCTTCCAGGCCCACAGCCACTTGAGTCTGCCCTAATAGCATTTTCTCAACCATCCCCGTATCCATACACTATACGTGCTGTACCTGTCTCCACAGACAACAACGGCTCCCACCCTGTATGGACACCGTTTGAGAACCTACTGTTCAGGTTCGTGCATGATTACGCTCATTTCACCATTGGAGCCCCCGCCACCTTTGATGGCGAGCTCGCAGTAGCACGCCACACCCTCACCCCGGCGGTCCGAGCAGACGAGCCCTTAGCGCGTTTCCTGGCCTCTGAGAGTGTAGGGCAGGTTGCCTTGTCCATCGTGACAGGCACCTACCCTGAGCAGATCATCGCCGCCGGCATTCTGGAGCTTATCTAAAATGATTAAACCTCCCATCACAAGCCGAACCACTGGCATCATTGGCACCTTTCACCTCTCCACGGAATCCGAACGTATCGCCGGTCGTCAGTGGTATTCACAAGCCCACACAGCCGCCCTTGACCTATCAGCATCCTACCCGGTAGGAGTGATCACAGCCGCCGGTGTGATAGCTGCGCTCAGCCCCAATAATCGATGGTATCGCAACCTGTTAGACGCAGATGCACTAATCGACTGCTACCACGAACGAGGAGCACATGCAGCCTCACAGGTCAAGGTCTGTACCTACGCCGCCATGGCACAAAAGGCCTTGACGATCCTAAAACTGCAGCATCCAACCGTAGAAGATGTGGCCACGATTCTAAACGGTCGAAAGATTACAGCTTTCTACCGCTGCATTCTCGGATCACAGACGGCTGTATGCGTAGATGGTCACGCCTATTCAATATGGGCAGGCGAAACGATCCGCACCAATAAAACCCCTAAGATCAGCCCCAGACTCTATGAACAGATCGCACGCGACTACATACAAGCCGCCGCCATGATTGGCCACTGCCCGTCACCTACTCTTCACGGTCCCAATAACCCCTTTCTTACCCCCGTGCAACTACAAGCAATAACATGGGTTGCCCATAAACGCATCAATGGCCGGTGACACGATACCGCCTGATGGACCTTAGCAACCTAGACAGGGAGCTGATCGCATGGCGCAACCACATTTGGGCCCAACGCCTCATTGATGCCAGCAACCGCATTGGCCGACCTTCAGGCCTCAGTCCGCCACCATCTCAACCGATCAGCCCCCCTGATCATCCAGGCCCTGCTCCATAAGCAGGGCTTTTCTATGGGGGGGGGGGTTATCACAAGCCTAAGAATCACAAGCCGACTGGGGCGTGGACAATTTCAACTCTGGCCCACTTCGACTGGGGCGTGGACAAAAGGCCCGCCTTTGATGGTACACTTAAGAGGTCCTCAACGGAGCCGACCATGACCCAACCGCAAGTAGCTCAAAACCGCCTTCCCATCATCGACTACACGGAAGACCTTCAGGAATTTTACGCTTTCAGAGATGCCTTGCTTGGTCCTCCCAGTCCTGTGGTAGAATCCTCTGGTCCAGGCATCAGCTCCTCTGAGCCTGAACCTATCCCTCCCAACACCTTCCCCGCCTCCGACATCTACTGATGAGCAACTCCAGCAGCACCGTGGACACCTCCCCCGTCAACCCCATCATCCAGCAGGCTCGCTGGATCACTACCAAACTCAGGATCAAAGGCCAACGTGCCCTCACTGGGGGAGAGAAAACCTTCATTGCCCAGCTCTCCTATCGAGCTACCGTCCAAAACGATCGCACCGCCCAGCGACTGATCAGCGACATCACCGTGGCCCATCTGGAATATCAACTTACCCTCACATCAAACAAATGAGTATTGCCTTTGAGCCCTTGGTTGACCCTGAGGACTATGATGAGTTGATCTATGAGATGCTTCACAGTGTCGTCGATCGCACCATCGAGTTGGCATCCAAGGCTGACACCGCTTACACACCTCACGACAACACTGAGGGAGAACGTGATGCTGATAATGAGGATCGTGAAGAGTCCTATGAAGGTTTCGTCAACATCATCCGCTCACAAGCCAACTTCACCCCATCAGAACAAGCTGAGTTTCAATCCACTGGAATACTGCTGAATTGTCTGATCAACGCAGCAGTGGCACGACGGTCTAGCCTCTACCACGACACCCATCCGGAGGAATCATGATCCACTACACCCCACCTCAAACCATTCCACCCGCCCAAGCCGGCGAGATCGCAGTCTACATTGCAGCCAAAGCACTATGCTTTGCCTTAGACGGCAGGCTTCCCACATCCGAACTCCAAGCAGGCCTTGATCGAGGCCTTGCTGCAGTAGGTCTGCGGCCCATTCCTCCTCACCAGATCATGCCAATCTGGAAATCGGCTATACAGATTGTTGAAGACCCAAAAGCCTGTCCATTTCTTCTAAAACCCTGAACTTCCCACACCGTCATGTACTTGGAAGCCGTCATTGTTTGCGTCAACTATTCTGACTTTCTGGCGCACACCCTGCCAGAGAATCGAACAATGTTTGACAACATGGTTGTTGTCACAAGCCTCAACGATCTGGATACAGTTAGAATTTGCAATAAATACAACGTCAGGTGCATCCAGACCGATGCGTTCTATCAAAACAAAGAAGTGTTCAACAAAGGAGCTGGCATCAATGTCGGCCTAAAAGCGTTGAATCGTACAGGATGGGTTTTGCACCTCGACGCAGACATCTATCTACCTCCGCTAACTCGGCATGTACTCCGTAAGGAATGCCTCCAGCCAAACAAGATATACTCAGCTGATCGTCTGATGTGTCCCGACTACGAAAGCTGGGCACAATATCGTAGGAGCTGGAGAAGCGTGCATGAAGACTGGAGCTTCACTCACCTCGACCTATTTCGAGCTGGCAGTCGTATTGTGCAGTATGGCGAATACTTGGATGAAGGCACTCCCGATGGTTGGGTCCCTATTGGCTACTTCCAACTTTGGAATCCAAATGGATCAGGAATTCACACCTATCCAGCAAACCACGGTGCGGCCGATCGCAGCGACGTGTTGCATGCAAAGCAGTGGACAAGGGCCAATAGGGTCCTGATTCCCGAAGTGGTAGTCATTCACCTGGAAAGCGAAGAGTGCACGATGGGAGCAAACTGGAGGGGAAGAAGAACCATGTGGTTCGGGCCTGCACCTCAGCTCCCACAGATCAAAGAAGCGGAAGTGCCACCGGAGGAGTCCTGCACGCACTTCACACCCTGCCCGCTTCCTCCTACCGTGCCTCGTCGCTGCCCAGAACTTTGGTGGCCGCTGCGTGGTATAGTACGATGGCTGTTGAGGCTTCCCCGCTACTGAATGGCAACTCCCGCCCAGCTGGTCTAAGAGCCGAACGTCTGTCCATTTCTTCTAAAGCCATGATCCCATCCAATGAACAAGTTGATGCAGAGCTTGATAGATTCAGGCCTACGTCTGCTTTCAATTCAGCCAAGCCTCCACTAGGCCTGCGTCCTCGACGTATTGCCGATAACCTCAGGGCCATCGAGATTCACGAAGCAATCGGTCGAGCCTTGACCCATATTCACATCCAGCCCATCCCCTCTGAATGGATCGATGAGTTTGTTGAGATCATCAACCGCTACCCACCCAAGCCATGATCACTCCCGTTGAGCTCTGCATTGCTGTCGGATACTCTACTGCTGCTGGCATTGCCTTAGGGGCGGAGTTGTGGCCCTTTGCTGTCTGCCTGGTTGCCCTGCAAGTCGCGTTTGTCACCAAGACCTTAACTACCTGAACCATGGACCTGAAATCATGTAGTCACTGTGGCGTCGTAATTGATGGCGACAGGCTCTACTTTGCCCCAAGAGGAAAGTGGCACGATGAAGAAGGCGTGATACGCCGTCATCTCGTGGCTGTCAAACCCAATAAGGACCTAGGGGCTTATGTCGAGTGCCCATCATGTCACCAGCCCATTTTCGAAGATAGCTGACACATGGCAACTCCAGACCAGATCCAACGGCAATTCCAACGAGAGCTTCAGGCCCACCAGGAAGGCATCCAACGCCTTCACCTGGCCACATCCAAGGCCGAAGCACGCCAGTATGCCTCCAGCTCCATCTACGGGCAGAAACTCGTCGACCAGGGGCTGGGGGCCGCCATCGAGGCCATCGAATCGAAACGCTCCAAGATCGCTGCCGGCTCCACCGGGGAGTACGCGGCCCACGTTGCCCTCCTCGAGGGTGTGCCCTCTTCGACCTTGGCCCTGATCGTCCTCAAAACCACCATCGATCTGGTCTTCGAAAAGCGTGATCGGTTCACCATTGGCACCCCCTACGCCAGCGTGGTTCATGCCATCGGCTCGCGGGCCTTCGATGAGTGTCTCCTGAGTCAATTCTCACAAGCTGAACCCGACGCCTACAATGGCACCAGAATCCACCGATCCAAAGGCTACGGCTACCGGGTGGCAAAGTACCGAGCCACCATGCGGCGCATTTCCCACGATGCCATCCGCTGGCCGGCAGGGTACAAGGTGAAAATAGGGGCTTGGCTCCTGGATCGGCTGTGCTCCGCCACCGGCTGGTTCCATGCTGAGGAGGTGCGGACCAGCGGCCGAAAGACGCTCACCGTGCTGCGGCCTGCCCCTGAGGTCACCAAAGCCATCGAGGCCATGCTGCACGCCGCAGAGGCCGTCTCAGCCTGCTGCTGGCCCATGCTGTGCGAGCCCAACCCATGGGAGCCTGATCTGGCTGCCACCCCTGGAGGCTACCTGACCTCTGAGCTGCGATCGGGGACCCGTTCCTGGCTCATCCGAGGAGTCAGTCATGCCAAGGTGTCTCGGAGCTTTCCACCTAAAGGGGGAACGCGAAACCGCGCCTCCCTAGATGACGGTGAGGGGTCGGGAGACCCCACCTCCCAGACAGCTCTCCTAGCTGAACCAGCTATCTTAGCTATCTCTCCTGAATATCATGCCATCAATCCTGGGTCACCAGATCTCCAGATTCCTGTCCGCTTCCTGAACACCATCCAACAGGTGGCCTACCAGATCAACCCCTCCATCCTGGAGGTCGCCATCAGGTGTCAGGAGGCCCGCCTCTCGATCGGATCCTTCCGGAACTCCGACCCTCTCCCCCTCCCTCACAAACCAGACCCCTGGGAGACGGCCTCTGAAAAGGAGAAGAAGGCCTACAAGAAGGGTCGCGTCGAGGTCGAGGAGGAGAACTCCCTCCTGGCCCAGCGCAACTACCAGACCTCTGAGACCCTCTACATCGCCAAGATGTACCGGGACGAGGAGTCATTTTTCTTCCCGTGGTCATTCGACTTCCGTGGTCGGGTCTATCCTCTCGCCAACCACCTCAACCCACAGGGCACCGATTTTGCTCGCTCCCTGCTGGTGTCGTCCTACTCCGGCCCTGCCGATCGGGAGTGGCTGGGTTTCCAGGTGGCCACCACCTTCGGCCTGGGAAAGGAGACCCTTCTGGAGCGTCAACGGTGGGTCGAGGATAACCGGGGCCTGATCGCCGGCATCGCCCGAGACCCTATGGGCACCATCTCCACCTGGCAGGGGGCCGACGAACCCTGGCAGTTCCTGGCCGCCTGCATCGAGTTCTACGCCTGCTTCATCGACTGCTCCAGGGCCTGGTCCAATCTCTTCGTGGGCTTCGACGCCACCTGCTCTGGCCTTCAGCATCTGGCAGCCCTCACCCGGGACCGTGGAGCTGCTGAGCTGGTCAACGTGGCTCCCACGCCCAAGCCCGCCGACGCCTACAAGACCGTGGCCGAGGCCTCAAAGCGATACCTCCTCGAGGCGTTCCACCCACTGATCACCCGCAAGCTCACCAAACGGGTCGTGATGTGCCTCCCCTACGGGCTCACCCAGAGCTCCGCCCGGGATTACCTTCGGCAGGCACTGCCCAAGGGTCATGGGATCCCACTGCCCGACCTGGTGGAGGCAGTCTACCGCAAGGCCATCCCAGAGGTCCTTCCAGGCCCCATGCGGGCCCGGGAGTGGATCCAGAAGGTGGTGAACCAGGTCTCCCAGGACACCGGCCGTCCTGTGGCCTTCACAAGCCCATCCGGCTTCCCAGTGATTCTGGACAAGCGGGTCTACCCTACAGAGCTGGTCGACACCAAGCTGCTGGGCCGCCGCATCAGGGTGACCGTGGCAGACTTCGATTCCACCACCGCTCCCCTCAACAACCGCAAGATCACCATCGGATCGGTGCCAAACCTGATCCACGCCTTCGATGCGGCCCTGCTGCACCTTGCCTTCGAGGAGTGGGAGAGGCCGATCGCCCTTGTTCACGACTGCATCTCGACTCTTTCCTGCGATGTTGGCTGGACAATGGACCACATCCGGGGAATCTTTGCTACGATGTACGAGGAAGACCAGCTGGGCCGCTGGGCTGATCAGCTCGGAGTCCCTGTGGACCCTGATGTCATGATCGGAACCCTCGACCCAGCTGAAATCCGAGAATCCAACTACCTGTTCTGCTGATGTCCTCCCGATCCAAAGATGCTGCTAAGCTGGCTGAGTTGGCCGCCAAGCATGAAGAAGCCGTCAGTCTAGTGCTTCGCCTCACTGAGTTCGTGAGGGAGATTGATACCCGTCTCTCAGCTGATCTCGAGCGGCCGAGTGCTGGCCTGCGCACCGGGCCTGCATGCCGAAATGGTGGCCGATCTGGCCCGCTGCAGCCCCTTGAGCGGCAGCAGTTATGGCGCCGCCGAACAGCGTGTAATTGAACTGGAGCAGGCCAATGATGATCTGGAACACCGACTGCTAAGTCTCGAAGGTTCCAGGGTTTCACCACCTCCATTCGACTACCTGCCTCCCATCTGACACCCGGGGCTGACCAGCCGCCCCACCCAAGGCCATCACAAGCCACTGGATCCATCACCCACCTTCTTTTCCCTTCAATCAGCCATCATGGCCCTATCCAAGCGCGACGAGTCCAAGATCGGAACCTTCGCCTTTCATGATCCCAAACCAGCCGAGCTCTTTGAGCCTACTCAGATCGGTGCAATCAGCATCTTCCAATACGGCGTCAACACTGCGGGCGATGCTCTGAAGTGCATCGGCACCCCTTACAAGATCCGCTTCGAGCGCTCCGTGACTGACCAGGCCATTAAGACAGCTAAGAAAGTTGTCAAGGAGCTCAACGCTGGGACCTTTGACGTTGATTCCCCTGTGATCTGCATCCCAACCGGCCGCCCCCGTGGCCGCCAGAAGGTGGCAGTATGAACAGCTTCAGCGTATTATTGGCGGTTCTGTTCATTGGACTCAAGCTCACAGGTCACGTTGCTTGGCCTTGGCTTTGGGTGCTGGCTCCCGTCTGGATCCCCGCAGCCCTTGTTTTTGGGACGCTGCTTGCTGCGGCCATTCTCAATCGCTGATCCCCTTTCACCACGTCCCGGGGGGCCTTGTGCTCCCCTCCGATAACCAACCTATGGCTTCCTTCGAGGAGATCGCCGAACTGGCCTCCGACATCAACACCGCTCTTGGCACGACCATCGATCCGGATTCCCTGGAGCACATCATCGAAACTCACCTGGTGGAGGACTTCCCTGATGTCCCCATCCAGGAGGTTAAGGAGCAGGTCTTCAACGCTATCCTCCTTTCTGACGCCCTGGTGGCTGCTCAGGATGGTGAAAGCATCGAGACCATCGAAGCTGAGGTAAACCAGACCGCTGAAAAGCTGGGGGTGGAAGCGTGAGTTTCCCAGGCCCATCCGCCCGCTCCGAACTCACTGATCTCGAGAAGAGCCTGGTGGACACCCACTGGGATGACTCCCTCGATGGTGATCGCACCAACTTTGAGGCCGTCGAGATCTTCCTCGATCCCTTCCTGAACACCATCCGCCTTCAACAATCCAATGAGTCTTAAATACACCGACTTTGTCCTCACCACCAAACTCGAGGGTTTCATCTCCCTCAAGCCCTCCGGCAAGTACAACAACTGCCGCATTGGGTTCACCCTGAGCGACGAGGATTTCGATCAATTCGAGGATGAATACACCAAAGCCCTCGATGCTGGAACCGCTGAGATCCTCAGCAAATTCCCGGGGTCTCGTGTTGGTGTTGAGGCCCAGCCTTGGGGCGAGGATGGCTGCATCAAGTACAGCTACGGCAACCCAGATCCTGGTCCAGAGGATTCCAAGAAGCCCGACTTCCTGTGGGTCCATGGCCCAGACAACCTACCCTTCGACCTCTCAACGATGGTCCTGGAGGGCAGTACGGTTCAGCTGGCCATCCGCCTTAAGCCCTACGTCTTCGGCAAGAAGGTGGGTCTCTCGCTTCGTATCCGTGCAGGCAAGATCATCAGCGTGGTTTCCAAGGGTCAAGCACCGCCGCCTGTGACCAAGGATGAGGCTGCCTCCCTGTTTGGCGCTGGCCCAGTGCTCGAACCTGAAGACGACGACGACATTCCCTTCTGATACCCATGCCGGCCTTCCGATCCAAGCTCGAGGCTACAGTCTGGGCAACGATCGAGGAGGCCCAACCGGGTGCCCAGTTCGAAAGCCTCAAGTTGCCGTACACCCTCGACCATACATACACTCCAGACATCATCCTGCCTAATGGGGTGATCCTGGAGGTCAAAGGGAAGTTCATCCAAAAGGGTCATGATTGTCGCCCTAAAATGCTGGCAATTAAGAAGGCCTTTCCGGACCTAGACATCCGGTTCATCCTGCAAACCCCTGGGGCACCCGTTGCCCCTCGGGCCAAGATGACTCACTCTGAGTGGTGTGATAAGCATGGCTTCAAGTGGTGTCATTACAAAACTATCCCCCCTGCATGGCTCCTGTAAATCACGATGAGCAAGACTCCGAGTTCGTTCGGCACATCTCGTGCCCTTCCTGTGGGTCTTCTGATGCAAACTCCCTCTACACCGACGGACATGAGCATTGTTTTACCTGCGGCCGACACACCGGGCCTAAGGGTGATCAGGTCCAGTCACAGGCGCCGGCCGTTGACCTCCCTGGAGAGGTCATGGCTCTCAAGTCGAGAGGACTTACTGCTGAGACTTGCCGCAAGTTTGGCGTGCGTCTCGATGCCACCAAGAAACGCATCATTCTTCCGTACCACGACGACACCGGACGACTTGTAGCCTACAAGTCCAAGTACCAGGACAAGACCCATCCGGTCACGGGTGATCTTCCTGGGACCCTCTTCGGCCAGCATCTCTTCGGAGGGGGTAAGTCCCTCGTAATCACCGAGGGCGAGCTTGACGCTCTGGCGGTCTACCAGTGCCGACCCAACTGGCCTGTCGTCTCGGTCCCCTTGGGGGCCAAGGCCGCCAAGAAGGCCATCCAGGCTAACCTCAAGTACCTCCTCAACTTCGAGGAGATCATCCTGTTCTTCGATAACGACGACGCGGGCCTAGCAGCAGCGCAAGAATGCGCCCCTCTGCTTCCCGGTGCTCGGACGTTCATTGCCACAGCTGCGCCCCTCAAGGACGCCAATGAAGCCCTCCTCGCTGCCCCTGAGAATGTCCGTCAAGCAATCTGGAACAAGAAGCCCTGGCGCCCTGCAGCTGTGGTTTCCGGTGAATCGCTCTTTGCGCTCGTTTCTTCCCCACTTCGCGGGCGGGATGCTCTGTGGCCTTATAGTGAGCTCAATGAGCTTACCGGCGGTCTCCGTAGGGGTGAGCTCGTTACTCTTACGGCCGGCACAGGCGTTGGTAAGTCCACTTTCTGCGGTGAAACAGCCCAATCCCTAGTTCAGCAAGGTGAGAAGATTGGCTATGTGGCCCTCGAGGAATCCCTCCAGCGGACGGCCCTGAGGCTTATGACGGTCGAGGCCTCCAGGCCCCTGCACCTCAACAATGAGATCCCTCCCGAGGACCTCCGAAAGGCCTTCGACAATTCAGTCGGATCAGGCCGGGTGGTCTTCAACTCTGGCTTCAGGGCCGTCGACCCGGTGGAGCTCCTGAACGAGCTACGCTTCATGGTCATGGCTGAGGAGTGCCACTGGCTCTTCGTGGATCACCTGAGCATTTTGATCTCAGGCAACGACGAGGGGGATGAGAGGAAGCTGATCGATGTCACCATGACAAAGCTGCGGCAATTCGTCGAAGAGACGAACTGTGGCATGTTCCTCATCAGCCATCTCACCGGGGTCCAGGGAGGAGGCAAAGGCCACGAGAGCGGCGGACGGGCCCACCTCAGTCAACTCCGAGGCAGTCGCTCCATCGGTCAGCTCTCTGACATCGTGATCGCCCTGGAGCGTGACCTGGAGGAAGGTGAGAACGGCACCTTGGTGCGCGTCCTCAAGAACCGCCACAACGGGCGCACCGGCCCAGCCGGGAAGGTGTGCTACAATTCAGAGACCGGACGGATGCTTGAAGATCTCTCCGGCTACTTTCCACCCACACAAGAAAAGGAGGAATCTCCATTTTGACCAAGCAACGCAAGCGAGTGGACATCAAGGCTATCCTGAAAGACCCGAAGCTCGCTAAAGAGCTGATGGATGGAGCCACCGACTTCATCTGCAAGGTGGAGCGCATCCGAGAATGAAACTCAATCCTGACCTCGCTGAGTCTCTTGTCCGATCTCTGGTCTTCGCAGGGGGCACGCAAGAAATAATGATTACCGGCTCTATTGCTATCGGCGCGACCTTCCACACTGCTGCCTTGGATTTAGATTTCGTCTGTCACTCCCGAGATTTTACTCATCTTCGTGGTTCCTGGGAGGAGAGCCCGTACTTTGTCGGCCAAAGCTACAAGAAAGACATAGATGGGATCCCATTCAATGCTATTGTTGTAGCAAGTGTAGGGGAGTTCCAGGCCTGGAAAATCGCAACCAAGGCCCTCTATAACCCAAACAAGAAATGGCCGAGCAAGTCCCAGAGGATTGCTGCATTCCAACCTATACTCACTGCAGCCCGTGAGGTACTTTGCTGATGAGACTCTCCTTCGACCTCGAGACCAATGGCTTCATGCGGCAGGGGTTCGACACGATCCACTGCCTCGTGACCCGCGACCTGGACACCCACGAGGTCCATGTCTACAACGACCAGGGCACCCACGAGTCCATCGTGACGGGGATAAAGTACCTGGCTGAGGCTGACCTCCTGGTTGGCCACAACATCATCAACTACGACATCGAGGTGATCCACGAGCTCTACCCCTGGTTCGAGGCCACGGAGATCGAGCTACGTGACACCCTGATCTTGAGCCGCCTGTTCTTCCCGCATGTGCTGGGGTTGGACTATAAGGCTCGGCAGAAGGGTATGCCACTCAAACTCTACGGCCGGCACAGCCTGGAGTCCTGGGGATGGCGTCTCAACTACCACAAAGGCGACTACAAGGATCATGCTGACTGGTCCACCTGGTCCCAGGAGATGCAGGACTACTGCGTCCGCGACGTGGAGGTCACAAGCCTGCTGTGGGAGCGCCTAAAAGGCAGGGCCGAGCAATTTACACGGGCCGTGACAATGGAGCACGACTGTGCAAGGATCATGGCCATCCAGGAACGGTACGGCTGGCCTTTCGATGTGAAGGCCGGTGAGCAGCTCGAAAGCGTTCTCAGAAGCGAGTCAGAACAGCTGGCTTCTGAGTTACGCAGTGCCTTCCCCTATGTGGCCGGCAAGCCCATGACCCCCAAGCGGAATAATTCCACCATGGGGTACATCCAGGGGGCACCCTTCACCAAACTGCAGGACTTCAATCCGACCAGCCGTGATCACATTGCCTGGGTCTTCCAGACCTGGCGAGGCTGGGAGCCAGAGGAGTTCACCGACACCGGCAAGCCCAAGATCGACGAGTCGGTTCTCTTGGCCATCGACACCTCTGAGGCCAAAACCTTCGCTCGAATGCTCGAGCTTCAGAAGGGGCTCGGTCAGCTGAGCGAGGGGAAGAACTCCTGGCTCAAGCAGGTCACCCGGGCAGGCCGAATCCACCACTCGTGCTCCCTCGCCACCAACACCGGACGCAATGCGCATCGTTCCCCCAATCTTGGTCAGGTATCCTCTGACCCTCGCTGTCGTGCTCTCTTCGGTCCTGGCGATGGTTTCGTGGAGGTGGGGGCTGATGCTTCGGGTCTGGAGCTTCGGATGCTTGGACACTATCTCGCGTTCTTCGACTCCGGCCGCTTCGCCGACATCGTCGTCAACGGCGACATCCACCAGATCAACGCCGACGCCACCACCCAGGCCTTAGGCATCGAGATCACCCGCAAGGCCGTCAAAACGATCACCTACGCCTTCCTCTATGGGGCCGGCGATGAGAAGCTCGGACGCACCGTCGATCCCCTCCTGAAGGGGAAGTCTGCAGCCTCCCTGGGCAAGAAGGTTCGGGCTGCCTTCGTGCAGGCCATCCCCGGCCTTGGGCCCCTCCTGGAGTCCGTCAAGGCCCGCTCTAAGAACGACACCCTCAAGGCCCTCGATGGCCGAGTGCTGTACCTCCAGGGCAAGCAACACGCCGCCCTCAACTACCTGCTCCAGTCTGCTGGCGCCATCGTCTGCAAGAACTGGGTGGTGGAAAGCTACCGGAACATCGACGGAGAGCTCCGTTTCGGGATCGACTACACCCCCCTCGGTTTTATCCACGACGAGATCCAGGTGGCCGTCTCCCCTGTGGAGGTGGACACCGTCAAGCGGATCCTCACCGAGTCGATCGTCACGGTCGGTGCATCCTTCAACCTCAACGTGCCGCTGGCCTCCGAGGCCAAACACGGTCCCAACTGGGCCTCGTGCCACTAACAAACATGACCGGAATCGAACTGATTGCTGCCATCCAGGATCTCCCTCTCGACGATCGGGGACTTCCGGTGCGCCTCTTCACAGATCATGGTCAATGCGCCATGACGGCAAACGAGGTATCCATCGGAGGAACCCTGGAAGAGGAGTACATGGCTGCATTGGCCTCCCAGGAGGACTACCCTGACGATACCATCCACAAGTTCATTTTGATTGACGCATGACCGGACAAGAACTAATCACCAAGCTCTCAGAGCTGGGCCCCGACCTTCTCAAACTCCCTGTCCGAGGGAAGTCTGTATGCCGTCACTACGAGTATGGTAGAGCAGCTACAGAAGTCTCTATAGCCGGTGCTGATCGTGACGACAAGGAGTACCTGGATATAATCTATCCTGATGAGGAAGACTTCGATGATGCTTCCGTCCACAAATTCATTCTAATTGGTTAATGACAAAACGCCCCGACATCCTTCTCATCGACGCGGACACTCCCGCCTACGTCGCTTGCCAATCCTCGGAGATCGAGGTTGAGCATGGTGACTGGCACATGGTGGCCTCTAACTTCCCACAGGCTTGCCGTCGTTTCCAGGAGACCATCGAGCTGTGGCAGAAGCACTTCCAGTGTGACACCATCGAGCTCTTCTTCACAGGTCGAAACAACTTCCGAAAGACCGTCGACCCTGAGTACAAGGGCCACCGCCAGAAGCGAAAGCCCTTGGGGTTCTACCGACTGGTCAAACTCGCTCTCGAGCAGTACCCCTCCCAGTTGGTAGAAGGCCTCGAAGCTGACGACCTCCTGGGTATGCGCTGCCACCAGACCGAGCTGAACGTCGTCCTGATCTCTGCCGACAAGGACCTTCGACAGATCCAATGCCGCCAATGGAACGGCACCGAGGAGGTTACCCCAACCCTGGAGGAATGCGATCACTTCTTCTTCCAGCAGATCCTCACAGGTGACGCTGTGGACGGCTACAAGGGCTGCCCCGGCATCGGAGCGGTCAAGGCCAAGGCCCTCCTCGACAAGACCCCCCGGGAGCTCTGGTGGAAGGCTATCGTCCACACCTTCGTCAAAGCTGGGCTCACGGAAGCAGACGCTTTACAGAATGCCCGCCTTGCACGCATCCTCCGTCCGGGGGAGTATGATTGGAAAGCACGCACCCCCATCCTATGGACCCCCTCGTAGTCTCAGCTTGGGGCACAGCTGCCCTGCTCATCATCCTCTTCCAAGATCCAAATGTCCCTACCTTCATCAGACTGCGAGTTTCCCAAGCAGTTATCGCTGTTCGAGGTTCCCTACTCAGAGGAAGGCTTTGGTTCAGGCTTTCCCTCACACGACGCTCATTTCGAAACGACTGGATCGGACGGAGACTTCGATCTTGGGAGCTATGGTCCATCCAACGAAACCCTGCCTACCGTGAGCTCTTCAATAACGACCACCCCCGAAAGTGACGTAGCAGCCACATTGGCCGAGCGAGGGAAGCGCTACGGGGACTTCGTGGGACATGCCAGGGTGACCCAGCGACTAAAGGCTGTGCTGGCAGACGAGCTTGCCCAGAGGGGGAAGTTTCTTGCTCCTGACCAACAGGAGGCCCTTGAGATGATCTTCCACAAGATCGGCCGTGTCGTCAATGGCGACCCAGACTATGATGATTCCTGGCACGACATTGCTGGATATGCTAAGCTGGTTGATGACCGCCTTGTAAAGGAGCAAGCTAAGTGATTGAAATCATCAAACCTAAGCCCATCTTCGAGCGCATCACTGACCTTTGTGGAAATCACGACAGGCAGTCCTATTACCTAGCTTTGATGCTCGCCAGCTTTGACGACGATTCCGACGATGAGGAGGAAGTTGATGAAGGCTGAAATCCTTGCCGATGGCACTATGGCGATCACGGCTGAAAACCCAACCGAAGCCTATGCGCTGAGGTGCTGGCATAACGAACAGCCCAGGAATGTTATCCAATGCAACTGGGCTGTGAAGTGCTGGCCTCAGTCGACTACAAAAAGAAGTGACTAACCTATGGCCCAGGGCGACCGCATCATCAGCAGCGTAGACAGCTACGCGGCTATCCTTGATGAGCTGGAAGGGCGGATGGTGGAGAACACCACCGCCATGCTCCGCACACCTCCCCAGTTTCCGGGTTGCACGCGATCAAGGTGCAGTCCAGATTCTTGGCAATACCCTCTTCGTCCTGAAAGACGTCTCCTCCCACCTCGCCGTAGCTTGACCATGAGCCGACCCAATGCCTTCGGAGTGATCGAGCGGGTGCTCAATCTCCACGACGAACTAACTGAGGCCCAGCGCGAGTTGTTTGCCAAGTGTGAAATCATCAAAACCCTACAGGAGCGTGTCAGGAAACTCGAAGCGGAGATTCAAGGTTATGATGATATCTTACAGCAAAGCATTCACGAAAAATTTCAGCTAGAAGAAAAGCACAAAGCGCATCTTGCTCGCATCCACGAATCACACCCTGAGGTTGTTATTGAATGAGCCGCTCATCCATCACCCCTGACATGACCCACCAGCACGAGGCCCTCACCTGGAGGAGTGCCTTTGGAGTTGCAACACCGGCCCCTGATACCGCTCCCCTCCAGGTTGGCCTGATAGCTGAGGAATACCAGGAGTTTCTGGACGCCTACCACGACGCAGAGGAGACTCACACCCTCAAGGAGCTGGCCGATCTGGTTTTCACCTGCTACCAGTTCGCCGCAGCCAAAGGGTGGAACCTGGACCTTGCTCTCACTCGGGTTTTCGCGAGTAACATGAGCAAGCTCGACATCGACGGCAAACCGATCCTCCGAGAGGATGGTAAGATCCTGAAGGGGCCCGGGTACTTTGAGCCACAGCTCACTGACCTTATCCCATGATCAAAAACTACTGGGACTGGGGATTCTCCAGGGAAGCTCCTGGTCAGTCGGCCATCTGCCGAGTCTGTAAGCAGGAAATCCCTAAGGGTCAGGATTCCATCTTGCTCACCACCCGGCATTCCGACAAGTTTGCCCGCCTCTTCTTCCACCCCGACTGCTTCCCTGAGAAGTCCACCATTACATGACCACCCCTGTCTCTGCCAAGATCTCCCGCACAGGCCGGGTCCAGTCCTGGGTGAATGACCCTACCAGCAGGCTGCCCGTGTCATGCACCGTCTTCGTGGTGGAAGACTCCATGGAGGGCCCAGATGGCATCGAGGCCTCCTGGCGGTTCGCCTCCTACGCCCTCCGCAACGGGGCCGGATGCGCGATCCACTTGAGTAAGCTTCGCCCCAAAGGATCCGACAATGGTCGCGGCCTGACAGCCAGTGGACCCGTCTCCTTTGCCAAGATCTACTCAACGATCAATGAGATTCTCCGACGTGGGGGAACCTTCAAGAACGGGGCAATCACCCTGCATCTTGACTACGACCACCCTGACGCCCTTGAGTTCATCACGGCCGATCGTCGTGAGCTCCCCTGGTGCAAGCGGTGCCTCGATGTTGATTCGGACTTCCTGAACAATTCTTCAGAAGAGTTCATTGAGGCCGTCCTTAAGGCCATCGCCTCCGGTGACCTGTGGCTCAACAAGATCCGTTTTGACGAGAACCAGCACCGAATCTGGGGCAACGTCTGCCTGGAAGTTTACCTTCCCCATCGGGGAACGTGCCTCCTGCAGCACGTCAACCTGGGCCAATGCACTCTCGACACCTTGGAAGAGGCCTTTGTTGAAGGCATGACTTCCTTAGTGGAGCTCCATCCCAAGACTGGAGTAGGCGAGGCAGGGGTCTACCTTAGCCCCGACAACGACAAACAGGTTGGACTGGGCATCCTGGGTCTGGCCAACTTCCTGGCCCAGGAGGATGTCACCTATGCCCAGCTGGCTGCAGTTTACCGCGCATGGTCTTCCGGGGAAACGGTTCCGGATTCCTGCGCCAAAGCACTGGGCATCACCCTCGGCCTCCTGAAGGCCATTGATCGGGCTGGCGCTATTGCCCGGGAGGCTGGGCTGAAGCGTGCCTTTGCCATTGCTCCCACAGCCTCCTGCTCGTACCGCAGCACCGACCTTCGTGGTTATGCCTGCACCCCTGAGCTGGCACCTCCCATCAGCCGGAATATCGATCGGGACTCGGGAACCTTCGGGGTGCAGACCTTCGAGTATCCCCCTGATGTCGAAACAGCTGAAGAAGTGGGCTGGGAGGATTACAAGGCAGTGGCTGACCTGATCGTCACCCTCTTCCAGAGTGACGGATTGTTCCATGGCTACAGCTTCAACAGCTGGAGCGACAGGGTTACCTACGACCGGGACTTCCTGATTGATTGGCTGTACGGTCCTCAGACCAGCCTCTATTACTCCCTCCAGGTGGCATCAGATACACAAGCCAAAGACGATGCTCTGGGGATCCTTGGAACTGATCTCTGGCCTGAGTTTGCTTTTGAGCACGGTCAGTGCGGCCTAGACACCTCCGAGTGTCAGAGCTGTGCTGAATGAGTCAAGTACATCGATTTCAAGTTCCAGGCGCTCTGTTCATCGAGAGGCAGGTTGATCGTTGGAATGGTGAGGGCTTCATCGCCTGGAAACCTCACACCAGTATGTGCTTCACCGACCGCAAGTCCCTTCTTCGGTTTATTGCTTGGCCGGCAAAAACACCTACTGGTGAAGAGATCCGAGCATGGCTGCGAGACTTTGACCCTGTTGTGGATCACGAACCACCCACCCATGATCCACAACCAGCCTTGTCGTTATCGGGCGAACTGCTGGCCACCGGCTTTGGCCCAGAGGTTCATGCCTTGGATGAATTCGATCCTAATCACCTCACTCGCACTATCATCTGATGTCCTCCCCTAGTCCGTATGTCTCCGTCCTTACCCGCAAGCGAAAGTGGACCCCGACCCAGGTCTCCGCTGGGCCCATTAAAGAGGGCACCCATGAAACGATTCATCGATGCCTGGCTCTACGGCATCTCGAGCTGCCTGTTAGGGATCTACTTAAGGCAGGGCTTGCCCATGATCTGCCATCCACTGAGGGTGTGGTGGCTGCCCTGAGGTCCAACATGGCCGACGAGGAGCGTCACGATCAGGCCCTCCAGTTCGTGGTCGACGCCCACGGCACCCACTCCAAGGACGAGGCCACCGGGCTGAACATCCGTGATGCCTGGGTTGCCCACCCCGACCATCCCATCCTGAAGGCCGCCATCCTTGAACGCTCCGTCTTCTTCGTCCTCCTGCCCTTCCTCAGGTTCGCCGGTGATGTTGGGATCCGAACCGTTGCTGCCGACATCAGCCGCGATGAACAGGTCCACGTCGCAGTCCACCACATGGTGGCGTCAGAGCTTGGCCTCAAGCCCTCACAAAGCCTCAATTCTCTGCGGAGGGCCACCGTCGATTGGGTCTTTACCAAACTGATTGGTCCAGGCCAGTTGGGATCAGATTTCTGGCTTGCCGCCTCCGACAACCTCTACGGACGCGGCAAAGCCCCCGAGCTGAGCGCAACCCGATCGGCACGAATGCTAGCCTTCTTCGAAGCATCCAATGTAGATCTTCCCTCCTATGGATCGATATACTGAGCTTGTTAGTGAGTCCTGCCGTGTCGCTGCGCTGGGTGACTGTTACTGGAACGAGAGATTCCGATCAGCACTCAGTAACCGTGGACTGGAGTTGATTGATCCTCGACCCTTACGTGACGAAGATTCAAACTACCCTCATGGTGGCCCCATGCAGGCCCCCTGCTGTTTCCCACAACATCCCTATTCTTGGCCCGAAGGCTCTCTCATTGTATTCTGCTCCCATGGATGAGCCCACCTGGTACTTAGTGTTTGCAGGCTCTAGCTGTGATGGTAGAGGTGATCCCGACTTCAAAGGAAGGACCACGGATCGATTGGATGCCATAAGCCTTTATCGTAAGTTCGTTTGTAGTTCTTATGATTTTGGTCGTATTGTCGAAGTGACTGCCACTACCTACAAGCAACTCCGCATTCCTAAAAATGACTGACCCTCTTCGCATCCTTGTCGACGAGCTGATTAAGGCCTTCCCAGATACATACCCCCCCATCAGCCTCACGGAGAAAGAGTTCGCCTTTCGTGCTGGGCAAGTAGACATCTGCCGACGCCTTTTAACAGCCAGGGACAACTTCGACATCGACCGTGATCTGACATAGCACTTTTGCCTTTCCTTCTATGTGTCTGTCCAGAGGCCAAAAACGACGATCAGCTCCACCTCCTCCTCCGGCTCCACCCCCAGCTCCCCCTGATTCGGGACCGATGCAGCCTCCAGCCTCTGGTAACCTAATCCAACAAAGCATGGTTTTGCCAGGAGGATTGGGCACAATCGAGTCCGTTACATCCGCCAATGGGTACACCGAGGGCCCTGCCTTGGATAGTCCATTTGGTATGGAAAGCCAGCGGGTAAAGAGAGAGAAGGCCCGACTTTCCATTGCGCCATAGACTATGTGCCTATTCCGAAGTCCTTCACGACCGACTCAATCAGCTCCCACCCCAGCTGCCCCTCCACCTACTCCTACCCCAGCACCAGCACCGCTAGCCCCGGTGCTTCCTTCATGGATGGCTACCTCACCAACAGGTGCAGGGATCATCCGCAAGACAGAAGCGCAACGCACCGCACCCAAGCAGGCCGCCCGTGGTCCGTCTCGTTTGCTCATTCCCCTCGCTGGGAGTAAGCCGTGAGGAGCCGTACTGCTGCATCCCGCTATGAGTATCTGACATCTGATCGCACCGAGTTTCTTGATTCGGCTCGTATAGCCACCGCCTTATCTCTTCCGTACCTACTCCCTCCCTCTGGACATAGCTCCGGAAACAAGCTGCCCACTCCCTGGCAGTCCATGGGAGCCCGAGGTTGCAACGTCATCACCTCGAAGATCATGATGGCGTTGTTCCCTGTAAACACGTCGTTCTTCAAGCTTCAAGTCTCTGACGGGAAGTTCGTCGCCAATCCTCAACTCAATTCAACGATTCGCTCTGAAGTCGATGCCAGTCTGGCAAAGATGGAGCGTATCGTCAACCAGAGCATAACGGGTGGCTTGGATCGGGTGACCCTGACCCAAGGCATTCGCCACAGTGTGGCCACCGGCAACGGCCTTCTGTTCGATAGTAAGGATGGTCTCAAGTTCTACCCACTCGATCGCTATGTCTGCGTCCGAAACGGTGTAGGTTTCCCTGTAGAGATCGTGACCGTCGAAGGAGTAGACCGAGACACACTGCCTGTCCGCTTCCACATCGACGGGGAGAAAGTCAATGGGGTCCAGAAGGACTCTGATGGCCCCTCGACGGTTGCTGAAGTCTCCCTCGAGGAGAATGAGGTTCTGGTCTACACCTGGGCCAAGGTCAAGGACGGTCAGTGGCGGTGGTATCAAGAGATCGATGGGATAAAACTCAAGAAATCAGAGGGGCAGTGCCCTGTAGATGCGCCGGCCTGGATCCCCATCCGCTTCAATATCGTCGACGGTGAGAACTATGGCCGTGGGCGCATCGAGGAGTTTATCGGCGATCTCACGAGCCTAGAGGGCCTGACTAAGGCATTGGTTCAAGGATCAGCAGAGGCTGTCAAGATCCGCTACCTCCTGAATCCTGGAGCCATCACAAAGCCCGCCGAGTTCGCACAAGCCGAGAATGGCGACATCCTGGTGGGCAGGCCTGAGGACCTGGTGGCCGTGCAGCTTGGGAAGCAGGCTGACATGGCCACAGCCTTCCAGATGGCACAGGCCTTGATCAAGTCCCTCTCCGAGGCCTTCCTGATCCTGTCCGTCCGCCAGTCGGAGCGCACCACGGCCGAGGAGGTCCGTGCGGTCCAGCAGGAGGTCATGGAGCAGCTTTCTGGCATCATGGGCACACTCACCACCGAGGTGGCCGTTCCCTTCCTGAGGCGCCGGCTGTCGGTGCTCCAGCGCAAGGGCCAGCTGCCCAAGCTGCCCAATGGTCTGGTACTGCCCACCGTGGTTGCAGGCCTCGATGGCATCGGCCGTGGCCAAGATCGGGAGGCCCTGCTCCGGGTGGCCACCACCATCCAGCAGGCCCTGGGTCCTGAGGTCTTTGCCCAGAGGGTGGACATTGACGAATTTATCAAGCGACTCTTCACTTCCGATGGCATCGATCCCGTTGGCCTGATTGTCTCCCAGGAAAACCAGGACAAGGCTCGCCAAGAAGCCCAAACTGTCCAGATCCAGCAGTCCTTGGTCGATCAGGTCGGTCAGCTGGTCAAAGCCCCCATGATGGATCCCCGTGCCAACCCCGAAGCCCCAGAAGCGATCAACAGCCTTGCCAACCCAGACGACTCCGCCGCCCCCGCTGGAGCTCCAGCCAAAGGTGGCCTCCCAGCAGGAGGACCAGGATAGATCCTCTCCTCCTGATGATCCGATCATTGAGCTCACCATCCACTCCACGGACCGACCCATCGTGGGCAAGCCAACGGTGAGGACGAGGGTAGCCAAGCCCCCCATTGGGGCACGGTCCCTCGTTCGGACCCCAGGACTGAATCAGATCCAGATGGTCGTTGCACAATCCCCTGAAACTACCCCATGAGCTCCATCCACGAAGAAATCGAAGAGAACCAGCGCCTAGCCCGGGAGCAGCAGTTCCTCGAGACCGGAACCCGCCTTGCTGAGGAGGAGGCCCGCCAGGAGGAGGCCGTCTTCACCAAGGCACGCGAGGCCCAGGAGGCTGAGCAGGGCGTCCTCCCCGAGAAGTACCAGGGCAAGTCGGCCGCCGAGGTCTACGCCCTGATGCAGAAGGAGATCGCCTTCAAAGCCGAGCAGGCCAAAAAGGGTGAGTCCACTGAGGAGGGCCAGGAAGAGGCCCCTGAAGTCGCTCCTGAAGAATCCCCCGCCGAGGAGGAAGCGGAGGCAGAGACGGCCCTCAAGGAGGCCTCTGAAGAGTTCTACAAGAACGAGGGCAAGCTCGACGAGGCCACCGTAGCCAAACTTGAGGCCCTGCCCAGTGCTGACCTGATCAAGGCATGGCAGAAGCTGCAGTCGCAGGCTGAGGTTCCGGCCCCCATCTCCGATGCCGATGCCCAGGAGATCGTCACCTCTGTGGGTGGCCAGGAGGCCTACAACCAGACCCTGGCTTGGGCAGCCGAGAATCTCTCCCCTGAGGATCGGGCAGCCTACGACCAGGTGATCACCTCCGGCAACAAGGCCGCCACACGGTTTGCCGTGGAGGCCCTCACGAACCGCTACAAGGCGGCTGTGGGCTTCGATGGGGAGATGGCCTCTGGTGGCAGGGCCAAGGCCCCAGGAGTCAAGCCATACCGGTCTGAGGCTGAACTGCGGCGTGACCTCTCCAACCCACGCTATCAGCAGGATCCCGCCTTCCGCCTCGATGTGGAAGATCGGCTTGCCGTTTCAGGCGAGCTTCTCTAGTCGATTAACGCCAGATGGTGTACCCCGGGTTCGACTCCCGGGGCTGGTATTGGGTGGCTCCCATTAACAGCCGAACGTTCGGTTGGACCCTCTGCGGAGGATAATCCATACCCGTTGATTTTTCTGCGCTTCATATTTGACTGAGCTCAGTCGATCGGTTCACACCCCTTCGACTACAATTCCGTGACTTTTACCGTAACCCAACCCGGCCGCGCCAATAAGGCCGGCGACCAAAGGGCCCTCTTCCTCAAGCTGTTCTCCGGCGAGGTATATGAGGCCTTCCGCAACGCCACGATCTTCAAGGACACCGTCCTCAACAAGCAGATCAGCAACGGACGATCCCACCAGTTTATCCACACTGGTCGGATTACTGCAGCCTACCACACCCCTGGTACTGCCATCCTTGG